>Ga0302324_100030774_pt1 | contig 10139 bp, 8 predicted proteins | sample Palsa_T0_1_FD_201949 | JGI IMG/M metagenome (GOLD analysis project Ga0302324, IMG submission 201949) | Peat permafrost microbial communities from Stordalen Mire near Abisko, Sweden - Palsa_T0_1 | ecosystem: Environmental > Terrestrial > Soil > Palsa > Peat permafrost | place: Sweden: Abisko... | reverse complement strand
TCGATCACCCCAGAACGCTTCGCGATGGGGTTCTCGAGATCTTCCGACACCAAGGCAGCAATGAAGGTCTTGATCATCGAGGCGCCCGAGAAGAATCGATTTGGATCCTTTGCGGCTAGCACCTCAGGACCGAGACGCACTTCCCAGGCGGCGTCGAACGGCGCGAGGTGGGTGGCCCAGGTCGCATCGAGGTCGGTCATCGGCGCGTCGCCAGGATGGCCTGCGTGACGTTGTACCCCGGGATGCCGCTGACGCCGCCGCCGCGGCGGGCACCGGCGCCGCCGAGCCAGATGCGAGGGTGACTGGTCTCCACACCCCACTGGCCGACCTCTGCTTCTGATTCCGCGAACGGCCATTGCAGGTCGCGGTGGAAGATGTTGCCGCCGGGCAGGCCGAGTTCGGTCTCAAGCTCGAGCGGCGTGTGAACCTCCAGGCACGGTTCGCCGCCTGAGTCGAGCAGCAGGCAATCCTCGATCGGCTCAGCCAACACCGAGTTGAGCGAAGCGAGCGTCGCGTCGATCGCCGCTCGCTTGGCGGCGTCGTGGTCGCCGCGGAACAGACGCGCCGGCATGTGCAGCGCGAACACCGTCAAGGTCTGGGCGCCGGCCGCCTGGAGCTCCGGCCCGAGGATGCTCGGATCGCTCAGCGAATGGCAGTAGGCCTCACACGGGACGACGGTCGGCATCTGACCAGCGGTTGCGTCGGCGTAGGCGCGCTCAAGCTGGGTGTAGCTCTCGTTGACATGGAAGGTGCCGACGAACGCCTGCGCCGGGGTGACCGATGGGTCGCGGAGCCGGGGGAGCCGGCGCAGGACCATGTTGAGCTTCAGCTGCGAACCCTCAGGCGCCGGCTCCCCCGACGCTTCGCCGAGCAGCGCGCTCAGGCACGCGGGCGCGAGCGCCGCCACGACATCCTCACCAACGTGCTCGCTCCCGTCGGCGGTGCGCACGGCCACGCGGTCATCACCCGGGTCGACTGAAACGACCTCGGTGCCCGTGCGGATTTCAACGCCGGCGGCCAGCGCGGCGTCACGCAGCGCACCACTGAGCGCTCCCATCCCGCCGATCGGCAGGTCCCACGGCCCGCCGATCACGTGGTAGAGGAAGCAGCGGTTCTGCTGCAACCCCGGATCGGCCAGCGACGCAAAGGTGCCGATTAGCGCGTCGGTGGCAACGATCCCGCGACGCACGTCGTCGTCGAAGGCAGCACGCAAGAGCTCCGACAACGGGCGCTCAAACAGCTCGTGCTCAACGCGGCGCGGTGCCAGCGCAGCGGTCAGCGTCCCCACCAACGAAGCCGCCAGCCGATCGGCCCCCGGCAGCGCCAGCCCGTCACGGTCCAAGATCCCGCCATCGGCTAGCGGCGTGTACGAGGACACACGGCGCCGACGCAGCTGGAAGTCTGGGATCAGCTCCTGCAGCAACCACCGTGGGAACAGGCTGACCAGGTAGGAGTAACGCGACAGCCTGGCGTCGACGCCCGGAAACGGCGCTGAGGATATGGCAGCGCCTCCGACTGCCGCCTGACGCTCCAACAGCAACACGTTGCGGCCCGCTCGCGCCAACAGCGTCGCTGCGACCAAACCGTTGTGGCCGCCTCCAACAATGATGATTTCGCGTTCGTGCATCGGAGGTAAGCTGCGTACGTGATTGAGGATGTGCCGATCCGTGGGCAGATGATCCGGCTTGGTCAGCTATTGAAGCTGGCGGGGGTGATCGACAGCGGCTCAGGCGCCAAGGACCTGGTGTCGAGCGGACAGCTGACTGTCAACGGCGAGGTCGAGACGCGGCGCGGGCGTCAGCTGCACGACGGCGATGTCGTCGCGGTGGGCGACCAACAGCTACAGGTCGTTACTCGCAAGTAGTCGCTCGCCTAGGCGAGAGTGGCGACGTCCGGTATCGGGGTTACGGGCGGCCCGCGCGACGACCGCGCGTGAGCCGACGATGATCGTTGCGATCCGTGAGCGGGTGATCGCGGTGTAGAGCATCTCACGCCGGAGGAAGTAGGCGCCCGCGGCCGGGTGGGCGACGATCACCGAGACCGGTAGCTCGATTCCCTGGCCGCGGTGCACCGAGCAGGCGTACGCCAGGCGGAGTGACTCAGATTCCTCCGGCGGCAAGCGGAACACGCCACCGTCGTCACCGGCAAGCAGCAGCGCGGGGTCGTCATCGCCGGCCGCCGGGATCTCGTCGAGTAAGCGCAGCAGCGTTCCGTTCATCAGGCGCAGCTCGTGCAGGTTGCGCCCGGTCATCATCAATTTGTCGCCGAGTCGCAGCCGGCCACCACGCACCGGAAGGCCGTCGGGGTTGAGCGCCGCGCGCAGCGCCTGGTTCAGCGCGTCGATCCCCAGTTCGCCTCGGTAGACCGGGGCGAACACCTGGATCTCTGAGATCGGATCGACGCCGTAGTGAGCCGGCAGCCGCTCGCAGACCAGCGTGACGATCTCCTGCAGGGCAGCCCGTGGGTCGTCACGCTCGATCATGAAGAGGTCACGGTGCATCCCCTCAGCGGCGATGAAGTCAGGCGTTTCGCCGCGCTTGATCGCGTGTGCCCCCTGCACGATCATGCTCGCGGCCGCTTGGCGGAAGATGTGGTTGAGGTGCGTCGAAGGGACCGTGTGGGAGGCAACGAGGTCGGAGAACGGCTTACCGGCTCCGACCGGCGCCAGCTGATCGGCATCACCGACCAACACCAGATGTGTCTGCGGCGCAACCGCCCGCAGCAGCGTGACCATCAGCTCCTGGTTGGCCATCGAGGACTCGTCGAGGATCAGCAGATCACACTTAACCGGATCATCCTCGTCGTGGGTCGGCCCCTCACCCGGGATCCAGCCGAGCGCTGAATGCACGGTCGTCGCGTCAAAGCCACTGGTCTCACGCATCCGCGCCGCCGCGCGCCCGGTCGGCGCGCACAACAGGACCTTCGCGCCTTGCTGCTCAGCGAGCGTGGCGATCGCCTTCACCGTTGCGGTCTTGCCGGTGCCCGGACCGCCGGTGATCACCGACAGCCGGTGGCTGAATGCCGCACGGACGGCGTTGGCCTGCTCAAGCGTCAACTCACCGCCTGCCACCTGGGTGGCGCCCGGGTCAACCTGCTGCAGCTTGCCGTCAGAAACCACAGCCAGCATGTCACGGACCCGCTCTGCAATCTCCTCCTCGACTTCGGCCGTCGCCCGGCGGTAGACCCACTCCTGCTCAACGATCACGTCGCCGGCCACGATCAGCTCATCGAGCAGACCGTCGTCGATCGGCGCACCGAGTAGCTCCGCGGCGGCAGCCTCAAGCTCAGCCAGCGGCAGGCACGTGCTGCCGTTACGTTCCGCCTCAGCCAGCACATGGATCACGCCGGCACGGGGGCGCCCGGGCGGGTCGGCGCCAGGACCCAAGCTGGCGCGAGCGATCCGGTCAGCAATCGCGAAGCCAACCCCGAACACACGCGTGAGCTCGTACGGATTGGTCGCCACCACGCGGTGGGCGGTCGGCCCGTACTCGGTGTGGATCCGCGTGACCAGGTAGGCGAGGCCATGTGGGGCCAGCAACAGATGCAGCTGACGGGTGACCCGCAGCTCGTGCCAAGCGGCGGCCGCCTCCTGTGCGCGGAACGCGCTCAACCCAGCGCGGCGAAAGACCCCCGGCGGATCCTGGTCAATCACATCGAGCACGTCAACCCCGTGGGCCTCAATCAACGCTTCGGCGCGCTTTTGCCCGATGTGCTTGACGCGGCGCAGGTAGGCGATCAGCGCCTTGCCGTCCGACGGCGGCAGCGGGTGCGCCTCGGCGACCTTGATCTGCTCGCCGTAGCGGGAGTCGATCACGAGCGTCCCCTTCACCCGCACCCGCTCGCGCGCCTCAAGGTGGCTCAAAGTGCCGACCAAGACCACCTCGCCGCCGTCATCACCGTCGGCGTCAACGACCGCAAACCCGTTGTCGGCGTTCGCGAATCGCTGTCGGCGGATCGTCACAACCTGATCGAAATCAACCACCTGGCTGACAGTACGCCGCGCAGCGGCGATGATTCGGAAACCCGTGATCCGCCACGCACTCGCATCGATCCACGCTCCGACCGCCCAAGCGCTCGGACTGCCGCGCACCCTCCCCGAGCTACACGAACAGCTGGCCAGCTCAGGAATTGCTGCTGTCCAGCTAGACAGCAGCAATAACGTGGCGCTCACTTTTGACGACGGCCCGCACCCTGAGGGGACGCCGCAGATCCTTGAGGTGCTGGCGCAGCATGGTGCGAAGGCAGCGTTCTTTGTGGTGGGGGAGCAGGTCCGCAAGCGGCCCGAGCTGGTGCGGCGCGCGGTCGCGGAGGGGCACCTGATCGCGCTGCACGCCGATGAGCACCGGCTGCAGTCGAAGCGCACGAGCAAGCAGCTCTCGACCGACTACGAACGGGGCGCCGCGGCGATCGAGGATGCGATCGGCCAGCCGCCGCTACTGCACCGGCCGCCGTTTGGGATCTACAGTCCGGTCGGTTTAAGGATTGCGCGCGCGAGGGGCCTGCAGCCCCTGTTGTGGGCCGATTGGGGCCGCGATTGGCGCAAATACACCACTCCTGAGCGGATCGCCGCCCGGGTCACGCGTAACCTCGCGCCCGGCGACGTAGTACTGCTTCACGACGCCGACTTCTACAGCGCAAAACGTTCACACGAGCGCACTGCGGTTGCGCTTAAGCTGATCCTGAATAAGCTTGACGCGGGCCGAGTAGGTACCGTCCTGCCTGTCTGACACGCTTGCGCCGCGCCTAGCCGGGGCGCCGTAGGCACAGGCTGGGACTTTCGGCTCGCTGTTGTGATGTGCCGACGCCCGTCGCCCCCGACCCTGAGAATGAGATGACTGCTGCTTCCACAGACCCCACGGCCACGCCCGATTACGCCAAGTTCGCGATCGGCTTCGACCGGCGTGACCGCGCCCGCTTCCACGAGCTGATCGACGAGATCATCGACTCGAACCAGTGGTCGCATTCATCGTTCAACGACCGTTTTGAGCAGGCGTGGGGCGCATGGAACGGGGTTGAGGCTGTCGCGACCAACGGCTGGTCGGGCGCCGCGCTCGCTGCGCTTGACTTCGTCGGCGTCAAGGGGGAGACCGTGTTGTGCCCGTCGAACACGTTCGCGGCGACGCCGTTTGCCGCCGTGCGCTCTGGCGCCGAGGTGCAGTTCGTCGACTGCAACAAGGAAGACCTGTGCATGTCGTTCGAGGACTTTGAACGCAAGGCCGAGCAATACAAGCCGAAGGCGGCAATGCTCGTCCACATCGGCGGCCATATTGCCTTCGACTCGGAGAAGATCGCGGCTTACTGCGCCGCCAATGAGATCTTCCTGTTCGAGGACTGTGCGCACGCGCACGGTGCCGACTGGAACGGGCGCAAGCCGGGTTCGTTCGGTGACGCGGGCGCCTACTCGTTCTACGCGACCAAGACCGTCTCGACCGGCGAGGGCGGGGTCCTCGTTTCAAAGCGGCCGGAGATCGCCGAGCACGCGCGACTGTTCCGTAACTACGGCAAGCCGAGCTACGAGATCCCCGGGCTGAACTACCGGATGAGCGAGTTCACCGCGGCGCTGGCCCTGATCCAGACCGAGCGGATGCCAGAGATCGTCCGCTGGAAGAACGACACCGCCAGCCAATACCTGGATCCGCAGTTCCCCGGGTCAAAGCTTGAGCTTCCGGACGGGATGACGAGCGGGCTCTATAAGTACATCGTGTTCGACTGGCTGGAGAAGTCGACCGGGCGCGTGTACGACGAGCCTTGTCACCGCTTGTTCGGTCATTCCGTTGAACTTCCGAACACCGATTGGGTGGCAAAGAACCATTCCTGTCCCCCGTTGTACTACCGTCCTAGCAGCGGCGACTAAGGGGAGTTCGCGCGGGCAATGAGGGTCTTGGTCACAGGAGGGTCGGGTTTCATCGGCTCACACGTAGTCGACAAGCTGCGTGCAGCCGGTCACGAACCCGTGATCTATGACCTCCGCGAATCGCCCTGGCATGAGGACGCTGAGACCGTCATCGGCGAGGTCACCGACGTCGACGCGCTGACCCTCGCGCTTGCCGATTGCGACGCGGTCGCGCATCTGGCAGCCGTCGCCGATGTGAACGACGTGCTGAAGGATCCGCGGCTGGCGGAGGAAATCAACTCGCGCGGGTCTGCGGCGGTGCTTGAGGCATGTCGCCGTGTGGGTGTCAACCGGGTTGTCTATGCCTCGACGATCTGGGTCTACAGCGACACCGCAGCCGACGAGGTTGACGAGGAGACGCTGCTGCCCGCGCCCGCCCACCTGTATACGTCGACGAAGTTGGCCGGTGAGTTGTATTGCCGCTCCTATCAGGAGTTGTATGGGATCGATTACACGATTCTGCGGTTCGGGATTCCGTATGGTCCGCGGGCGCGTGAGGCGGCGGTGATTCCGGCGTTTACGAATAAGGCGTTTGCTGGTGAGCCGTTGACGTTGTCTGGTGATGGTTTGCAGTCACGTCGGTTTGTGTATGTCGAGGATCTTGCTGAGGGTGTCGCTTTGGGTCTTCAGGACATTGCGCGTAACCGCGTTTACAACCTGGTGTCGGATGAGAACGTGACGATCAAGCAGATCGCTGAGCTGGTCCAGGAGTTTGTTGGTAACACCGAGATCGTTTACGGGCCTGCGCGTCCCGGTGATCTGGGGTCGAAGATCGTGTCTGGTGCGCGTGCCGAGGCTGAGCTTGGCTGGACCGCGGCTACCCCGTTCCGTGAGGGTGTGCGCAAGTACATCGACTGGCGGATCGCCCAACGCGAGTTGCAGGCTGTGCTGGCCGCCGCGGCGATCACCACCGATGACGATGGCGGTGCCCTGATCGGCACTGCGGCCGCCCTAGACGAGTCCGGGATCGAGCCCGACTCACCTCAGAAGATCCTGATCGTTTCTGCCGACATCGGCGAGGGCCACGACCTGCCCGCCCGTGCGGTCGCCCGCGAGTTCCACGAGGAGAACCCGCACGCGCAGATCTCGATCGTCAACAGCCTCCCCGCGATGGGCCCGCTGATGACCCACATTCTGCGCGAGAACTCGGCGTTCATGTTCCGCTGGGTGCCGTGGTGGTTCGACTTCCAGTACCGGCTGCTGATGAACTTAGGGCCGACCCGCTGGTTCACCCGCAAGCTGCTGACACTGATCGGCTCACGCGGCCTCGTGCGGCTGATCAAGGCGCACGACCCTGACCTGATCGTCTCGACCTACCCGGGTGCCACCGCGATCCTCGGCGAGCTACGTCAGCGCGGCAAGCTGAAGATGCCCTGCTACTCGTCGATCACCGACCTGGCCGGCCTGCACTACTGGGCTCACCCCGGGATCGACATGCACTTCATCACCCATCCGGAATCCGCTGAGGAGGTCGAGAGCATCGCCGGTCCGGGCAGCGTCCGCTGGGCGAAGCCGCCGACGACTCCTGCGTTCCTTGAGCCGCGTGATCGCGCCGCCGCGCGCGCCGCGCTCGATCTGCCTGCCGAAGGCACCGTGATCGTGGTCTCCGGCGGCGGCTGGGGAGTCGGTGACCTCGTCGGTGCCGCGCGCACTGCGCTTGAGGTGGAGGACGCAACGGTTCTCTGCCTCTGCGGTCACAACGACCGGGTGCGTGCGCTGGTGCAGGCGCAGCTTGGCGGCGACCCCCGCCTGCGCGTGATGGGCTTCACCAAGCAGATGAGCGACGTCCTCGGCGCCGCCGACGCGCTGATCCACTCCTCCGCCGGCCTGACCGTGCTCGAGGCGATCATCCGCGGCTGCCCGGTGATCTCCTACGGCTTCGGTTACGGCCACGTGCGCGAGTCAAACCGTGCGCTTGAGCGCTTTGGCCTGGCGCAGGTGGTGAAGAATGTCGAGCAGCTGAAGCCGGCTCTCGACCGGGCGCTTGAGATGAAGCTCGAGCCCGACGGTTCGTTTGCCCGCCGCGCCGGCACCGCCCAGCTGATCATCGGCAACGATCGCGTGACCAAGCCGATCCCCGCTTGGCGGATCCGCGCCGTGCACGCTACCGGCACGCTGGCCGCGGCCTTTGCGGTTGCTTGGGTCGTGCTCAGTGCGAGCCTCGCCGACTCATTGTTGGCTGACCTGGGGGCCACGCCAGCGCTGACGTCGGTAACGACAGCTCAGCGGCAGGTCGGTGTGATGCTCGACGCGACGCCCAGGCAGGTTGCGGTGCTGACGCAGGCGCTCGCCGCCAGTGGGATGCACGCCTCGTTTGCGCTGGGCGCGTCCTCGGCGTATGACGCGAGCCTGGTCAAGGCGGCCGGCGACGGCTCAGTGGTGCCGCGGCTGCCTGACGCGGGAGTGTTCAGCTGGCTCTCGACGCCCCACCACCTGCGCTGGTTGGCCCGCGAGTTCGGCTGGCACCGCCACTTCATCTACGCCTCAAACGGCCCGTCGGTCGGCCAGTATCTGTTCGCGCGTGGCTGCGGCGGTCGCCTGATCGCCGGTCAGATCAAGCTTGGCGCCAGCAGTTTCAAGATCGGCAAGCTGCATGCCGGTGAGGTGATCGAGATCCGCGTCACTTCGGTCGCCGCGGCGATCGAGGAGCTGCAGCGGCTTGACGGCATGCTGCTGAACGACCACCTGCAGTCGGTACCGGTGCAGAGTCTGCTGCGCGATTCCGGCACGCAGGTTTAGCCTCGGCTCTCCGACGATGAGCGCTTCAGACCGAGGGTCGATCGTGTCCAGTGGGGCACGCGTCGCGGCTGCGTTCAGCAAGCGGATCCCGGCGATCGGCGAGGTGCTTTCGCCGTCGCTACCGGCCGCGCTTGAAGGCAAGACCGTGATGATCACCGGCGCTTCGTCCGGGATCGGGCGGGCGGGTGCGTTGAAAATCGGCGCGGCCGGGGGGCGGGTGCTGCTGGTCGCCCGCACGCGCGAGAAGCTTGACGAGGTCGCAGCCGAGGTCGACGCCTCCGGTGGCACCGCGTTCGTCCACCCGTGCGATCTCAGCGAGCTCGAGGACATCGACCGGATGGTCGCCGAGGTGCTTGAGCAGCACGGCGGCGTCGACATCCTCGTCAACAACGCCGGCCGCTCGATCCGCCGCTCGGTCAAGCGCTCCCACGATCGCTTCCACGATTTTGAGCGGACGATGCAGTTGAACTACTTCGGCGCCGTGCGGCTGGTTTTGGGCGTGCTGCCGGGGATGCGCGAACGCCACTCCGGGCACATCATCAACATCTCGACGATGGGCCTTCAGACCAACACCCCGCGGTTCTCCGCCTATCTCGCGTCAAAGGCTGCAATGGATGCGTTCTCCCGCTCGATCGCGGCCGAGATCATCGAGGACGGTGTCCACATCACGACGATCTACATGCCGCTCGTGCGGACCCCGATGATCGCCCCGACGAAGATGTACGAGCGCTTTCCGGCGCTGTCCCCGGAGCAGGCGGCCGATTTGATCGCCGAGGCGATCCGCCGCCGCCCGAAGCGGATCTCGACCACGCTCGGTGGTCTTGCTTCTTTGAGCTACAGCGCGATGCCGGGTGCCCAGGATCTGGCGATGAGCCGCGCGGTGCGGGCGATCGGCGCCGCGTCGCCGTCCAACGACTGAGCTGTGAACCTCCGATCCCTCGCCGAGGAGATCGACTCGGCCTGTCGCCTCAGCGGCGTCTTCACCCTCCGGTCGGGGCAACAAGCGACGGAGTACTTCGACAAGTATCTATTCGAGTCGGACCCGAGGCTGATCCGCCGTGTTGTCGACGCGATGGTGCCACTGCTTCCGCAGCAGACGGAGTTGATCGGGGGACTCGAACTCGGCGGCGTGCCTTTAGCCGCCGTCCTAGCTCAGGTGACCGGACTTCCAACCGTCTTCATCCGCAAGGAGGCCAAGACTTACGGCACTTGCCGCCTGGCGGAAGGCGCTGAAGTCAAGGGTCGCTACGTCACGCTGATTGAGGACGTGATCACCACCGGGGGCGCTGTCCGCAACGCTGCCACGGCCCTGCGAGAGCTTGGGTCGACAGTTGAAGTCGTGATCTGCGCGATCGACCGCAGCAGCGACGATGCAAACTCCCTCCACGAGGTCGGCCTTGAAACACGATCTGTTCTCACTCGCGCTGATTTAGACGGTCAACGCGCATAGCAGTGACACTTTTGCGTTAGGCCGTTACGAGATCGCGCTTGGCAGAGCGAACCTCGA
>Ga0302324_100030772_pt1 | contig 10139 bp, 10 predicted proteins | sample Palsa_T0_1_FD_201949 | JGI IMG/M metagenome (GOLD analysis project Ga0302324, IMG submission 201949) | Peat permafrost microbial communities from Stordalen Mire near Abisko, Sweden - Palsa_T0_1 | ecosystem: Environmental > Terrestrial > Soil > Palsa > Peat permafrost | place: Sweden: Abisko... | reverse complement strand
AAGTGATGCGGCGGTGACCGATCGCAGAATCACAAGTCTCCGATCAGGAGACTCGTGCGCGGGTTTCGCTACGCACCTGGTAGAGCTCCCAGAACTTGTTCGCGACCGTCGAACCTTCAATGCCCTGGCCGTCACGCGCCCATGGCGTGCCCTTGATCATGCCCGCGACCATCACTTCGCCGACATAGACGCCGTCACCTTTCAGGCGCTGTGCAAGGAGACCCACGAGCTTGTATTTCGCCGCGTTTGCGAGCGCGACGCCCATGGATTTCAGATTGACTGCGAATTCATCCATCTGCGGCGAGTTCTCGCCGAACGCGCCGTTCGTCACGAGAATTGCGCCTTTCGAATTCTTCAGATCGGGAAGCGCTTCCTGGACGACGGCAAGCAGTCCAACTACGGCGACATCGAAGACATGACCCACCGCGGCCGGATCGGTGGCCATCAGATCGCCCGCATCGCCGCCGCCATACGCATTCCAGTGAATTGCGTCGATACCGCCGAACGCGGCGCGCGCTCTTGTAATGGCCGCGCGAATGGAGGCGGGATCGCTCGCATCGGCCGGAAAGCCCGCCGCCGCGATACCTTTTGCCTTCAACGCCTGAACACCCGCCGCCAGACGCTCCGCATTGCGCGCGACAAGCGCGACGGAAAATCCCTCCGCACCGAACTTCTCCGCAACAGCCGTCGAAATCCCGGGCCCGTACCCTATGACGACAATGGACTTCGACATGGTGCCTCCGAAAGCGGTGCGCAGGCGGGACGATACTCTCAGGGAGACCACACACGCAATCCGACTACAAGGCGGATCGCGACAGTTCTGGCGAGAACGTCTTGACAAAATCGATGCCGGTCCCGAAGTAAACCAAATCTCAAAAAACTTTCCCTCTCCCCGAATGGTGAAGAGGGAATAGTCTATTCGGCAGCTTCTCTCTCTTCGCGGACTGTCTTGACGCAGCACTCTTGCTGCATCAAAGTGTCGTTGGTTGTGCTTGTTCGCTTCACAGTGTTTACCGACTTTGATTCTGAATCTGGGCGATCCAACGGCAGTCAGCCTCGCTTCGAACGCCCCAAGAAAACGCGAAAGTCTTTGTTATTCGGGGGGACAGATGACTTTACACACAGCGCCAAATGGGCGTTCGGCCGCGACGTCTTTGTCTCAGATTGAGACGCAAAAATCCCGCAACGCAAGATTGGGTCTCGGTGCCCGAACGGCATTAGGGGCGCTGGCAACACTGGTTCCGCTCATGGCGAGCGCGGATATCGCGCACGCAACGCTCACGATATCAACCGAAGCAACCAGTAAGGTGACGTGCTCGGCGAACGTCTGTTCGGCAACCGCCAAAAATGCGGTGTTGAACGTCACCCAGCTGCAGACCCTGCTTGCATCGTCTCCCGTCACGATCAAGTCGGGGGCAACCGCCGGCTCGATCGTCGTGAACGCCGCGCTGGGCTGGGCAAGTTCGAATTCCCTGACTCTCGACTCCTATCAATCCATCACCGTCGACAAAACCATCAGCGTGAATGGTACCGGTGGCCTGACATTGACCCTGAGCGACGGCAGTGCAGGCGGAACGTTGAGCTTTGGCCCGAGGGGCAATGTTACCTTTCTGGGCCTCTCCAACAGCGTCACGATTAACGGCGCGGCCTACACGCTTGTTCCTGACATCTCGACTTTGGCAGCCGACATCGCCGCCAATGCGAGCGGCAAATATGCGCTCGCCAACAATTACAACGCAAAACCCGATGGCAAATACAAATCCTCGCCGGTCGCCACCACTTTCACAGGCACATTCGAAGGTTTCGGCAACACGATCACTGGCCTCGCCATCAAGGACACCGCCAAGTCCGCCACAGTCGGTTTGTTCGCGGTCGTGGGTGCGGTCGGCATCGTTCGCGATGTCGGCATCGTCGCCGGAAACGTTACGGGGGGAAGTGATTCCAACGGCAGCACGGGCATCAGCGTGGGCGAACTCGTCGGCACTTTGTCCGGATCCGTCGTGAATTGTTATTCGGCCGGTGTCAGCACGGTCGGCACCAATACGTCGACTGCGAACGCCGGAATTGTAGCGACGGCAGGCGGGTTGGTGGGCGCCATTTTGTCATCGACCGGTCTCGTCGCGAACTCCTATTCAACCTCGACCGTCACCGGCGGCGGCAGCGCCTATGTGGGCGGTCTCGTTGGGGGGATTTTTAGTGGCGGCACAGTCCAGTCTTCCCACGCCAGCGGCAAGATCACGACCGGGAGCAACACGCAGGGCGGCACGTATTCCGGTGCGTACGCCGGCGGCCTCGTTGGCATCATCTATGACAACAGCAATGCCGCCGTCACGATGACGAACGACTACGCGACCGGCAGCGCAACCGCAGGGTCGGATAGCTATGCTGGAGGGCTGGTCGGCGGTGCCGGCGGCCCGGCAACCATCAGGCTCTCTTACGCGACCGGCGCCGTCAGCGTCGGGCCGGGCGTGAGCTTATCGAGCTTTGCTTTCGGCGGTGGCCTCGTCGGATACAGTTATCTGGTCAACAATCTCGGAAATACGATCGACCAGTCCTTCGCAACCGGAACCGTGGCCGGCGCTCCCGACGCTTTTGTCGGCGGCCTTGTCGGCTACACGCTCGGCGCAGTCACAAATTCCTACGCAACGGGCGCCGTATCGGCGACAGGCGCGGGCTTCACGGGCTTGGGCGGTTTGGCCGGAGACATCGATACCGGTGGAACAATCGGCACATCCTATTCGACCGGCACCGTGCAACTGGTTGGCGGTTCGTATGATGGCGGGTTCGTCGGCGATCTCGTCGGCGCGGTCACCAAGAATTACTGGGACACGACAACGAGCGGAATTGCCACGGGCACAGGAAATATGGGGAACCATGCCAGCATCACCGGACGAACGACCGCGCAACTGCAGGCGGGTCTGCCCGCCGGCTTCAGCAGCACGATCTGGGGTGTCAGCGCCACCATCAATGGCGGCTTCCCCTACCTGCTCGCCAACCCGCCGCCGGCGTGAGGCGGAGTGGTTGAAACAAGAGTGGGGAGTTCCGCACTTCTCAGAACCTGCCGCTCCGCCCTGATCGGCGGACTGCGGGCGGCCGCCCCGCAAGTTCAGATCGATGACAAAGGCTATGTGCTGGAAGCGACGAACAATCTCATCGAGGGCGTTCGGCTGGTCGATTTCGAGGACGATCTGGCCCAAGGCGACGGCAACGAGCTGCCCGGGAAATTTCGGGCGGCGCACTCTTCTTCCGCCCTGGCCGTGAATAGCTTTGCGCAGTTCAAAGGGGCGTTGTCGGACTTGTACCTGCCCGGGAGCAAAGATTTTTCGAGTCTGTGCTTCGAGCGGAAATGTCCACATGGGCTGGCCGGACGCCACTCGCCCAATCTCGACTTTTTTGCGGAAGGTCCCGGTGGAATTGTTGCCATCGAATCCAAATGCCTGGAACCGTTGACGTCTCACCCGGCGATCTTTTTGCCCGCTTATGATGCGGAAATTCGCGATGCACGACGCGCGAGCACGTGGTTTGCGCAAATGCAGGGACTGGTCGAATACCCGCGGACCTACCGCTGGCTGGATGCAGCGCAATTGGTGAAGCACGCATTCGGTCTCACTCATTCCTTCCCGGATCGTGCGACGACTTTGCTCTATCTCTATTGGGAGCCCGCTAATCGCGCCAACCATCCTTTTTTTGCCGAGCATCGCGCCGAAATTGACCGCTTTGGCGCATCGATTGCCGGCGCGGCACCCTCTTTTATTTCGATGTCGTATCCCGAACTATGGCAAAGATGGAGCGGTGTATCTCAGCCGCAATGGCTACAAACGCATGTCGCGCGTCTCAACGCGCGTTACGGCGTGACCATTTAATTGCGTCGAATTATTGGGTAGCCGGTCTGCGTCCGGTCACGGAGGATCGGGGTGCCGCGCTTGCGCGACACAGGTTACCCCAACTCCCCCGCGTCGTGCGGATCGGCGCTGCCGGTGGCGAGGTCGTCGCCTTCGTAGGGGTCTTCGTCGGGGGCGAGTTGGTCGCTGGGGTTGGGGACGTCGAAGCCCGAGGGCGGAATGGCGTCGAGGAAGCCTGCCGCTTTTAATTCGTCGGTGCCCGGCAGGTGGTTCACATTCTCGAGGCCAAAGTGCACCAGGAACGCTTCAGTGGTGCCATAGGTGACGGGCCGCCCCGGCGTGCGCTTGCGGCCGCGGATCTTCACCCAGCCCACTTCCATCAGCGCGTCGATGGTGCCCTTGGACAGCATCACGCCGCGAATGTCTTCGATCTCGGCACGCGTCACCGGCTGGTGATAGGCGACGATCGCGAGCGTCTCGATGGCGGCGCGCGACAGCCGCTTCTGCTCCGGCTGCTCCTTGCGCAGCAGGAAGGCGAGGTCCGGCGCGGTACGGAATTGCCATTTTTCTGCGATGCAGACGAGATTTACGCCGCGTTGTTCATAGATGGATTGAAGCTCGGTGAGGATCGCCTGGAGGTTTGCGCCGTCCGGCAGCGATGTGGCCAGCGCCTTCTCGTCCAGCGGCTGCGAGGCCGCGAACAGAATCGCTTCTGCCATGCGCAGATGCTCGGCATTGAGTGCCTCGCCCTGCTCCTCGCGGGCTATAACCTCTTCGTCGCCCACTTCCGTCACTTGCACGACTTCCACCAATCTCACGACGCGATTCATGACACGGCCTCCAGAACGGGCGCACGATCTTTCACATAGATGTCGTCGAAGGGTTTCATCTGGCGAATCTCGACCTTGCCGTCGCGTGCCAGTTCTAGGCACGCAAGAAGCGTGCTCGCAAGGGCGGACCGGCGGCGCGCGCCCCCCGACCATTCGAACGGCAAAAGGCTGGTGAGAATGCTCCAGTTGCCGATGCGGCCCAGCATGCGTTCCAGCCGCGCCCGTGCCTCCTCGATCTGCAGCACGGGCGCCATGGCCGGGCGATAAGTCTGCCCGCCCGACTTCTTGACCCGCTGGGTCGCATAGGCCGTGAGCAAGTCGTACAGCGAATCGGTGTGTGTCCTGAGCTTGATAACCTTGACCGGCTCCGGCGCGCCGCGCGCAAAGACTTCGCGGCCAAGCCTGTCCCGTGCCATCAACCGGGCGGCCGCCTCGCGCATCGCCTGGAGCCTTTGCAGGCGCCAGCGGAGAAGCGTGGCCAGTTCATCCGCCGTGGGCTCGCCTTCGGTCGAAGGCGGCTGCGGCAGGATGAGCCGCGACTTGAGATAGGCGAGCCATGCCGCCATCACGAGATAATCGGCTGCCAGCTCCAGATTGCGCCCGCGCGCGGATTCGATGAATTCGAGATATTGGTCCGCCAGCTTGAGAACGGAGATTTTCGCGATATCGACCTTCTGGTTGCGGGCAAGCGCGAGCAGGAGGTCGAGCGGGCCTTCGAAGCCGTCGACCGTGACGACAAGCGCCTCGTCCAGGGTCGCAAGCGCGGCCGCTTCCATCTCTTCGAATGCGTCGCCGATCTCGCTCACGCGTCAGTCCTTAAAAGCTCCGCCAGGCGCGCCTCGCCGGCTTCGACATCGAACACCTCCGGCTCAGCCAGATGGGCCAGCGCAGATTGGGCCCGTTTGAGGTGAATGTCGTCCAGCGGTTTCGCCTCCGCCGCGATATCCACCATTTCCTCCATGATGCCGTTGCAGTGTAGCACCACATCGCAGCCGGCGAACTGGGCCGCGTGCGCCCGAGCCGCAAGCGAGCCTTCGAGCGCCTTCATCGACAGGTCGTCGGAAAACAGAAGCCCGGCGAATTCAAGCTCGCCGCGGATGATGTTGCGAATCACTCTTGGGCTCGTGGTGGCGGGATTTTCGGGGTCGATCGCCTCGTAAACCACATGCGCCGTCATCGCGAGCGGGCAATGCGCGAGGCTGCGGAACGGCACGAAATCCGTGGCGCGCAATTCGTCGGCGGGAGTTGTCACGCGCGGCAATGCGAAATGCGAATCGGCGGTTGCGCGCCCGTGACCGGGAACGTGTTTCATCGCCGGCAGCACACCGCCTTCGATCATCCCTTCGATCACGGCGCGGCCGAGATCGATGATGGTCGTGGCGTCGAGGGCAAACGCGCGATCGCCGATCACGTCATGTGCGCCGTCTACGGGCAGGTCCAGCACCGGCGTGCAATCGACATTGATTCCGAGTTCGCGCAGGTCATGCGCCATCAGCCTGGCATTGAGATAGGCCGCTTCGTGCGCAGTTTCTGCGGCGGCGACATGGAGCCTGCCGAACACGGATGCCGGCGGCCGCGCCGTCCAGTGCGGCGGCTTGAGCCGCGCCACACGCCCGCCTTCCTGATCGATCAACACCGGCGCCGATGCATCGCCGATCGTGGCGCGCAATTCGCTGACAAGCGCGCGCACCTGATCGCGGTCGACGATATTGCGCCCGAACAGGATGAACCCCCATGGCTGCGCTTCCTTGAAGAACGCGCGTTCCGCCGGCGGCAAAGACGTTCCGGCACAGCCATAAATTGCCCGTGTGCGCATGACTATGTCTGTTCCGGCGTCGTTACGGCTTTGCCAGGAAACAGTTTCCCCCGTCGGCTTTCAGCTTGTCGCAGAGCGAGCTTGCTTCGGTCTTGTCGCCGAACGATCCGACGCGGAGCCGATACCAGGTGCCCTTGTCGCCCAGATCGACTTTCTTGATATCCGACTCGTAGCCGCCCACCAGCGGATGCTTCGCCTGATAAGCATGCCACGCGCCTGTTGCTTCCTCTTCGGATTTGTACGCGCCGATTTGCAGCAGATAGGCGCCACCGCCAGTGCTCGCTGCAGGCTTCGCAGCCGGTGTTTCGGCAGGCGCAGCACTCGGCGTCGGTGTCTCGACGACGGGAGCTTTGGCGATCGTCGGCTTCGGCGCAGGAGGCGCGGCCACCGCCGAAAGCTTCGCAGGCGGCTTCGTCGCGACGCGGGGCTCGCCGGTCGCCGACGACGTGTCGGAAGTTGCGACGGATGGAGCCGCAGGCGTTGCTGCGGGCACCGGTTTCGGTGGAGCGGCTTGTGCGAGCTTGGCCGATGCCGGAGCAGGTGCTTTAGCTGCAGCTACCAAAGCTATATCCGGGGGGATCGACTTTGTCGTTGTGTCGGCCGAAGCCGAAGGGCGAATAACCGGCGCGAGCGACGGCGACGTTGCGGGCGCGGCGTTGTGGGGGGCCGGACCGGTAGGTGTCGGCGCGGGCGGTGCGGATTCTTCGTCGTTGGAATCGTCCGCCGGCGCAGGCGATTGATAGATTTTGAGCCCGGTATAAGGCGTCTGTGTTCCGCCCGGATTGGTCGGCGCCGTTTTCACGGGTCCCGTATCGGCCACGATCATGCGCGGCGCGTCCGAGCGCCCCTTGGCCACCCCTTGCGTGTAGGCGAGCCAGACGACGCCGGCGAACATCGCGAAAACCAACAGGCCGATGACGATCAGGAGCGGAAGGCGCGAGCCCTCCTCATCCTGCTCATCGTCCACTGCTCCATCGAAGACGCGAACGTCGTCGGACGGCTCATAGGCGCCACGCTCGAAACTGGGCATCAGGGACCTGCTCAAGGCGAATCTTGAACATGCTTTCTAGCACCCGAATGGGGCCGAATCACGGAAAAGCCCGGGGTCAGAGCGAGATTTCGGTGTGGAATATCCGCGCGTGCTCCTGGAGCGCAAAGCGGTCGGTCATGCCGGCGATATAATCCCGCACGACGCTTGCCGTTAAGGCATCGCCCGGCTGGCCGCAGGCGGCGGCCCAATCCGGAGGCAACAGCGCGGAATTGCCGCCGAACGCCCCGAAAAGGTCGGTCACCACCCCCTGGGCAGCGTTCATCGACGCCACCACCCGGGGATGGCGATACATGTGGGCAAACAGGAACTTCTTGAGCGCGACGATTTCACCCGCCATCGGCGCGGTGAAAGCGGCCAGCGCACCCGGCTGGGCGCGCACCTCCGCGACCGAAGCGGGGCGAACTTTCGCGATACGCCCCTGCGTTTCGCCGATCAGGTCGCCAATTAGCGTGCCGATGAGTCGCCGCACGATTTCGCCGATCAGCCTTCCCAATTCGATATCGCCATATTGCTTTCGCGTGGCGACGACATGCGCGCCCACCAGCGGTGCGTCGACCAGATCGTCGAGCGCGAACAGATTGGCCCGCAAGCCGTCGTCGATGTCGTGATTCACATAGGCGATATCATCGGCGAGTGCCGCCACCTGCGCCTCGAGCCCGGGCCAGGTCGCGAGATCGAGCGGCCAGCGGGCGTTGAACGACACGATCGGCCCCGGCAGTGACGCGGCAACGCCCGCTTTCGACAATGGTCCATTGTGCTTGACGAGACCTTCCAGCGTTTCCCAGGTGAGATTGAGCCCGTCGAAATCCGGATAGCGCTGCTCGAGCTTCGTCACGAGCCGCAGCGTGTGCGCATTGTGGTCGAAGCCGCCGAAGTCGCGCGTGGCGGCGTTCAATGCTTCCTCGCCCGCATGACCGAACGGCGTGTGTCCCATGTCGTGGGCGAGTGCCAGCGCTTCGGCCAGGTCTTCGTCGATCGCCAGAACGCGTGCCACCGAGCGCGCGATCTGAGCGACCTCCAGCGAATGGGTGAGCCGCGTGCGATAGTAATCGCCTTCGGATTGCACAAAGACTTGCGTCTTGTGCTTGAGGCGTCGGAACGCGGTGGAGTGGATGATCCGGTCGCGGTCGCGCTGAAAGCAGGTCCGCGTGGCGCTTTCGGGCTCGGGATGGAAGCGGCCATGGCTCGTGTCGGGCAGTGTCGCATAAGGCGCAAGGGCTTTCGGCGCCTCGAAAAGTGGCCCGATCAGGTGTCCGGCGGGCATTTGCTTTGCGTCCAAGGTCTTTGCTCCGGGCCTCCCAGGGACTACATAGGGGGTGGCTACATATAGTCGGACAATGCCCAAAGCAGGAATGAAATGAACGCGGAAGTCTCCATGCCCGTCACGGTTTCGGCCCGGGCCGCCAGGCAGATCGCCCGGATACTGCAGGCGGAATCGGCGCCCATGATGCTGCGGGTCGCAGTTACCGGCGGCGGATGCTCCGGCTTCCAGTACAATTTTGCCCTCGACGATGCCCGCACCGACGACGACCTCGCCATCGAGAAGGACGGCGTGACGGTTCTCGTCGATCCCATGTCGCTGGATTTCCTCAAGGGCGCCGAGATCGATTATGTCGACGACCTGATCGGAGCCGCATTCAAAATCCACAACCCCAACGCGACCTCCTCCTGCGGCTGCGGCACGTCGTTTTCGGTTTGAGCCGAGCGAATGAAAATTGCCACCTGGAATGTGAACTCGGTGAAGGCACGACTGGAGACGGTCGTGCAGTGGCTGAAGGAAGCCGAGCCGGACGTCGTCTGCCTGCAGGAAATCAAGACGACCGACGAAACGTTTCCGGCGGAGGCGTTCGAGGCGCTGGGCTACAATTGCGCCGTACACGGACAAAAAACCTATAACGGCGTCGCGATCCTCTCGAAGCGGCCTATGGAAGACGTGACGCCGCGGCTGCCCGGCGGCGACGGCGACGATCATGCGCGCTATATCGAGGCGGTCGTGCCGGGCGATCACGGCGTGGTGCGGGTCGCATCGATCTATGCGCCGAACGGCAATCCCGTCGGCACCGACAAATTCAAATACAAGCTCGCCTGGCTGGAACGGCTCGAAAAACACGCACGAGAATTGCTCGCGCTCGAAGAACCGCTCGTGCTCATGGGCGACATCAATGTGATCCCCACGCCCGACGATTGCTACGATCCCAAAGCGTGGATGAACGACGCGCTGTTCCAGTCGGAATCGCGAGCGGCGCTACGGCGCATCGAATTTCTTGGGTTGACCGATGCGTTCCGCGCCTGCAGCGCCGAACCGCAGCAATACACCTTCTGGGACTACCAGGCGGGCTCCTGGCAGAAGGATCACGGAATCCGCATCGATCACATCCTGCTGTCGCCCCAGGCGGCGGACCGCTTGAAAACATGCGCCATCGACAAGCATGTGCGCGGCCGCGAGAAACCATCGGATCACGTGCCAGTGTGGTGCGAATTGGTGGTGTAGCTGCTTCTGGACCGCGGGCGTCCCGCCCGCATCTTTTTTATGACTAAATAAATGAAAAGCGGGCGGGACGCCCGCGGTCCCAGGAACTAAATCTGATTCCGTCCGTCCT
>Ga0302324_100030769_pt1 | contig 10140 bp, 6 predicted proteins | sample Palsa_T0_1_FD_201949 | JGI IMG/M metagenome (GOLD analysis project Ga0302324, IMG submission 201949) | Peat permafrost microbial communities from Stordalen Mire near Abisko, Sweden - Palsa_T0_1 | ecosystem: Environmental > Terrestrial > Soil > Palsa > Peat permafrost | place: Sweden: Abisko... | reverse complement strand
TTTTGGCGCGTGAAGCCTCCGAGCGCGAGTTTCTTCTTAAATCTTCACGCGCCCTCCCCGTGGGGTGCTCCTGAACTCCTGAACTCCTGACTCCTGAACTCCTGAACTCCTGAACTCCTGAACTCCTGTCTCCCGAACTCCTGTCTCCCGAACTCCTGCAACTCCCTGCCTGCATAGAGCCAAATGCTACAAAATCCCAAGCCCATCGACGACCGATTTATCTACACCGACGCGAGGCGCAGATACGTCGCTTTTCCACTTGGCGGTATTGGGACCGGCAGCGTCTCGTTGACAGGCAGCGGCCGATTGATCGACTGGAGCATCCGCAACCGGCCGGCGATCGATCAGTTCAACGGCTATAGCCATTTTGCCATCAAAGCAGAGCAGGAGGGCAAACTGCTCGGTGCTCGCGTGTTGAACGGGCCCTATGAGGGGACACCGACCGGTTCGCCCAGTGCGCGCAAGTTCGACGGATTTGGTTTCGGCGCCAATCGCGACTCGATGGCCGGAGTCCCCCACTTTGACGACGTCACGTTCACTGGTCGTTTTCCGGTCGCCGCGCTCGAATTCCATCAGGCGACCTTTCCTGGCAAAGTGCGGATGACGGCGTTCAGCCCATTTATCCCGCACAGCGACCGCGACTCGTCGATGCCGGTCGCGCTCTTCGCATTCTTGATCGAAAACGACACCGCCGCGCCGATCGACTACACGATCGCCTCGACCCTCGGCAACTACGGTTGCGACAGCGGCATTCACACCTTTACCCGAACAAACGAGCTCAGCATCCTCCACTTCACCTCGGCCGAAACTGGAAATCCAGAACAACGCGGCGATCTCGCGATGATTACCGACGGGGACGATGTCGAACACGTCGACTACCATTTCCGCGGTCAGTGGTTCGACAGCCTCAGTCTCTATTGGCGAGAATTCGCGCGGGCAGGGCGCCTCCGCGAGCGCCGCTATGACAAACCGCGCGCGACCAAGAACATGTTCCAGCAGCCCGAGCACGGGACGCTCGCGGTGCGCGTCCGCGTCGCGCCTGGCGAGGTGCGGCAGGTGCGCTTTGCGATCAGCTGGAACTATCCATTCGGTAGCATTTACTGGTTCAACCGCGATCAACCGGGCAGTCCGCCCTTTGAGGGCAAGCCCCCGACCTGGAAAAACTACTACGCGACCCAATGGGCGGATTCGGTGGAGAGCGGGGCGGACGCTTTCAACCGTTGGGACGTGCTCGAAGCGCAGACAGTTGCCTTCCGCGATTCGATCTTCGGCTCGTCGCTGCCGACCGAGATCATCGACGCGGTCAACGGCACGCTTGGAATCCTCCGGTCCGCGACGCTTATCCGTCTCGAGGGTGGTGAGATCTGGGGATGGGAGGGCCAGCACATCCACGAAGGCTCTTGCGAGGGGAGTTGCACCCACGTCTGGAACTATCAGCAGGCGCTCGCCAATCTTTTCCCGGCACTTGAGCGGACGCTCCGCGAAACAGAGTTCACTTACAATCAACTGCCCACCGGCGGCCTGACCTTCCGCCAGAGGCTCCCTCTCGGTTCCGGCTTCGACATCATCGGCCCATGCGCCGACGGCCACTTCGGCGCGATCGTCAAAGCATATCGCGAGTGGAAAAATCTCGGCGACGACGGGTGGCTCAACCGGTATTGGCCGAACATCAGGCGCGCGATGGAGTACGCTTGGTCGCCGGATAATCCGGACAAATGGGACCCGGACAAAACGGGCGTGCTCTGGGGTCGACAGCACCACACCCTCGACATGGAACTGTTCGGGCCAAACTCCTGGCTAACCACTATGTATCTTGCGGCGCTTACGGCTGCTTCGATCATGGCAGACGCAATGGACGATCCGGCGTTCGCTCAAGAGTGTCGCGCCATGGCCGCGAAAGGCGGCGCCTATGTCGATCGCGAACTCTTCAACGGCCGCTACTACGCCCAGAAGCTCGATCTGTCCGATCGTTCGGTACTGATCCCATTTGACCAGCAGCGCAAGGCCGGCGTGTTAAGTGACTCGTTTATGGAGGCGTACTGGTCGGATGAGTACGGTGAGATCAAGTACCAGATCGGTGACGGCTGCCTGACCGATCAGATTCTTGGCCAATGGCACGCCGATATCGCGGGGCTTGGCGATCTGCTAGCCCCGGAAAACGTGCGTACCGCACTGAAATCAGTGTTCGACGAAAACTATCGGCCGACACTCCGCGATCACTTCAATCCGTGCCGCGTTTACGCGTATGAGAATGAGGCCGGACTACTCCTCTGCACATGGCCTGACGGGACAACCAAGCCGGCGGCTCCGGCGCCCTACTCAGAGGAGGTGTGGACCGGGCTGGAATACATGACGGCTTCGCACCTCATCCAGCGCGGCCTGGTCGATGAAGGGCTTACGATCGTCCGAGCGGCGCGCGCTCGTCACGACGGGTCGCGGCGCAACCCTTGGAATGATATGGAGTGCGGCAGCTATTATGCCCGGGCGCTCTCGAGCTACGCGCTGCTCAACGCCTATTCTGGTCTTTCGTTCGATCAACGGCGCGGCGAGATCGGCTTCAGACCAGCTCGCGCCGGTGACGGCGTCTATTTTTGGTCAGCCGGGCGAGGTTGGGGTATGGTCGAAATGAAAGGATCCACGCTGACGCTGACAGTGAAGGGAGGCGAGCTGTCTGTGTCGAGACTTCGGCTTCCGCGACTGTCGGGCACCGCGACCGTGGAAGGACAGGCGGTCGAGCGGGACGGCGATGTGATCCTACTGGGGAGGCATCACTCGCTGCAGGCTGGTGATCGGCTGGTCGTGGGAGTGGACGCATATGGCCAAGCTTGAGCTCAAGGACGTCCACAAAAGCTTCCAAGCGCTCGAAGTGATCCACGGTATCAATCTGACCGTCGAAGACGGATCCTTCACCGTGTTCGTCGGTCCCTCTGGGTGCGGTAAATCGACCTTGTTGCGCATGATTGCCGGACTCGAGGAATTGAGTTCCGGCGAAGTGCACATCGGGGGCGTACGCTGCGATCATCTGTTGCCGTCGGCACGGGGCATGGCGATGGTCTTCCAATCTTACGCCCTCTATCCGCACATGAGTGTGTACGAGAATCTTCGTTTTGGCCTCGTCAACGGGAAAGTACCAAAGGCCGAGATCGACGCTCGCATTCGGCGTGCAGCCGAGATCCTCCAAATTTCCGAACTTCTCGCGCGACGCCCTTCTCAACTCTCAGGGGGGCAGAGTCAACGCGTGGCGATCGGTCGTGCTATTGTCAAGGAGCCGGAGGCCTTCCTTTTCGACGAGCCGTTGTCCAATCTGGACGCGGAGTTGCGCGTCAAGATGCGGAGCGAGATTGTCAGCCTGCACCGTCGCCTGAAGTCGACGATGGTGTATGTCACCCACGATCAGGTAGAGGCCATGACGATGGCCGACACGATCGTCGTTCTGCGCGATGGAGCCGTCGAGCAAGTCGGCGCCCCGGTCGAACTTTACGCCAGACCGCGCAATCAGTTTGTCGCAGGTTTCCTCGGCACCCCGCAAATGAATCTTCTGAAAGCAAAGGTACGAATGGTCACCAGAGATCGAATGACCTTATCCGTCGACACCGGTCGGGGCGTCATCGATGCCACCGTCGACGGAACGAGGAGTCCCGCCGACGCAGATTGCAACGTCGGAATTCGGCCCGAACATCTCGCACTGTCCGATAACGGCACAATTGCCGGAACCGTCGTTGCCACCGAGATGCTCGGCGCCGAGACGATCGTCTTCGCCAATCTGCAATCCGGTGAAAGCGTCACGGCGTCGATCCCTGGAATTCGCAGCCTTCGGCCGGGAGCGGTTGTTCGCTTTTCGATCGATCGGCGGTTCGTTCACGTGTTCGACGATCAAGGGATCACACTTCCCCCTCTGCGATCCTGGCGCGAGGATTATATAGACGGCTGATGACCTTGTCGCACGAATCGGCCTAAACGGTGAAATCTGTCGTTTTAAGCAATAAACCGGAGAAAACGGATAAACCGCAAATTACGCAGATGACTCGTGCCGGTGAATAATTCGATCTGGCCTCAAGAAATGGGAACTAACTCCGATCTGGGAAGGCATGCGTAAACTCGCTTTCGTTCTCAGCTTCTTTTTTATTCTCCCGCTAGCATCATACGCCGCCGACAGCTTGGACCAATTGCTGCAAACCTATGCAGTTAACACAAAAACTCTGGACGGCCTGACCGCGACTCTGGTCACCGACATTCAAGCCGCGCATAACAGTGATGAGGCAGCGACTCGGATCGAGTCGTACGCGACCGTCTATCATGCCGTGGCTCAGACATTCCAGAATCTGATGCCTGCGTTTCTCAAGAGTAACACTGCGGGCACTGTCTCGGCGTTGCAGAGACAATCGATGATCGAATCGAGCCAGCGAATGACAGAGCTCGGAAAGACGCTGACGAGCGAAAGTGACGCATTCGATGATGCCCTCAAACGTATCAGAATGATTCCCGTGTCTCAGTCGCCGTGACTACCTTCGCAAACGAGGACCACGCACTTCAGGCAATCGCGCAACAATACAAATAGCGGCATTATCGGCTTGTTGTGCGGCAGTTTTCCGGAAATGATTCAACCCTCTTCCACAGGGAGACCAATCACATCTCGTTCGTACTCGAGTGAGAGGCGACGATCTTCCAGCCGCCGTCAAGCTTTTGCAGGTTCATCGTGGTGTTCCCCACCACCTTCTGGTTGGAACTGGGAAAATTGATGGTCCACCAAGTGAGCGCGATCGCGAGATCTGGCTTCAGCAGCCTCACTTGGATACGGCCGGGTTCGATGAACCCCATCGCGTTACGATCCGGATAACCGCTACAGTAGGAATCATGCAGTTGCTGCCAGCCATTAAACTGTTCGGAATCGATCACAACCAACAGTTCAGGTGACTTCCAGTAAGCGTCGAGATGCCCTTCGATGTCGTGGGCATTCCACCGATCGAGCATTTTTAGCAGCACTTCGTAGATCCGTTGCGCATCCGGGATGGTTGCATCTGCCTTGGACCCAAGCGAGTCGAACTGCCACCCGTTCTTTTCCTGCGCCATGCCGGGGAGGCAGGGCGAGAGCGCTGAGATCGCCAAAATTTTGCTGAAGAGATGGAGTCGTTTTGGCAACATGAGCTTGTAAGAGAGTCGAAAGGACGGCTGGATGGTTTTTCTCAGTATTTATATTATACATTGTATTTATTGTAATTACTATTTTTATTGTTTTTATTATCCACGCCGCATGTTCTCCGTATGTGTTTAGCGTCCCATCCGCTCCAGTTCCCGGTGAAGCCAATAGCCGGTGGCTCCAGCTTCGAAACAGTTGCAGATCTCCCAGCCTTCCTCAGGACTCGCTTCTCGCCATTGACCACGCTTATTTCGCCGTTACCGTTACCGTCGTTTTGATACTGTTTTCATAGAGCCGACAATTTACAGCGAGTGCTGTTTGTTGTCGGCTAATGTGATCTATGCTTTCCTAGCCCTTCGGGCCCCTGGGGTTTGGACATTCCAAGAACGATTTGGGCCGCGGGGTAAGGCGAGACGCCGCTTACGGCTGCGGTCAAACCGGGATGGTTTCATACTGGCAGATTCCGAGGACGATTAAAAGAGGGTAAGGCGGGACGCCTTACTTACTACCGGCCGGCCGGCAGCGCCCGCCAATCATCAACGAGACTCCGATGAACCGCTCACGCTGCTCGTCCGGGCATTTTCGAAGCCGGAACCTGAGCGGAGCCCGGAACCGGATCCGATTCCGGGCGATGCGGTCAAGTCGGTGAGTTTGCTCTTCCGCTCGATTTCGTTGCGGATCTGAAGTGCCCGGTCCGCCCCTATCCTCGAACAGAAATCACTCGAACAGAAATCACTCGAACAGAAATCAATAGCCGTACCGTAATCGAGCCATCTGTAGAGTTCGATTCTGTCAGTCGGCGTGAGACGCCGAATTCCGTCTTTGAGTTGTTCAAGGGTCATGATGACTTTTGAGTAATTCAGCCTCCGTTGCCGGTTCCTCGTCTAATTGCTTTTCTTCATGTTCCCGGGCCGATATGAACGGCTGTGAAATGTCAATACATGCTCATTCGCGCCAAAGGGCTCAGGTGGACTTCAGAAAGTGAAAGCTGCGCGGTAAACTGTTCTGTTGGCTAACATGATACCCTCTACCCTTGCGCGTCCCGGCGCGGCAGGCTTCTGGCTGGCGGTGATCCTCACGGGTATCGGCGCCGGCGTTGCCGCAGCGGTATTAACGGAGTTGCTGGAGTTAGTGCAGCACACAATGTGGGGCGGTTCCGGCACGGACCTGTTAAGCTCGGCGGAGCGCGCGAGCGCGTGGTGGCATATTGTCGTGCTGCTGGGCGCAGGGCTGGTGACGGGCGCGGGACAGATAATCCTCAGGCGTCTGTCGAGTAGCAATGGCATCGAGATTACCGCGGCCATCTGGTTCCATGCGGGGCGGCTGCCGACGCTGCGTACGCTTGGCAGTGCTTTACTTTCTGTGCTCATTGTCGGCATGGGGGTCTCGCTAGGCCGTGAGGGCGCCCCAAAGCAAGCCGGTGCGGCGATCGCCAACGTCCTGTCAGACAAGGGGCGCCTGTCTGACGACCAGCGCAGACTTTTGGTGGCCTGCGGCGCAGGGGCCGGCATGGCGGCAGCGTACGGGGTGCCTTTGGGTGGCGCGTTGTTCGCGCTGGAGGTGATGCGAGGGATGCTGGCACTCAGGTTCGTGCTCCCTGCCCTCGTGACCTCGCTAGTTGCGACGGCAGTCTCGTGGGTCGCTCTGCCCAACGCACCGACCTACGTCATCCCCGCGGATTCCAGTTCCGTCTCAATTGTCGTTTGGGCGCTGGTCGCAGGTCCGATCGCGGGCGTGGTCTCTGTCGGCTACGTTCGAACGGTTGCTTGGGCCGATCGAAGAAAACCGCGAGGCTGGCTCCGCATGGGTGTACCGTTGCTGGCGTTGGGTCTCTTGGGCGCGATCTCGATTCCGTTCCCGCAGCTGCTTGGCAACGGCAAGGACATCGCCCAACTGGCGTTTGCGGGCCAGGTAGCGCCAGCCCTTTTGCTTGCCCTGCTTCTGCTCAAGCCGGCCGCCACCGTGCTTTGCCTGGGCAGCGGCGCGCCAGGCGGCTTGTTCACCCCTACGCTGGCGTTCGGAGCGTTGCTCGGAGGTGTGCTGGGCGATGCATGGTCCTGGCTCTGGCCCGGAGTGCCACCCGGAGTGTTCGCGGTACTTGGCGCGGCAGCCGTGCTGGCAGCAACCACCCAAGGCCCGATCTCCGCGACGGTTCTGATGATGGAGCTCACAGCGCGAGACCGATCGTTTATCGTGCCAATGTTGCTGAGCGTGGCCACAGCGACGCTGGTAGCTCGAACCATTGAACCACGCTCGATCTATGATGCGCGCCTGACCGATGAGGAAGTCGCAGCGCGGCAAAAATCCCGTGAAGCGTCATCCCCGTAGAACGCGTCAGCCGGTGACATCGCGCTGAATTTGCGTAACTCCTTCGGAAAAGAGAAGATTCCGTCGACAGACCAAGACCAGCGCCTTCGATCGTTCCGAGGCGAATCCGATCGGCACGGAAAAACCGGTCAAAAAACGTGCGGCAACCCGCTATCTGGAATTCCCGGCTCCTGAGACCCTGGCGGTCGTCAATCCCGCCTGACGCCGCCGTGGATCAAAGCGTGCGCGTGCAACGGCTCGCCCTGAGGCGGAGTTCGGCGACCGCACCCTGCCCCGTTCAAACCAGCGCCCAGCGAGTTGAGAGCTTCGAGCGTGACGGCGGCCAGTTGCGGGAAACAGGACATTCCAAGTGATGCAATGACCTGACGTTAGTGTCTTAAAACGGAATCTCCCCTCGCCGTTACCGGAGAGGGGAGATCGTAGAATTTACTTACCTTTGTAAAGGCGACTTAGAACCAGATTTCCATCTGACTACCAAACAGCCAACCCTGGTTGGTGTTGCCGTTATATGGAGGGACGGAACCACCCAGGTTTCCGCCTTCACCACCAGGAGTGGTTGTTCCCTTCAAGGAACTGCTCCAGATCGAGTAGGTAGCGAACAGGCGAAGTTCAGGCCTCGTGAAATAGCCACCTTTCGGCTTGATGGTCGGTGAAATGGTAAAGATACCAAATTCGCCCGAATTGCCGAACGCGTTTGTCGCGGAATAACCGCGGACGTTGTCCACGTAGTTGACCCCTGCCCGCCCCACGATCGCGATGTTATCGCTTAGCCAGAAGTCTGTTTGCAGATTCGTGCCGTAGAAATTACGTGTCGCATTCGCATTTTTAACGGCTCCAGCGGCGTTGGTGCCAATTGTTTGGAAGCCCTGACTGTTGTGGTCCCAATCTCCAAACCAGCACAACGAAAACTTATCAGTCGGATTCCAAACGAACTCAAAACCCGCGCGAAGCTCCTGAGTGTTGGGATAGGGATTAGCGCTGCCGGTGAATACATTCGGAGCCGTCTCCTTGACGTTACTGGCGCTCCTTCCGAGTCGGAAATTATTGACGTTCGTCATGAAAGCACCAACCGAATTCCCCAGATTCTCTGCGGAGAAGTTCGTTACTCCCCATCCGAAGAGTCCAAAAACCCGGAGATAGCTCTTGTTGCCGAAGTCATATTGCCAGATAACACCGCCGCCCGCACCGTAGGCATCCGACGAGTTGACATTGATTGTGTCGGTAACGCCATCGATATCCTTAAAGGTAGTCACACTGCTCCCACTCCCGGTAACATTCCCACCCTTAATGTAGTTACCGATCGCGACGAATGACAGTTTACCGAACCCGATATCGACATCCTTATAGCGAACGTCAAACGTTTGCTCGAACTGGTCTCCGATATCGTTGAACTGCCCTGGATTTGTTAACTCGTCGAGATTATCGTGATTTGCGCCTATCCAGGCAACGTACAGATTGCCGGGACCCAAGTGGATATTATAGGCACCGATCCCAAAACCCGACGTATCCAGCCAGAACCAGTCGGCGTCGTTCGTGTTATAACGATCGTAGAACCGCTGACCTGCCCAGAATGTAACTTCAGGGGCGCTCTTGATGACATTCTTCATTTCCACATATCCTTCGCGCATGCCTACATTGAAATCGGATCCGGCACTCGAATTAAATCCGGAACTGGACGACGTCAGGAAGGATTCGTGAAAGATACCCTTAGTGGTAAAGAAGTTTGGAGTGGCTCTGAACGAGACATCTGCCAAGTCAGGGCTATCCCCGAGAATGTGAGCTTGATTGAAGCTCAACTCAGTGTAGAAGTCGTTTTCGTTACCGAGCCGGTAACGGCCGCCTGGGTTGTCAGGTATCTCAAAGTTAAAGCTACCGGCACCGCCGCTGCCATTAGCCTGAAAACCGGCACGCATGTACACGTTGAACGAGAAATTGCGGGTCAGCGATTTCAGGAAAGACTCATCCAGCATTGGGGCTGGGGCCTTGCCTGGCATTTCTTTTCCGTCCGCATCGGTCAAGACACGCGTATTCAAGATCGAACCACTGTTGGCATTCGACTCGAGCGCTTTCATCTTGGCTTCCATTGCCTCGATGCGCTGCTCATATTGTCTCTGCATCTGGTTCATCTGCGTCTTGAGCGCATCGACATCACTCTGATCCGTGCTTTGCGCGAAAAGCGCGTCAGTGGTCAGTAGCGACAAACCCGCTACTAACGTATATTTCAAGCCACGTATACCTGGCCATTGAAAGGGGGCATCCATCTCTCGTGTTTTTCTTGGTTAAGGAGATTAATGAAGGACGACACCACGTTTAGCGGAAGTGAATACCACCTGTCTAGATTAATTTTTATTTTTTTTGAACGTTTTTGAACCCGGCGGTGTCCATGACTGGGTCGGGCAGTTTGTTCAGTTGGTCCAGAGGCGAAGGACGACGTTTTTGGCACCTTGTGCGTCCCGGGCGTTTTCGCGCGAGAAATTGGGCGCCTTGCCGATCATGTAGGTGTTTAGCGTCATACGGCCCGAAGGAGTTTGGAGGTTTCCAATCCGTGGCCCGAAGTGGCCAGGAAAGCATGCCCCTTTCAGGGCGAAACGTTTATTTCGGCTTACCCAGGGTAAACCCCATAGGCGTTAAAATCATAGGCGTTAAAATAAAGTGGCAGGTCGACGCGGGAAGGC
>Ga0302324_100030768_pt1 | contig 10140 bp, 5 predicted proteins | sample Palsa_T0_1_FD_201949 | JGI IMG/M metagenome (GOLD analysis project Ga0302324, IMG submission 201949) | Peat permafrost microbial communities from Stordalen Mire near Abisko, Sweden - Palsa_T0_1 | ecosystem: Environmental > Terrestrial > Soil > Palsa > Peat permafrost | place: Sweden: Abisko... | reverse complement strand
GACCTCGCCGACGCAGCCCTTTCCCACCAAGCCGCCCGCATATGCGCGCAATTTCCTCAACGTTCCCGATGATCTGATCGACTTTACGCCGGAGATGCGGGCGCAGGCCAAGGATGCCGTAGCGCGCTATAAAACAGGCCCCATGTTCCTTCCGCCGGTCCTCGGCGACGCTAAGGGATATCTGGGGGCGCTGGATCTCGGCAATGCCAGCGGAGGGACCAATTGGCCAGGAGCGGGCTACGATCCGGAAACGCACATCGTCTATGCGCAGGCCCATCAATCCGCGCTTTTCCCTCTTTCGTTGCGCACCCCACCGGAAGGATTCTCGGACATTCGCTACGTCATGGGAAGGAACGATACCAAATTTCAAGTCGCGGAAGGGCCGGGATTCGGTTCTGCCGCCGATGCTCCGCAACGCAAACCGGCTCCGCCACCACCCCCGGCGCCCACGACGGCGGCAGCGCCTCAACCGGCCGTCGGCGCTCTCACGGTCCAGGGTCTGTCTATCGTGAAGCCGCCCTACGGCGTGATCTCGGCCATCAATCTGGATCGTGGCGACATCCAATGGCAAGTGCCCTACGGTGAGACCCCGGATGCGGTTCGCAACCACCCGGCTCTCAAAGGAATGAACATTCCCAATACGGGCCAGCCCGGCAGCGTGGGGCTGGTGGTCACCAAAACATTGGTCGTCCTGGGTGACAGCCAGAACACCACCACGCCGTCGCATCCGCGTGGCGCCATGCTCAGAGCTTATGACAAGGCCACGGGCAAGGAAGTCGGCGCGGTTTATATGCCCGCGCCACAGAGCGGTTCGCCGATGACTTACATGGTGGACGGCAAGCAGTACATCGTGGTGGCTGTGAGTGGAGGCGCGTATTCAGGCGAGTACATCGCCTACAGCTTGCCATCCGCGAATTAGGTCGAACTAGGGCCTACCAGCAAATGAAAAATGCGATTGTGTTCGTTTTCGTCGCCGTCTGCGTCTGCGCTCAAACCTCGCGCTCCGTGTGGGACGGTGTCTACACAGCCGACCAAGCCAAGCGCGGAGGCACGCTCTACGCCGCCGAGTGCGCTTCGTGCCACGGCTCGGCGCTGAACGGCGGTGAATCGGCCCCGCCGCTGACTGGCAGCGAGTTTTTCTCCAACTGGAGCGGTCTGACGGTGGGTGACCTGTTCGACAGGATTCGAGTGTCTATGCCGGCCGATAATCCAGGAAAGCTTACCCGCGAGCAAGACGCCGACATCCTGGCCTTCATGCTCAGCATGAATCAATTTCCGGCAGGCAAGACTGAACTCGATCACCGGACCGAGGTCCTGAAACAGATCCGGTTTGAAGCAACCAAAACGGGCGATGGTAAACAGAATTAACCACCCCACGCGCCGTGAAGTCATCGGTGTTCTGGGCGCGTCGGCAATAGCGCTCGCGAGCGACACCGGATTGGTGATCCGGACAGTTTTAGGCGACCTGCCTCCCGATGCGCTCGCCGGCGGCGCCACGCTCTTTCATGAGCACATGTCGTTGAGTCCGGATTTTCTGCCGAAGTTCATGTCGCTGTTAACGCCGCGGCCGCCGGCTGCCGTGCCTGCTCCGCCGGCCGGCCAAACATACTTCCTGCAGGATCTCGATCTCATGACCGAGGAACTGCGGGCTGCAAAAACGGAAGGCGTGGCGTGCCTGGTGGACGGCGGGCATCCCGACATGGGCCGCAGTCTGGATTTTCTGAAACGCCTTTCGATGCGCTCCGGCATGCCGATCGTCTCCGGCGCGGGCTATTACAGCCAACCATTCTATCCCCCCGAGATCGCCGCCCAGAGCGAAGATCAAATTGCGGAGAATCTAATCCGCGACGTCGGCGCCTCGCCCTACGGCGCGCTCGGAGAAATCGGTACCTGGGACGAATTCACTCCCAACGAGCGCAAGGTGTTTCGCGCCGTCGCCAAAACGCATCTGGCCACCAACCTGCCCATCTTCACGCACACCAATTTCGGACAGGCAGCGCTCGAACAGCTCGACACGTTTGAGGCTCTCGGCGTTAACCCGCGCCGCGTTGCCATAGGCCATGTGGGCGGCCTTATCGACCCTGAGGCGCGTGTGCATAAGGAAATATGCCAGCGGGGCGCATTTGTCGGTTTCGATCGCCAGGGCGGCCCCGGCGACTCGCGGCAAATCCCAATGGTCCTGGCGCTCATCGACGCCGGCTATGCTGACAACCTGCTGTTCGCTTCGGACTTCTCCAGCGCGTCGCAACTCAAGCGCAATGGCGGCGCCGGATACGCCAAGACCGTCACCGTTTTCGTGCCGAAGCTGCGCGAAGCCGGAGTCGCTGAGGAAACCTTGCATCGCATCTTGACGGATAACCCGCGCCGCTTCCTGGCATTCGTCCCCAAGCAGAAGCGCGATCCGGGGCAGGTATGATGGGCGAGTATGATGAACACGGAGGTTGAAGGAATATGACAAAAACGACCACAACACTTGCCGCCTTCTATGTCGTGGCGTGCTCGGCGATGTTGGCCTCGGCGCAGGCGCCCACGTCGGCGCCCACTGCTCCAACCGACGTCCAACCAGGCAGCATCACTTACGACGAAGTCCCCTACCCATATCCGGTCGCGTATTTCCCGCTGACTCTCTACGGGCAAGACGTGCGCATGGCTTACATGGACGTTCCGCCCGCGAGCCAACCGAACGGGCGCACCGTGGTGCTGCTGCATGGGATGAATTTCGGAGGCTTCTACTTTAGCGGCCCCATCGAATTGCTCCGCAACGCAGGCTTTCGCGTGGTGGTGCCGGACCAGATTGGCTTCGGAAGATCATCCAAGCCGATTATTCCGTACAACTTTAACGACATGGCGCTGAACACCCGCAGGCTTCTCCAGTCGCTGGGTATCTCGCAGGCCGCCATCGTCGGCCATTCCATGGGCGGGATGCTCGCCGCGCGGTTTGCAGCCTCTTATCCGGACATGACCGAGCGCCTGGTCATTTACAATCCCATCGGACTGACGGACCCGCGCTATCAGACCGCATGGCACACCGCCGACGATGCCTACAAAGCCACCATGGCGCAAACTCACGACCAGATTTACCAGGCATTTTACGCCAATATCCGGCGCTATTTTCCGTCGCCTGGCGCTTGGAAGCCTGAATATGAAAAATATGTGCGAATTCTCTACGCGCCGACGCTGGGTGGCGACTGGCCGAGGCTGGCCATGGTCCGCTCCATCTACCAGCAGATCACCTACCTGGATCCAGTGGTCTACGACTGGGCGAAGATTCGTTCCAAGGCGCTCGTTCTCGGTGGCGACAAGGATGGCCCAGACTTTCCCGCGCGGGCCAAGCACATCGCCGACACGATTCCGGGAGCGGAGTTGGTCTTAATCCCGAACGCGGGCCATGTTCCGCATCTGGAAGTGCCCGAGATCTTCAACCGTGAGTTGTTGAAGTTCCTTCAGCCGGAAGCCACGACCTCCTCCGCAAAATCTCGGTAGCGCCGTGAGCGATAATGGTTAATCCAGCCCATGCGCCTGAGCCGCGCTATGTCGTCAACTTCCGGCGTTGCTGTTCAAGCTGACGCCTCTACGCAGATACGCGTGCTCGAACGGGCCGCCGAGTTGTTTTCGAACCAGGGTTATGCGGCAACCACCACGCGCGGGATTGCCGCCAGCTTGGGTATAAGCCAGGCATCCCTCTATCACCATTTCCCCAGCAAGGAGAAGCTACTCTGCCAACTCTGCGTGACATCGCTCGAGCAACTCCTCGAAGCGGTGCAGTCCGCCGTCGATGAATCGGCCTGCCCCGAGGGACGGATCCGGATCCTGGTCGGTACTCATCTCAATACGCTGCTGAAGTACCGGACCGGACACGCCCTCATGCTAACCGAGCTGCGCTCTCTCTCCGGCACGCACCGGCGGCAGGTGCTCGAGCTGCGCAAGCGCTATAAGAAGCTGGTTCTCGCGATCCTGAAGCATGGGCAGAGCGCCGGCTCTGTTCGAACGGACATTCCCGCGAATTACCTCTGCCTGGCCCTCCTCAATATTCTCAATTGGGCCGTGCTGTGGTTTCGCCGCGATGAAGCGCTGTCGGCGGACCAGCTCGCTGACATCTTCGCGCGCATCTACATCGGCGGTGCAACCACATCCGCCGGACGGCGCTCCGGGGTGCTTCCCGATTCGCAACCGCACTCCCGGACCATTCCGCCACGGCGGCCGAAGCCGGCCCGAACATCTCGGAGACCCGTTTCGGCGCGGCTGCTCGACACTGCCGCTGCTCTGTTCGCCAAGAAGGGCTACGCTCTGACCAGCACTCGTGAAATCGCCGAGCAAGTCGGGATTCAGAAAGCTTCGCTGTATTATCACATCGAAACCAAGGAAGACCTGCTCTACGATATTTGTAAGTCGTCTCTGCAACAAATCCGAAGTGACGTTGAAGCCGCTCTCAAGGACGCTTCAAATCCCCTGGAGCGAACCGGGATACTGATTCGCACCCACATCGAAAGCATGCTGCGCGATCAAGACAGGCAGTCAGCGGCCTTGACGGAGATGTCGTCCCTGTCGACAGAGCGGCTGGATGAGGTGACGGCCCTTCGTGACACCTACGAAAGCCTGGTCCGGTCTGTTTTGGATGAGGCTCGGACCGCAGGCGTATTGCGCGAGGATGTGCCCGTCAAGTACCTGTGCCTGGCCCTGCTCGGCCTCCTGAACCGTGTGCTAGTCTGGTTCCGCCGCAATGGGGCTTTATCCCCCGGTCAGATCGGCGTGTTGTTCGCAACTATCTATTTGACCGGCGCGGCGGCGAACTCCTCCGCATCCGTCTAGAACGCGGTTTCTGAGCCCTGCCTCCTCTGAACGTCCGTCTAGAGCGTTCCCCAACGCTCGCAACTAACTCCCCCGCGACCGCACCATCGCGGAGACCCAATAAACACAGCGGTCCGAAACCCCCTTGACAAGGGAATCGAGCTTCCGTATGATCTCCCTACCGGTCGATCGGTTTTGACCAGACTCAGGGAGGTCAACCGTGTCGGCCCTTTTGTGCAATTGGCTTAGGGCAAAGTAAAGGAAAAGAGGGAAAGTGTCAAAAACATCTGCGTCGATGTTGCCGGTTTTAGCGTCCGCTATAGGCTCTGCCGCCTATGCTCAAGCGAGGCTTCGCCTCAAAAACGAAAGAGGAGATCTCTCAATGTTGAGACCTATTGCTGCTGTTATAGCGATAACAGGGATGACACTGCTGTTGTGCGCGGTGGCATTCGCCCAAGCTACCGGGACTATCGTGGGAACGGTTGCCGACGCATCTGGCGCCGTCATCCCCAACGTAACGATAACCATCACTGACAAATCTACCGGCGTTGCCCGTACTGCTACCGCGAACGCCGAGGGATATTTCGCCGCCCCCGCGCTTCCAGCCGGCGACTATCGGGTGAAAGCCGAAGCCACTGGTTTCAGAATCTCGGAACGCGATGCCACGGTTTTGGTGGGCAGCACGGTAACGGTCAACGTGCCTATGGAGTTAGGCGGCAACACGGAAGTGGTTACGGTGGAAGCCGCCTCCAACCAGATGAACTACGAGAAGCATGAGATCGCAGGCGTCATCGAGCACGCCACCATCGAGGATCTTCCCTCCAACGGCCGCGACTACATACAACTCGCCTCACTCGAACCCGGCGTGCAGATCGTCACGGGAACAGTCGGCCAATTCAATGCCTTGTTCTATGTCAGCGTTTTGGGCAGCGGCTTCCGGACGGCGGTCACCGTTGATGGCGGCAACGTCTCCGACAATATCGATGTGGCCGGCGGCGGCCAGTCCATGAACTTTACCCAGGAAGTGGTCCAGGAATTCCAGCTTTCGGAATTGAATATTGATCTGTCAAGTCCAATTCAGACCGGCGGCTCCATCAATGTCGTGACGCGCTCGGGCACTAACGATTGGCATGGCAGCGCTTACTTTTTCTACCGCGACCATAACATGGCTGCTTACCCCAATCTTGATCGCTTCGCCAGCGATCTAAACCCATTCTTTGTGCGCCGCAATCCGGGCGCGTCGCTCGGCGGGCCAATTATCAAGGATAAGCTGTTCTTCTTCTTCAACTACGAATTCCTCAACCAGGTGCAAGCGCAGAGTGTCACCACTACCGATCCGGCTTTCGCGGGAATCCAAGGCACATATCCCAGCCCTTATCAGGCCAAGAAGATCACTGCGCGCTTTGATTATCACATCAACTCAAAGAACACCTTGTTCGCGCGGTATTCGCACGATGGCAACGACGGCTACGGGCCGGCTTTGACCTTCGGAGATCCATCCAACTGGCCGCATAACATCAATTGGGCCGATCAAAGCATTCTCGGCGTTACTACTCTTCTCACGCCTACCCTGGTCAACGATATACGCTTTCAGTACAACTACTGGAACAACCACAACCTGCCGGCCGTTGCGTCGGACTGCTCGGAGCCTTGCGTGGCCGGCAGTCTTCCGAACGTGGTCTTCTTCGTTGGCACCAATCAGCAGGCTGTGGGTCCCAACTTAAATTCTCCCCAAGCGCGGAATACGCGCCGGTTTGAACTGGTTGAATCGCTGACCTGGCAAAAGGGCTCACATCGCATAAAGTTTGGTGGAGACCTCAATCCCACTACCTCGAATGGTCTGTGGGGATTCTGCACGCCGATGTGTGTGGGGGCCGTCTCACCCACCTTCATAAGACAGATCCTCCCGCCGGGCTTGGTCAGCCTTCTCTTCCCGACGCTACCGACCACCCTCACCTCCGACGCTCAGGTTCTCAACCTTCCCGTCTATAATCTGAGCGCCAGTATTTTCAGCGGCGTCGGCGTCGGCAACGTTCCCTTGCCGGCGGCCTACGACTACGGCCAGAACAAGAATTACAATCAGTTCCGAGCCTACGTTCAGGATGTTTGGAAGATTCGCCCCAATTTAACGGTAAATTACGGGTTGGCGTGGAATGCGCAGACCGGCTTCTATAACTCGCAACTCCCGAAGCCCGAGCTTTTGGCTCCGATTCTTGGGACAGGCTCCAATAATCTCGGGCCGACGGTGAACAATCTGCACGAATTCCAGCCCGCGCTGGGCTTCGCCTGGAGTCCGGGAAAGAGCCAAAAGTGGGTGTTCCGCGGCGGCGCAGGTATTTACTGGGATAGCACGCCTGGATACTACAAGCTGCGCGAGGCGGCCGCGCTCGGGCCCCCGGGAGCCGCCAGGAATACTCTGTCCGCTAGCGCGTTCACCAACATCTATCCCGGTATCATAAATCTGAGTGCGGGTGGCGTTCCGATACCCGTGGGCGCTCCGCTGCCGATAAACGCGCTGACCAACATGACGGTCGGATTGTTCGAGAATCTCGTGAACACCGAGCTGCCCGCCGTAACTGCCCTGCTGGCCCCGCCAACTTTTCCGAGAAGCGGGTCCTTTCCGTACGACGAGCTCCAGTATGAACACCAGGGTGTGGAGATCTATCCCACGCATTATCCGATGGCCCGCAGCTACCAGACCTCGATTGGCGTTCAGCGCGACCTGGGTTGGGGCATGGTCGTGACGGCCGACTGGGCGCGCCGACTGGGTGAAAACATCAGTATGGGTGAAGTCGATCAGAACCTATTCACCCGATATGAGGGCAGTACCAAGCCGGTTCCGCTGATTCCTTTGTGCCCCACCAACCCCGACTTCAACCCGGCCCAAAACTGCTCCACCGGCGCCATCACGTTTTGGAACGGCCAGGGCCGGGAGGTCTATGATGGATTGCTCGTGAAACTCAACAAGCGCGTTTCCAACCGGCTCCAGTTCCTGGTCTCTTATGCGTATCAAAAGGATAAGACGGATGCGCTCTTTGCCGACGGAGACGCTGCCGGCGCTCCGGATGACCTCAATTTCAATTCTGGCTTCGGCCAGGATCTTGCCCACCAGAACTTGAACATCTCGGGGACCTACCAACTGCCATGGGGCTTCCTGTTCAGCATCAACTCCTCCATCATCAGCCGGGCTCCGGCAGTCGCCTTGGTAGACGGCCTGGATCTGCCCGGTACTGCTCCGTCTTACAGCTACGAGCCGCTTCCTGGAATTCCCTATAGTTGCCTTGGGGTGGGATGCAGCAAAGCGCAGCTGGTTGCGGCAGTCCAGAACTACAACGCGAACTACGCCGGCAAGCCGAGCGCCCAAGGCGCTGGCGCGCCCAATCCCGGCCCGCTGGTCCTACCGCCTAATTATGGCTTTAACTCCCCGATCTTGAGCCAGGACTTCCGCTTGGCGAAGACGTTCACGTACAAAGAAAAATATAAGCTGACCATTCTCGGCGAGATGTTTAACGCGTTCAATATCTCCAACCTGGTGATTCCAACCACTACCTTGGACACGCTCGCACCCGGGTGCACGCTGACCAACGGCGCTTTCACCAGTTGCGCTTCACAGACCTACGCTTTCGGTCAGCCTACCGGGCGCATCGGCCAAACCTTCGGCCAGGGCGGATCGCGCGCGGTGCAGGTCGGCGCACGCTTCACGTTTTAGGTACACGCGGCTTGAGCCGCGTTTTTGCCAAAATCTGTACACGCTGCGAAAATCGGTACACGCGGCTTCAGCCGCGTTTTGCCAAAATCTGTACACGCTGCGAAAATCGGTACACGCGGCTTCAGCCGCGTTTTGCCAAAATCTGTACACGCTGCTTTGAAGCCGCGTGTACCCGACCCGCAGCCCCAGTATCCGTCTGTGACATGATCAATGCAAGGAACATCCGGCCAGCATTTCCCGTATAAGATGCTGATCCGCAACCGCGCGCGGATACTGGAGCATAATCATGAAAGTCTTTGTGGAGCGGTTATGGCAGGACCTTTATCACGGCAGCCGGATGCTCGCCAAGAATCCAGCCTTCACGCTTGTGGCGATGATCTCACTCGCAATCGGCATCGGCGCCAATTGCGCCATGTACAGTTGGGCGGACGCGTTTTTGCTAAGGCCGTTGCCCGTCGCCCGGCCGGGCGACGTGATCTCGGTCGGCACCAAGGTCTCGCTGGCGGGATTCACCAGTCTCGTCAACTCCTACCCCGACTTTCGAGATCTGCGCGATCGCACCCGGAGCTTCGACAATTTAACGGCGTTCACCAGCGTCACCGTGGGACTCACGGATAAACCGGATGCACTGCCGCAAATGAAATTCGGCGTGCTGGTGACTAGCAACCTGCTCGGCGCAATGGGAGTGGACCCGGAACTGGGCCGCTCCTTCCGTCCCGACGAGGATCTGGTTCCCGGACGGGACGCCGTGGTGATCTTGGACCATTCTCTTTGGGAGCATCAGTTCTCCGCGGACCCCTCTATCCTGGGCCGGAAAGTACGTTTGAACGGAATTGAATTCACGGTCGTCGGCGTCACGCCGGACCGGTTCACGGGACTGAATCAGCTGATTCGCCCCGCGTTCTATGCGCCGCTGATGATGTTGCCTCGCTTGTCGGCGGATCCGAAAGCGCTGGATTCCCGCAGCGCCCGCAATCTCAGCGTCAAGGGCCGCCTGAAGCCCGGGGTCTCGATGGCGCAGGCGCAGGCTGAGCTAACCACGTTGGCCCAGAACCTGCAAAAAGCCTACCCCGACACAAATAAAAACCAAGACATGGTGGTCCGAACCGAGCTTGAAACGAGAATAGATCAGGACCCGATAGACGCCACCCTATCGGCTATGCTGCTCATGTTGTCCGCGGCCGTACTGCTGGTAGCCTGCATCAACGTGGCGAGTCTGTTAACAAGCCGCGCCCCCGCGCGCGCCAAGGAGATGGCTTTGCGCCTGGCAGTGGGCGCTGGACGAACCCGCTTGATCCGCCAATTGATCACCGAAAGCTTGCTGGTTGCGCTCGCGGGCGGAGTGCTAGGCATAGGAGTCGGCTACTTAGGCGTTATGGTCTTCCGGCAGATTCAGGTTCCAACGGATCTTCCCATTACACTTTCCTTTCAGCTCAATGCGCGGGTGCTGCTTTTCAGCTTGGTGGTAGCAGTCTTTAGTGTGTTGCTTTTCGGTTTGATCCCGGCCCTGCAAACCACCCGCGTGGACCTTGCCAGCGCGATGAAGACTGGCGACGCCGCGGCTTCCGGCCGCAGGCGCCTTTGGGGCCGTGGCTTCCTGGTCGGGTGCCAGGTGGCTGTCTCACTGGTACTGCTCACGATTT
>Ga0302324_100030767_pt1 | contig 10140 bp, 6 predicted proteins | sample Palsa_T0_1_FD_201949 | JGI IMG/M metagenome (GOLD analysis project Ga0302324, IMG submission 201949) | Peat permafrost microbial communities from Stordalen Mire near Abisko, Sweden - Palsa_T0_1 | ecosystem: Environmental > Terrestrial > Soil > Palsa > Peat permafrost | place: Sweden: Abisko... | reverse complement strand
CAGAACATCGTGATCGGGGGCGCCGCCGGCGCCGCCCCGCCGGTACTGGGCTGGGTCGCGGTGACCAACCACATCGACCCGCAGGCGCTGCTGCTGTTCCTGATCATCTTTGCATGGACGCCGCCGCACTTCTGGGCGCTCGCGATCGCGCGCCGGCATGATTACGCCAGGGCCGATATCCCGATGCTGCCGGTGACCCACGGCGTCGAATTCACACGCCTGCATGTGCTGTTCTACACCGTGCTGCTGTGCGTCGTCACGATGCTGCCGTACATGACCGGCATGAGCGGCCTGATCTACCTGCTGGCCGCGGCACTGCTCAACGCCCGCTTCCTGGCGCTCGCGATCGCGCTGAAACTCACCCGCCGCGACGAACTGCCGATGCGCATGTTCCGCTTCTCGATCTCCTACCTGATGTGGCTGTTCCTGGCGCTGCTGCTCGACCACTATCTGCCGACCACGCTCGGTTGAACCCCGGTGTGGGCCGGGCGAGCGCCTCAGGCGAGCCGCAATGCCACCGCGCCGGCAATGATCAGCCCGGTACAGGCAAGCCGTTGCCGCGTCACGCGCTCCTTCAGCACCAGCGCCGAGATCATGGCCGCGAACAGTATCGAGGTCTCGCGTAGCGCTGCGACCAGCGCCACCGGCGCCACCGTCATCGCCCACAGCGCCAGCGCGTAGGAAACCACGGTGCCGGCACCGCCGGCGAGCGCAGGCAGCCATTTGCCGCGCGCATAGGCGGCGAATTCGCGGCGGCGCCGGATCGCAGTCCACAGCAGCATCTCGATTCCGGTGCACAGGAAGATCCACAGCGTATAGGCAACCGGCGCCCCGGAGTGCCGCACGCCCAGGCCGTCGATCAGCGTGTAGGCGGCGATCACGCCGGCATTGGCGAGCGCCAGCACGGTCGCTGATCGATGCGGCGCGGACTGCGCCGGTGCATGCAGCGCAAGTCCGAGCACGCCGCCGCAGATCAGCGCGATACCCAACCATTCAGTGCCCGTCACGATCTCACCGATCAGCGATGCGCTGCCAGCGGCGACGATCAGCGGTGCGCTGCCGCGCATGATCGGATAGGCGTGACTCATGTCGGCTCTGCGGTACGCGGCAGCGAGCAGCGCGTAATAGAGCGTCTGCAGTGATACCGACCCGGCGATGAACGGCCAGCTCGCCCGCGCGGGTTGCGCCAGCCACGGCAGCACCAGCGCCGCGATCGCTGCGGCCACAGTGGTGATCATCACGGCGGTCAGCCGCTTGTCGTCGCCGCTCTTGACAATGCCGTTCCAGGCAGCGTGCATCAGCGCCGCGAACAGCACGATAATGACGGCGTGTAGCGGCATGCGGTTATTATTGTCGCATGATCGTGCGACCAGGCGTCGCGCCGCGAGGGACTCCATGCTGATCGAGCGTGTCTGGGCAGCCAACCGGGGCCGCAACTTTCATTATCTGATTGCCTGTCCCGACACCCGCGAGGCGCTCGCCGTCGATCCGCTCAACGCCGCGGCCTGTCTCGCGCGGGCGCGCGAGCTGGGCTGGACCATCCGCCAGATCTTCAATACGCACGAGCATGCCGACCATACCGGCGGCAATGCCGAGATGGTCGCGGCCACAGGCGCCGCGCTACTGGCGCACGCAGCCGCGGCGCAGCGCATCGGCGGCGTCACGCACCCGCTGCAGGACGGCGACACGGTGCGCATCGGCCGATCGGTACAGCTGCGCTGCCTCGATACGCCCGGTCACACGCGCGCGCATCTGTGCCTGTACGGCGAGCCGACCGGCGCTGACGCGCCGGCGCTTTTTTCGGGCGATACCCTGTTCAATGCCGGCGCCGGCAACTGCATCCATGGCGGGGATCCGCTGCTGCTCTACGACACCTTCGCCGGCCCCCTGGCGCGGCTGCCGGCGGCGACGCGGGTGTTTCCCGGTCACGAATACCTGCTGCGCAATCTCGATTTTACACTTGACCGCGAACCCTCGAATGCCGCGGCCCGCACCATGCTGCAGCGCTGCGCCGCGCTCGCGCCCGAGGCGATGCCGGTCACGACGTTGGCCGAGGAGCGACAGTTCAACGTTTTCTTCCGGCTCGACAATCCGGAAGTCATCGCCGAATTGCGCCGCGTCCGCTCTGACTGGCGAGCCGATCCGGCCCCGCGCGAGGCGTTCCTCGCACTGCGCGAGCTGCGCAACCGCTGGTAGCCGCCCGGCCGCCCGCATGGGGTAGAATTCGCGCCCCGCATGGACCTCTCCCCCATCCTCAATCCGTTGAACGACGCCCAGCGGGCGGCCGTGACGGCGCCGCTCGGGCCGGTGCTGGTGCTGGCCGGCGCCGGCAGCGGCAAGACGCGCGTCCTGATACACCGCATCGCCTGGCTGATCGAGACCGAGAGCGTCTCCCCGCACAGCATCCTGGCGGTGACCTTCACCAACAAGGCGGCCGGCGAGATGCGCGGCCGGGTCGAACAACTGCTGGGCATCCCGGGATCGGCGCTGTGGCTCGGCACCTTTCACGGCATCGCGCACCGGCTGTTGCGCTTGCACTGGCGCGAAGCGGGGTTGCCGCAGGGTTTTCAGATCCTGGATGCCGAAGATCAGTTGCGCCTCATCAAGAAACTGCTGAAGGCGCAAAACCTCGACGAGACCCGCTGGGTGCCGCGCGAGCTGCAGTACTTCATCAACAAGCACAAGGACGAAGGTCGCCGGCCGAAGCACATCGCCGGCGGCGGCGATCCGACGCAGCTGCAGCTGATCAGGCTGTATGCGCAGTACCAGGAAGCCTGCGCACGCTCGGGCGTCATCGACTTCGCCGAGCTGCTGCTGCGCGCCTTCGAGCTGTGGCGCGATCAAGCGGATGTTCTGCGCCACTACCGCGGCCGCTTTCGCCACGTGCTGGTGGACGAGTTCCAGGACACCAATTCGATCCAGTACGCGTGGATCCGGCTGCTGGTGGGCTCCGAAGGCGCGGCGTTCGTCGTCGGCGATGACGACCAGTGCGTGGTCGAAGGCACCGCCGTCACGATGGCGGATCGTTCCAGGAAGCCGATCGAGGCCGTATTGCCGGGCGATGAGGTACTGTCTTGTTATGGCAGCAGCGATCTGCTCCCGGCCGATGTCACGGAAAGATTCGTCCGGCGGCGGCGCGGTCGCATGATCTGCCTGCACCTACGGTCCGGCAGAGTCCTCAACAGCACGCCCGAACACACTCACTTTGCCGGATACGTGCTTGGCGAGACGCCCCAGACGTATTTCCTGTATTTGATGCACAAAGTGGGGATCGGCTATCGCCTGGGCACCTCGCAGGTTTACACCGCCGGTCAGGCCAAGCCGATGGTCGGTTTCAAGCAGCGTTCGGTGCAAGAACATGCGGATGCCACCTGGATCATCCGCACCCATCGCGACGAAATCGATGCCAGATCGGATGAAGTGCTTACCTCTCTTAGGTACGGCCTGCCGACACTTCCGTTCGTTGCGCGCAAGGGCAAAGCATGCCATGGCCTGGTGCACGATCGCGAGCACATCGACCGCATCTTTCACTCGCTCAATACCACCGATGCGGCGCTGCGATTGCTGGATGACACCGGGCTCGACCCGGAGCGGCCGCACCACCGCCCGCAAAGCCGCGATTCGAACCGGCGCAACATCGTGATCACGCTGTGCGCCGACCGCCGCGGCTCGATTCCGATGCATCGAATCTCAATCGTCGGAGTGGACGCCGCTGACCGCGTCAAGCTTACAGCGCTGGGCCTCAGCACTCGGCCCGCCAAGAGCACCGGCAGCGGCAAAAGCTGGCGCTTCGAGACGGTACGCGGTGATTTTGGCGAGCTGATGAAGATCGCACGCCGGATTCGCGACGACCTGGACGCGCACTATGTGCTGCAGGGGCATATCCTCGATCGTTCCCTGCCTTTCATCCATGCCGCGGCGATCCGACCAGGGATGGTCATGGCGACCGAGTCCGCAGACTTCGATGTCGTCGAGCGGGTCGAACACCAGGATGTCGAGGCCACGGTCTATGACCTGAACATCGAGCGCACGCATAACTTCGTAGCCAATGGAATTGTGACCCACAATTCCATTTACCGCTGGCGCGGCGCCCGGGTCGAGAACCTGCACAAGTTCCGCGAGGATTTCCCGCAGGCGAAACTCTACCGCCTGGAGCAGAACTATCGTTCCACCTCCGCGATACTCGATGCGGCCAACGTACTGATCGCGAACAACTCCGGGCGCCTTGGCAAGACGCTGTGGACCAGCGCCGCCGGCGGCGATCGGGTCAAGCTGTACGCGGCCTACAACGAGCGCGACGAAGCCGAGTTCGTGGTCACGCGCATCCTCGAGTGGACGCAGCGCGGCGGCCTGCGCCGCGAGGCGGCGATCCTGTATCGCTCCAATGCGCAGTCGCGCAGTTTCGAGGAGGCGTTGATCTCGATGCGCGTCCCGTACCGCGTCTACGGCGGCCTGCGCTTCTTCGAGCGCGCCGAGATCAAGGACGCGCTGGCGTACCTGCGGCTGATCGCCAATCGTGACGACGACGCATCGTTCGAACGCATCGTCAACCTGCCGCCGCGCGGCATCGGCAACAGGACCATCGACAATATCCGCGACGCCGCGCGCGGCGCCGGCAGCTCGCTGTGGCGCGCCGCGGGCGCGGCAGTGGCCGCCGGCGAAGGCGGCCGTGCCGCGACTGCGCTGCTCGGCTTCATGCAGCTGATCGAACAGCTCACGCAGGCGATTGCGGGCCTGGCGCTGCACCAACAGGTAGACCACGTGATCAACGCCAGCGGCCTGATCGAACACCATCAGAAGGACAAGGCCGATCGCGGCGAAGCACGGGTCGAGAACCTCAACGAGCTGGTCAGCGCGGCGCGCGGATTTGAACCCGAGGGCGAGCTGCCGCCGCTGCAAAGCTTCCTGTCGCACGCAGTGCTCGAGTCCGGCGATACCCAGGGGGACGCCTGGGAGGACTGCGTGCAGATGATGACGCTGCATACCGCCAAGGGGCTGGAGTTTCCGCTGGTGTTCCTGTGCGGCATGGAAGACGGGCTGTTTCCGCATCAGCGCTCGATCAACGACCTCGATGGCCTCGAGGAGGAGCGCCGCCTGTGTTATGTCGGCATGACGCGGGCGATGAAGCAGCTGTACTTCACCTACGCCGAGCAGCGCCGCCTGCACGGCCAGGACAGCTATAATTCGCCGTCGCGCTTCCTGCAGGAGATCCCGGCGGCGATGATCGAGGAAGTGCGACCGCGGATACGCGTCACGCATGCGCCGGCTGCCGTCGGCGCCGCGATCGCCGCGCGCCGCGCGTCACGCGCAGGCTCGCCACCCGGCGCATCGCTGCTGGAAACCCTGGGCGACGGCATGCGCCTGGGCACGCGCGTACGCCACGGCAAATTCGGCGAAGGCGTCGTCCTGACGATCGAGGGCCAGGGACCGCACGCGCGCGTTCAGGTGAATTTCGAGCAGCAGGGTTCCAAGTGGCTGATGCTGCAATATGCGAACCTGGAGTTAATGTGAAGATCCTGATTCTGGGCGCCGGTCAGGTCGGCCGCACCGCGGCGTATCACCTGTCGCGCGAACCCGCCAACGAAGTCACCGTGGTCGACAGCAACGAGGACATCCTGCGCGATCTGCAGGATCGGCTCGACATCCGGGCCGTGGCCGGACATGCCTCCTACCCGTCGGTGCTGGAAGCCGCCGGCATCGCCGACACCGACGTGCTGGTCGCGCTCACCAGCAGCGATGAGGTCAACATCGTCGCATGCGAGATTGCGCACGCGCTGTATCGCACGCCGACCAAGATCGCGCGCGTGCGCGCCCCCGAATACACCTCGCGCGCGCAGCTGTTCAGCGACGGGGCGCTCGCGGTAGATGTCTGGATCAGCCCGGAACAGCTGGTGACCGAATACATTGCACGGCTGCTGTCCTATCCGGGCGCGCTGCAGGTGGTGGAATTTGCCGACGGCCGCGTGCAGCTGGTCGGCGTGCGCGCCCGGCGTGACGGCCTGCTGGTGGGCCGCGAGCTACGTACGCTGCGCGAACACCTGCCCGATACCGAAACCCGCGTGGCCGCGATCTATCGCAACGACCGCCTGGTGCAACCGGCCGGTGACACGGTCATCGAGGAGAACGATGAGATCTTCTTCGTCGCCGCTTCGGACGACCTGCGCCGGGTGATGGCGGAACTGCGGCGCAGCGAGGATCCGGTACGGCGCCTGGTGATTGCCGGCGGCGGCAATATCGGCTTCCGGCTCGCGCGCACGCTGGAGAAGAACAACCAGGTGAAACTGATTGAGCGCGATGCGCGGCGCGCGCGCCGCATCTCCGAGCTGCTCGAGAACACCATCGTGCTCAACGGCGATGCCGCCGACGAGGAACTGCTGGTGGAGGAGAACATCGACAGCGCCGATGTGTTTGCCGCGCTTACCAACTCCGAGGAAGCCAACGTGCTGTCGGCGATGCTGGCCAAGCGGCTGGGCGCCAAGCGCGTAATGGCGCTCATCAACCGCCCGTCCTATGGCGAGCTGATGGAAAACCACAGCATCGATATCGTAATCTCGCCGCAGACTATCACCATCGGCTCGCTGCTGGCGCACGTGCGGCGCGGCGACGTGGTGCGGGTGCATTCGCTGCGCCGCGGAGCCGCCGAGGCGATCGAGGCCGTGGTGCACGGCACCCGGGAGCGCTCGCAGGTCATCGGCCGCAGGCTCGAACAGATCAAGCTTCCCTCCGGTGCCAGCATCGTCGCGATCGTGCGCGGCGAAAACGTCATCATGGCGCACCACGACACCCAATTCGAAAGCGAAGACCACGTGATCATCTTCCTCACCGATCGGCGGCATATCGACGCGGTCGAGCGGCTGTTCCAGACCGAGGCCTAGGAAGGCTAGCGATGCGCTCGGTCCTTGGCGTATTGAATATCTTTGGCTCGCTGCTGACCTGGTTCGCGCTCTACTTCGTGCTGCCGATCATCACCGCGCTGGTGTACGGCGAGCTTACGGCGCTGCGCGGGTTCTGCGCCGGCGCGGGCTTCGCGCTGGTCGGTGGCATGCTGCTGCGACTGGCGACGCAGCGTTTCCGCTACGATCTCAAATCGCGCGACGCCTACCTGCTGATCACATCCACGGTGCTGTTGATTGCCGCGGTGGCGGCGTTGCCGCTGCTGATTGACCTGCCCGGGCTGTCGTTCACCAGGGCCTACTTCGAAGCCATGTCGGGTCTGTCGACCACCGGCGCCACGGTCCTGAGCGGGCTGGAACGGCTGCCGCGCAGCATCATCCTGTGGCGGCATGCGCTCAGCTGGCTGGGCGGGATGGGCATCATCGTACTGGCGGTGGCGGTGCTGCCGCTGCTCGGGGTCGGCGGCATGCAGCTGTACCGGGCCGGCGCGCCGGGCACCGTCAAGGACGCCAAGCTCGCGCCGCGCATCACCGAGACCGCGCGCACGCTGTGGTTCGTCTATGCCGGCATGACGCTGGCCTGTGCGCTTGCGCTCTGGGCCGCCGGCATGTCGCTGTTCGATGCGATCTGTCACGCCTTTTCGGTGATGTCGCTGGGGGCCTTCTCGACCCACGACGCCAGCATCGGCTTCTTCGATTCGCCGATGATCGAATTCGTGCTGATGATCTTCATGCTGGTCGCGGCGATGAATTTCGCGACCCATTTCATCGCGCTGCGCAAGGGCGATTTCAAAGCCTACCGGCGCGATCCCGAGGCGCGCTGGATGCTGCTGCTGATACTCGCCAGCTGCGTCGGCATCGCCGTGTTCCTCCAGCTCAACGCCGTCTATGACACGCCATTCCGGGCGCTGCGCTTTGCCGCCTTCAACGTGGTATCGATCGCAACCACCAGCGGTTTCGTGACCACCGACTACGGCAACTGGCCGGTATTCGCCCCGATGTGGATGCTGTTCCTGAGCAGCCTGTGCGCCAACACCGGCTCCACCGGCGGCGGCATCAAGATGTTCCGTTCGCTGATCCTGATGAAGCAGTCGCTGCGCGAGATGTTCACGCTGGTGCATCCGCAGGCGGTCGCGCCGCTGAAGGTCGCTGGCCAGGTGGTGCCCAATGGCGTGGTCTACTCGGTGCTGGCGTTCATTTTTTTATATTTCGTCACCATCGTGGTGCTGGTGTTCGCGCTGTTGATTTCCGGCCTGGATTTCATCTCGGCCTTCTCGGCCATTGTCGCCTGCATCAACAATGTCGGTCCCGGCCTCAACGTGGTCGGGCCGGGCAATACCTACCGCGCGCTGAACGACTTCCAGTGCTGGACCTGCATCGCAGCGATGTTCATGGGCCGCATCGAGATCATTACGCTGGCAGTGCTGTTTACGCCGACCTTCTGGCGCAAGTAGCGGCCTGGCGCAAGTAGCGGCCTGGCGCAAGTGGCGGCCTGGCCGCGCGGGTAACGCGCTACAGCATTTATTGATCAACTGTGAATGTACTGCTCCAGCTCGGCAATGGTGCGCTGCTGTTCCTCGAGCACCGAGCGCACCAGGTCACCAATCGACAGCACCCCGATCACGCCATCATCGTCGACCACCGGCAGGTGGCGGATGCGCTTTTCGCTCATGATGCGCATGCAGTCGTGCACCGACTGGTCGGCGCGCACTGTCAGCACCGGTGAGCTCATGATCTGGCGTACCGGGGTTTCATTCGACGAGCGACCCTTGAGGATCACCTTGCGCGCGTAGTCGCGTTCCGACACCACGCCCAGCAGCTGCTCGCCCTGCATCACCAGCAGTGCGCCGACGCCGTGTTCCGCCATCATGCGTATGGCCTCGAGCACCGGTGCTTCCGGTGTGACGCTGTGGATTACCCGCCCCTTGTGCTTGAGCAACTCAGATGCGATCGTCATGACGCCCCCTGTAGCGGCTTCTGTGCAGTGAGATCTTAGCGCTAACTATCGACTCATGGTCAGGCGACGCGCGCCGCATGGCGGCGCAGATGCACCAGCAGGATCGACACGGCGGCAGGCGTCACCCCGGGAACCCGGGCGGCCTGGCCCACGGTCGCCGGCCGCACTGCGGCAAGCTGCTGGCGTACCTCGTTCGACAGGCCGGCCAGCGCGGCGTAGTCCAGGTCCTCGGGCAATGGCGTGTGTTCCTGCCGGCTGGCGCGCTCAATCTCTTCCGCGGCGCGCTCGATGTAACCGCCGTAGCTGGCGCGCACTTCCAGATCGCGCTGCACCTGCGGCGCCAGGCGATCGTCGGCCAGCGGCTGGATCGCAAGCCCAGGGTCGAGCTCGGTCAGGGCCTGGAACGAGACTTCCGGACGCCGCAACAGCTCGAATGCGCTCAGGTCGCGCCCGGGCGGTGCGGCGCCGAGCACCCGCTGTGCCCAGTCCGGCGGGATCTGTCCCGGTTTGAAGCGCCGCGCGCACAGCCGGGCGAATTCGACGCCGATGGCGTCCTGCTTGGCCTCGAACAAGGCCCAGCGTTCATCGTCCACCAGGCCCAGCTGCCGGCCCCGCGACGTCAGGCGCGCATCGGCATTGTCCTCGCGCAGCAGCAGCCGATGCTCGGCGCGGCTGGTGAACATGCGGTACGGTTCGCTGGTACCGCGGGTGACCAGATCATCGACCAGCACCCCGAGGTAGGCCTCGCTGCGCGCGGGTACGAACGACGGCGCCCCGCGCACCGCCAGCGCCGCATTGATACCGGCCAGCAGGCCCTGTGCGGCCGCCTCTTCGTAGCCGGTGGTGCCATTGATCTGGCCACCGAAGAACAGGCCGCCGACGCTCTTCGTTTCAAGCGACGCCGCAAGATCGCGCGGATCGAAGTAGTCGTATTCGATCGCATAGCCGGGCCGTGTCAGGTGCGCCCGCTCGAAGCCGCGGATGCTGTGCACCAGCTGCTGCTGCACGTCGAACGGCAGGCTGGTCGAGATGCCGTTCGGATAGACCTCGTGCGTATCCAGGCCTTCCGGTTCGATGAACACCTGGTGCGAAGTCTTGTCGGCGAAGCGATGCACCTTGTCCTCCACCGACGGACAATAGCGCGGACCGGTGCCCTCGATTGCACCGGTGAACATCGGCGAGCGATCGAACGCGGCGCGAATGATCTGGTGCGTGCGCTCGTTGGTATGGGTGATGTGGCAGGGCAGCTGGCGCGGATGCTGGTCGGCACGGCCGAGAAACGAAAACACC
>Ga0302324_100030766_pt1 | contig 10140 bp, 6 predicted proteins | sample Palsa_T0_1_FD_201949 | JGI IMG/M metagenome (GOLD analysis project Ga0302324, IMG submission 201949) | Peat permafrost microbial communities from Stordalen Mire near Abisko, Sweden - Palsa_T0_1 | ecosystem: Environmental > Terrestrial > Soil > Palsa > Peat permafrost | place: Sweden: Abisko... | reverse complement strand
GCGAAGGTGAGCCCGGCGAGTTTCTTTCGGTCCGGCGCAGGGAAGACCATGCTCACCGCGATCAGCACCGCGGTGCAGACCACAAACATAAAAATGGCGTAGTGGAGAAAGTTCATATCCACGAGCCAGCGAATGGGGCGCGAAGTATAGTGCGCGGTTTTATCCAGCACTTCCATGATGAAGCGCACTGCCCCGAGCACGAAACCGACCAGCAACGAAGTAATCGCCCCTTCGCCGTTAATCCGGGTCCACAAAATCCCAAAAATAAAGCACACTGCAATCGGCGGACTAATGTACGCCTGCACGCTCTGCAGATAAATCCACAGTTGGTTGCTGAGCTTGTCGATGAACGGCACCCATAGCAGCCCAAGCAACACCATGCCCCCCGTGGCTACGCGGCCAAAGAGCACAAGCTGCGCCTCGCTCGCCGCTGGACGAATTTTCTTATAAAAATCCAGCGTAACCATCGTCGACGCGGAGTTGAACACGGAACTCATCGCCCCCATCAGCGCGGCCAGCAGCGCCGCGACCATCAGGCCCACCACGCCGGTAGGCAGCAGATTCACAATCAGCGAAGGAAACGCAGCGTTGGCGTTGGTAATCGCGCTATTCACTTTGGGAAAAAGTTCCGGGTATAGCGCGAAGGCGATCATCCCGGGAATCACCAGCAGAAAAACCGGCAAAATTTTTAGAAATCCCGCAAAAATCGTGCCAGCCTTCGCGTGTGCTTCATCTTTCGCGGAAAGCACGCGCTGCACGATCACCTGGTCGGTGCACCAATACCAGATGCCTAGAATCGGCGCACCGATAAACATTCCGGTCCAGGGAAACTCCCCGTCGGAGGCGGGCCGCACCATGTGAAAGTAGCTGTCCGGCAACGCGGCCCGCAGACCCGCGAAGCCACCAATTTTGTCCAGCCCAATAAAGGTAAGCGCCGTGGCGCCCAGCAGCAGGATGAGCGTCTGCACCAAATCCGTATAGATAACCGCGGCCAATCCCCCGGCCACCGTGTAAATCCCGGTGGCCACCAGCAGGATAATCGCCACGGTCCACTGATTGATCTTCATCACGTGCTGCAGCACGATCGCCGCGGCGTACAAGTGCACGGAAATCTTGGTAAAAATGTAGGCAATCACGGAGATCGCCGCCAGATAGGTGGCGCAATTGCGATTGAAGCGCCGCTCGAGAAACTCCGGCATGGTGAAGACGTTCGAACGCAGGTAAAACGGCACAAACACCCACCCCAGCAGCAGCAACATAATGCACGCGATCCACTCAAAATTGCCGCCCGCCAAACCCGACCCCGCGCCCGATGCCGCCAAGCCAATAAAATGCTCCGTAGAAATGTTCGAAACAAAAAGCGAAGCCCCGATGGCGAACCAGCCAATATTGCGGCCCGCCAGAAAATATTCTTCCGAGCTACGCCCCTTTTTTGCGAAGTATGCGCCGATACCAAAAATAATGATGAAGTAGACAACGATGATGGCGATGTCGAGCGGGGCCAGCACCCGGTCGGTCACCGCGATGGTCGATGCAAGCAGCATCAGGTCTCCTTGGCACCCGCCGCGCGCTGAGGGGGCGGCCCGGCGAAGTCTATACCAGAGTCCCCCGCAGCGGAAGCGCGCGTGCGCACTTTGACGAGACGAAATCAGTCGCCGCGGCTCAGTGGCAAGCTTTCGACCCGCGCCCCGAATCCCGCTACAATAAGGTGTAAGTGATGGTGCCACCGCGCGCACCTGTGCACTACGCCCCACACGGCGTTCGAACATTTCGCGAGGACCACATGATCAAGCTGCTTTGTTTCCTGATGTTTTTCGTCGCCGCCGCCACGTTGGCGGCGGACAAAAGCGTCTACGACTTCACACTGAAGGCCATCGACGGCCAGCCCGCGCCACTCGCGGCGTACAAGGGCAAAGTGGTGCTGCTGGTCAATGTGGCCAGCCGCTGCGGATTCACCCCGCAATACGCGGCACTCGAAGCGCTGTACGAAAAATACAAGGATCGCGGCCTGATCATTGTCGGCATTCCGGCGAACAATTTTGGCTCGCAGGAGCCCGGCTCGAACCAGGAGATCAAAACGTTCTGCACCACCAAATATCATGTGACGTTCCCGATGATGGCGAAAATCAGCGTGAAAGGCGGCGACGAGGCTCCGCTGTATCAGTATTTAACCGACAAGGTAGCGCATCCGGCGACGGGCGGCGAAATTCAGTGGAATTTCACAAAGTTTCTCGTCGGCCCCGACGGCCAGGTCGCGGCGCGATTTGAGCCGGATGTCACGCCCGATGCGCCGCAAGTCACCGCGGCGATCGACAAAGCGCTCAACGCCAACCGCCGATAACGCAGTCACCGTTACGCTGCGTTGTCGTGACCGCTGCGCTGCTCGCTTCGTTCTAAGTGCCTGCCTCGGAGGTAGAACAAATGTTCCGTTCCCATTCGCTCATCGCTCTGCCCGTTCTGCTGCTGCCTCTCTACGGCGCCGCGTCCGCGTTGCCCCAGACGGCGCAATATCCGCAGACGGAATCCGCGCAAAATTGTTCCATCGCAACGCCGGAGGCGGCGCCCGCCGTACAAAAGACCGAGAAGCCCAAGAGCTCTTGCCACTGAACAGAATGTCCATCCTTTCGCTGCAATCCGTCACCAAAGAATACGTGGGCGACGGCCAGCCTGTGCGCGCCTTGGACGGCGTAACGCTCGAAGTAAACGCCGGCGAATTCGTGGCTCTGGTGGGGCGCAGCGGCTGCGGCAAGTCCACGCTGCTAAATCTAGCGGGCGCCATGGATTTTCCCACCTCGGGCGCGGTGCTCCTCGATGGTGTAGCCACGAGCACGCTGGATGATGCGCGTCTGACGGTATTGCGCCGCGAAAAGGTAGGCTTCATTTTCCAGTCCTTCCAACTCCTCCACACCCTCACCGTTTTCGAGAATGTGGAGCTGCCCCTGTTGCTGGCGGGAAAATCCGGCGCACGCGCGGCGGCAGAAAACCGCCTGGCCACCGTAGAATTAACCGGCCTCGGCGATCGTCTTCCGCACCAACTTTCCGGTGGCCAGATGCAGCGCGTAGCCATCGCCCGCGCGTTGATTCATTCTCCGGCCGTGCTCCTCGCCGACGAGCCCACCGGCAACCTCGACTCCACCACCAGCGCCGTAATCCTCCAGCTTCTCCAGCGGCTCACGCGCGAAAAAAATACCGCCACCATCATGGCCACGCACAGCCTGGAAGCTGCGGCTCTCGCGGACGCCGTCGTGCGCCTGCGCGACGGCAAAGTCGAAGAAATCATCCGCCGCTAAAACGAAAATGCCCCGCTTCCTCCTTTTTTATCGTTTGCTGGTACGCCCGCTGCTTCGCGAACCGCTGCGCACCGCGCTCACCGTTTTGGCCATCGCCCTCGGCGTCGCCGTCGTGCTCGCCATCGAACTCGCCGGTGGCGCCGCAACGGGCTCGTTCCGCTCGTCGATGGAAACTCTCGCGGGCGACAACGATCTCGAAGTGGTCGCCGCCGGCGGCGTCCCGGAAAGCGTGGTTGGCACGCTCGATCAACTTCCCTTTCCCTTGCGCGTCGTTCCGCGCATGGAAGACTACGCCGTGGTCACCGAATCCAAGCAAACGCTGCCACTCATCGGCCTCGATCTGCTAGCGGAGGGCGCAGCGTACACCGGCCCGCAAGCTTTAGCCACCTTGCGCGGCAACAAGAACGACGACCCACAAAAAGGCCTGCGCGATCTCGCGGATCCCCTCAGCGTCTACGTCGGCGCAAGCCTCAAACGCAAAGTCGGCGATCCGCTTCCGCTCCTTATCAACGATCAACTCAAAACCTACACCGTGCGCGGCGTCTATCCCGATGGTGGCGGCAACGAATCCGCCATCGTGATGGACTTGGCGGCGGCGCAACGCGCCCTCAACCGTTTTGCACGCGTGGACCGCGTGCTGATCAAGCTTCCGGGGCGCGAGCAGCTCCCGCAATGGCAAGCGCGATTGCGCGCGGCGCTGCCGGCCGGCCTCGAGGTGCGCCCACAAGGCACCGGCACCACCGAAAATCGCCGCATGCTGCAAGCGTTCCGCTGGAATTTACGCCTTCTCAGCTACATCTCCCTGGTCGTCGGCGCCTTTCTCATTTACAACACCATTTCCGTTTCCGTAGTGCGCCGCCGCGGAGAAATCGGCATCGTGCGCGCTCTCGGTGCCAGCCGCGCCAGCGTCCTCGCGGCGTTCATTGGCGAAGCCGCCACCTTTGGTTTCATCGGCGCATTGCTCGGCTTGCCCTTCGGACGCGTTATGGCCAGCGGCGCCGTAAAGCTCATGGCCATCACCGTGGAGGCGCTCTACGTCAGCAGTCGCCCGGGTTCAATCGCGCTCAGCTTATCTTCAGTGGTACTAGCGTTTGCCATCGGCGTCGGTGTCTCAATAATTTCCGCTTACGCACCGGCCCGCGAGGCCGCACAGGTTTCTCCGGTCGAAGCCATGGCCCGCGGACGCCGCGAGTATGACGTGCGCGTGCATAAGGGACGCGATCTTCTGATCGCTGTGTTGCTGGCGGTGGCTGCCGAGGTAGCTTCGTACGCGCCGCCCGTCGCCGGCAAACCGCTCTTCGGATATCTCGCCGCGTTTTTGCTGATCGCCTCCTCGGCCTTCGCCATTCCAGCATTCGTGGACGGCGTGAGCCGCATCAGTGCCGGGGCGCTGCAACGCACGCTAGGCGTCGAGGCCTTGCTGGCTTCGCGCAGCTTGCGCGCCTCGCTGCGCCGCACCTCCGTCCTCGTCGGCGCGCTTTCCACCGCCATCGCCATGATGACCTCCGTCGGCATCATGGTCGGCAGCTTCCGGCAAACCGTCTTGCTCTGGATGGGCGATCAGTTGCCCGCCGATTTATATCTGCGTCCCGCCGGCGATCCCGCCGCCGACCGTCACCCCACCATTTCGCCGGACCTGGCCGCCGCCATCGCCCATCTGCCCGGCGTCGCCGCCATCGACCGACTCCGCGCCTACGAAATCACCTACGATGGATTGCCCGCCACGCTCGCCTCCTCCGATTTGCAAATTCTCCGCGCCTACAAAAACTCCGACTTTTTCTCCGGCCGCCCCACGGAGCAAGTCTTGCACGACTTGCGCGGCGCAAACGCCGTCGTCGTCAGCGAACCATTCACCTACAAGCATCACGTCAGGATCGGCGATCGCTTGCAGCTGTCGCTTGGCGAAACGCAAGCTTCCTTCCGCATCGTGGACATTTATTACGACTACTCCAGCGAACGCGGCAACATCATCATGGACCGCAACACCATGCTCAAGTATCTGCCGGATGAAACGCCCTCGAATCTCGCCGTGTATGTAGCCCCAGGCGCGAGCGTGGACGCCGTCCGCGCGGAAATCGTCCAAGCCGCTGCCGGCCGCCGCATTCTGATTTTTTCCAATCGCAATTTGCGCGGCGAAGCCATTCGCATCTTCGATCGCACCTTTGCCATCACCTATGCGCTCGAAGCGGTAGCGATCGTCGTGGCGGTCATGGGCGTGGCGGGAGCGTTGCTCGCCCTGGTCATCGATCGGCGCCGCGAACTCGGCCTGCTGCGCTTTCTTGGCTCGTCCAAGCAACAAATTCGCAAGTTAATTTTAGTCGAGGCCGCTCTGCTCGGGCTGCTCGCCAACGTCGCCGGTGTGCTGCTGGGCTTTGCCATGTCCTTGGTGCTGATTTTTGTCATCAACAAGCAGTCGTTCGGCTGGACCATCCGCTTTCATTGGCCCGTAGCCATCTCGCTCGGCGCCCTGACGGGCGTGTACCTCGCCACGGTGGTCGCCGGCTTATATCCCGCCCAAGTTGCGGTGCGCCTGAATCCGCTCGAAGTGGTGCACGATGAGTAGGCGCCGGGGAGCGGCAGGGCGGAGCTTGGTTTGCGCCATTGGTTTGTTATCGCTGGCCTTTAGCGGTTTGCCGCAAGACGCCAATCACGGCGCCGCATCGGCGTTCGAGACCGCTTTACCCGGCTATCGCTATGAATTCCCTCGCGACTATTTCAATCATCAGGGCTATCAGACGGAGTGGTGGTATTACACCGGCAACGTCACCGCCAAAGACGGCCATCGCTTCGGCTTCGAGCTCACCTTCTTCCGCCAGGGTGTCGAGCGCGATCCCGCCAAAGATAAAACCTGGGACGTGCAGGACATTTATCTCGCCCACTTGGCGCTGAGCGATCTGGATGGCGGCAAGTTCTATCACACCGAGCGCTTAAATCGCCGCGGCCCGGGAATCGCCGGCGCCAGCCAGTCCTTGCAGCGCGTGTGGAACGGCAACTGGAAAGTGCAGTGGTCCGGAGACGACGAGCAGCTGCAAGCCATCGATGCGCAATTCGCGTTGCTGTTAAATCTGCACCCGGAAAAGCCGCCGGTAATTCAGGGCGAAAACGGCGTCAGCCAAAAAGCTGCGGGCGATGGTCACGCGTCGCACTACATCTCGCTGACGCGCCTGGCAACGACGGGAGAACTCAATCTCCATGGCAAGAAGTACGAAGTGACCGGCCTGGCCTGGATGGACCACGAATTTTTCACTACCCAACTGGACGCCGCGCAGTTCGGCTGGGACTGGTTGAGCATCCAGCTAGCCGACCACACGGAACTGATGCTCTACCATTTCCGCCGCAAAGACGGCGCCATCGACCCGTTCTCTGCCGGCACGTACATCGACGCCCAAGGCAGAACTACGCATCTGCGCTCCACCGATTTCACCCTCCAACCGTCCGGCGAAACATGGCGCAGCCCCGAAACCGCAGCCGTCTACCCCGTAGCCTGGCAAATCTCCATCCCCCAACTAGCGTTAACATTGGAAGCCAATACGCCCCTCCCCAGCCAGGAACTAACCGGCCAATCCAAGCTAGCCCCCAGCTATTGGGAAGGCGCAATCACACTCGCTGGCCAGCGCGGCGGTAAACAAATTTCCGGCGTCGGCTATCTGGAATTAACCGGCTACGACCACCCAGTGCAGCTACCGTAAAGGTGTGGCCGTTAGGTAGCGCAGGCATTGCTGCTTGCCCGGGCGTAGGAACGGCCTTGTGTACGGCGTAATCCGCACTCAAACTGTCTCGCCCTGAGGGCCTAGACTTCAGCTTGTGCTCGTCGCTTTATGCCTCGCCACTCATCACTCGCCACTCGCCACTTCTTCATATAACGATTCTTCGCGAATCACGCCGTTCATGCTATATTTATACTAATATAACATCGGCGTAATCTTGTGCGCCTTTTGTAACTCTTCCGCACTGTTCAGTCTGGCTGGCTTTGTTGGTTTTGTCCCAGGCTAGACGTCCGCCTGACTAACACTTTTACTCTGCGCCACTAACCCCACATAAGCGCCGCTCGCCAGCGTGCATAAGTATTGCTAGCTCCGGCCGCGCAAATCCTTCCGCTATACTCCTCTCGTTCTGGGATTTGGGAGGAGGCGCATGCCAATAATCGCTCCTGCGGCCGAGTGGGATACGCTCGTCCAAAAAATGAAAACCGCAACGCCGGAAGCGTTCGGCGCGGATGGCCGGATTCTGAATCTGATGGAGGGCCAGTGGCAGGAACTGGGTTTTGGCCGCCACTATGAATCCGCCGTGGATGGCCGCAACCTCGGCAAGATCCCCATGCTCGATCTCGAGACCGCGCTCCGTGCCGTGAAATTCGCCAAGTCCGAGTCCATTCCCTGGGCTGAAGTAGCTCTCGACGAACGCCGCCGTCGCGTCACCCAATGCGTGGCGCAGTTGCGCGCGCACCGCGAGCTCATTGCCCTGCTGCTGATCTGGGAAATCGGCAAGCCCTACGCCCAGGCTCTGACGGACATCGACCGCTGCCTTAGCGGCGTGGAATGGTACGTAGACAACATTCCCGCAATGCTCGGCACACGCGCTCCCATCGGCCTTATTTCCAACATCGCCTCGTGGAACTACCCCATGTCCGTGCTGATGCACGCGGTGCTGGTGCAATTGCTGGCGGGCAACGCCGTCATTTCCAAAACGCCGACCGATGGCAGCCTCTATGCGCTGTCTCTGACGCATGCCATTGCCCGCCGCTGTGGCCTGCCGGCCTCCCTTGTGAGCGGCTCCGGTGGCCAACTCAGCGACGCGCTGGTGCGCAACGAAAACGTGGATTGCCTGGCCTTCGTCGGCGGAAAGACCAACGGCGGCGTGATCGCCTCTGCGCTGTTCGACGAAAACAAGCGCTACATTCTCGAAATGGAAGGCGTCAACGCCTACGGCGTTTGGAAATTTTCCGATTGGTCCAATCTGGCGCAGCAGATGCGCAAAGGCTTCGACTATGGCAAGCAGCGGTGCACCGCCTACGTGCGTTACGTCGTGCAGCGCGAGCTTTTTCCCCAATTCCTTGAAATGTACTTGCCGGTGCTGCGCTCGTTGCGCGTCGGCAATCCGGTGATGGTGGAATCCGCCAGCGATCCCCTGCCCAAGCTGGATTTCGGCCCGTTGATCAACAGCAAAAAAGTCGAGGAATTGCGCGTTATGTACACCGAGGCGCTTGGCAAGGGCGCCATCAGCCTGTGCGAGACGCAGGTGCCGGAAAGCATGATCTTCGCGAACCAGGATACTTCCGCCTATATCGGCCCCGCTGCCTTGCTGAATATTCCAAAAAATTCCAAGCTCTATCACAATGAGCCGTTCGGCCCCATCGATACCATCGTGGTGGTCGATCATTTGGACGAGCTCATCACCGAGATGAATATTTCCAACGGCTCCCTCGTCTCTTCCATCGCTTGCGACGATCCCAAAATTGCGCGTACCGTTGCCGAACAGTTACGCGGGTTCAAGGTGGGCATCAACACCATGCGCTCGCGCGGCGATCGCGAAGAGGTTTTCGGAGGCATTGGCCAGTCCTGGAAAGGCTGCTTTGTTGGCGGCAAGTATCTGGTGCAGGCGGTTACGCAGGGTGCCGCGGGAGAAAAGCTGCATGGCCATTTCCCGGACTACACGCTGTTGCCGGACGAGACTTCGATGAAATCGCTGGTTGCGGCGACAAAATAGTGCGGTACGCACTGATCGTCGTGGACGTGCAGCGGGACTTTTGTGAAGGCGGAGTGCTCGCCGCCTCGAACACCCTGTCTCTGCTTGAACCGCTATGCCGGTTCGTGGATGCCGCGCGCCGTGCCGGCGCACAAGTCGTGTTCACGCAGGATTGGCATCCCGCAAACCACAGCTCGTTTCAAACGCAGGGCGGCCCTTGGCCTATCCATTGTGTCGCGCATTCCAGCGGCGCGGAGCTGATGCCGCCGCTTTCAGCGGAGCTGGGCGACCTGGTAATCCACAAAGGAGTTTCCTTAGCGGGCGCGGGGTATTCCGGATTTGAAAGCACAGAGCTGGCCGAAAAGCTCGCGGGCTTGGCTATTTCCGATGTTGCGGTTTGCGGGATTGCTACGGAATATTGCGTGCGCGCCACGGCGATCGACGCGGCGAACGCCCGGTTTAAAGTAACGGTCCTTCGTGATTTAATCCGCGCCGTCCAAGCCTCGGCGGTTGCTGACGTGTTGCAGGACCTAGCCGCGGCTGGAATTGCTTGTAGAGATTACTCCGACTGGTTGCAATTTCCGGGGAATAGCCTTCGGTAGCACAGGCTTCAGCCTGTGAGTTTTTCGCAGCGGGGTAAACCAGCCCTCACCGGTGCGCTATTCGTACTCAGCGCCACGCTCTTAATCGGGCCAGACGTTTAGTCTGTGCGCCGTGTTTCGCCTTTGACGTTGTAGCTTTTAGTCCCGGCCTGAACTCGCAGGCGCCCCGATTGGCGCACCTTCCATGGCAGCGCCGGCGGCACCCATTCTGCTAGCCTCGGGCATCTAAAACAGCGGAATAGTTTGCGATGCGCGTGGCTTGCGCGCGCTGCCAGAGGTGAATGTGTGGCCGACAACACGGAAAAACATGCGGAGAATGGGCAAGCCAACCAACCGAAGTTTGACTGGGTAAGCCAGCGTTTCGCCTGTTCGCTTCCGGCGATTTTCAAGACGTTGCGGTTGCAGGTGGAAGAGGACGTAAAAAAGCGCAATGACCTGCGTCCGAAATTCGCGGTTTACGAATTTTCCGTCGCCGACCATGACGATGGCTTCGCGGTGACGCTGGAAGCTAACAATGTAAAAAAGGTTGTGAGTTTTCGGCTCGCCGAGCACGCTATTTTGGT
>Ga0302324_100030765_pt1 | contig 10140 bp, 7 predicted proteins | sample Palsa_T0_1_FD_201949 | JGI IMG/M metagenome (GOLD analysis project Ga0302324, IMG submission 201949) | Peat permafrost microbial communities from Stordalen Mire near Abisko, Sweden - Palsa_T0_1 | ecosystem: Environmental > Terrestrial > Soil > Palsa > Peat permafrost | place: Sweden: Abisko... | reverse complement strand
GAGACGAAGCCCCCGACTCCTCCCGTGTGGCCCACCAGTTTGTGGCCGCGGTAGTCGCGCAGTCCCCAGCCCAGGCCATAATCGGCGAAGTTGGGTTTGAGCGGGGCCAGAATCGGAGGAGGATCAGCGATGGGGAGGATGGTTTGCGGAGACCACATCTCCCTCGAGTCTTGCTCGCTGAAGAGACGTGCGTCGCGGCCTGTGAACTTTCCGTGGTTGAGCTGGAGTTGCACCCACCTGGCCATGTCGGCTGCGCCGGAGTTGATGGAGCCTGCGGGCCCGGCATTGTCGAGGTCTTCGAACGGGATGACTTGCAGCTTGCCATCCACTCGCGAATGAGGGGAGGCGCGGTTTTCGGCGGGCTTGATGTTGGCGTTCGAGACGTTCGAGTGGGTCATGCCAAGCGGTGTGAAAATTCGTTGGCGGATATAGTCGTCCCAAGAAATGCCGGCTACGGCCGGGATGACCTGTCCAGCGGTCATGTAGAGAAGGTTGTCGTAGGCGTAATGGCTGCCGAAACTGGAGGCGGGCTTCATAAAACGCAGCTTGTAAATGATTTCTTCGCGGGTGTAAGACGAGTGCGGCCAGAACAGCAGGTCACCTTCGCCCAGGCCCATGCCGCTGCGGTGGGTGAGCAGGTCGCGGATGGTCATCTCGTGCGAGACGTAGGGGTCGTACATGACGAAGCCGGGCAGACGCTGATAAACGGGATCATCCCAGGAGAGCTTGCCTTCGTCGATGAGCGTGGCCAGAGCGGCCGTGGTGAAAGCTTTGGTGTTCGAACCTATGCCGAACATGGTGAATTCGTCTACCGGGGTCGGGTCGCCCAGCTTGCGCACACCGTAACCTTTGGCCACGAGAATTTTGCCGTCTTTGACGATGGCAACGGCCATGCCGGGGACTTCGAAGGTGTTCATGGACGCGGAGATGTAGGCGTCCAGGTCGGTAGGCGGCGCCGAAGAGTCGGCGGACTGGGCTTGCATCGAAATCGCGATGGTTAAAAAAACGGACGCGACGACAATGTGACGGCTGCGGGTCAGCGGCATGCGTTTCTCCGTGATGGGCGTTTCCAAGAATTTGGCGACGCGGAGATTAGAACACAGAGCTTGCCAATTCACCGATGGGGCGGTCGCTAAACGCGCACGCTTCATATACAGGGCAAGCCGCTCCAGCGCTTTTTCCGGGGAGAACCTGATCGCTGCGCCTACTTCGGGGGCTCACGATAGCCGCTTCGATAGATCTTTCCGCCCGCTTGTGAAGCAGCGATCTAACCAGCAGAGCTAACCGAAATGCGTGGAGGTCGCTAGCCCGGAGATTTCTGACCCCATCGCGGCTGATGAAAGCCTCGCTAGAGTCATGCCCCGGGATCATGAACCCACGCCGTAATAAAGAAGAATTCGCCAACGCCAAAGAGAACGAGGAGTCCGAGGGTGATCGGCATTGCGCCAGCGCGGCACCCAGAGCAGAACGATTCAAGCGTGTGGAAAGGATCGGTTTTTCCTGAGGTCAAACCCGCAAGATCATTACCTCGGTAGCCTTTATGAGGGCTGCGGCAGTTTGTCCCCGCTTTAGCTGCATCTCTCGGGCAGAGCGTGCCGTGATGATCGAGGTGATTTGCTGACCACCGATTGAGATCCTGATCTCAGCCATCAAACCGCTGATCTGCACGGACTCAATTCGTCCCACTAGCTGATTACGGCCACTCACGCGCCGAAGTTCTTCTTTGCGTTGCTGCTCGGTCTTGCCACGGCTTCTGAAAAGCAACCTGTCCACTTCGCTCTGCGGGATACGATGATGTCCTCCCACAGTCTGATTGCTGCGAATCTTCTTCTTGTAAATCCACTGCTTAATCGTTGGAAAGCTAATCCCCAGTTGCAGAGCTGCATCTCGAAGCTTCAGCAGTCCCTCTATATTCCCGTCGGATTTGCCGATCTTCCGCATCGGGACGCAATCGTACCGACAACGAAGTTCCCGGTCAACTCCGTCGCATCCGCACAGGTATAGCCTACGAGCTCATTGCAAAACGGACTAAAGCGTACAGTCCTAGACAATCGAATTGTATGTCATGTACACTTGCGCGTTCTGTCCCAAAAATTCGAGTGACTTTTCGAGGTCGAAATGCGCAAGGCTTATCGGTTGATCGCAGCGGTTGTTTTTTTGCTTTCGTCGTCCTTGATCTTTGCTCAGGCCCAAACGGGGGCGAGCCTGTCCGGCGTGGTAACGGATCAAACCGGCGCAGCCCTTCGCGATGTCGCCGTGACAATCAAGAACGTCGACACGGCTGCAACGCACACGATCGCAACCGACGGCGGGGGGCACTATCAGGCGTCCGGCCTGCGTCCGGGGCGCTTCGAGATTCGAGCGGCAAAACAAGGGTTCGCCGATGAAACGCGCCTGGGAATCAGCATAGCGGTTGGCCAGGATGAGACGGTCGACATTAAGATGCAGCGGAGCACTCCCGACGCCTGCGCGAGCGGCCGCGAGTTTGCCACCACCGATTGCGCGCTGACCTGGCACGGCATCACACTGTACGGTGCGTATGACGTAGGCGTCGGTTGGGTCAGCCACGGCTTACCGGAAAACGGCTATAACTATGAAGGCGAATCTCTGGTGAACCGAAACGGCTATCAACATCGATTCCTCATCGCTCCGAACAACCTATCGCAGACCGGTTTCGGTATCAGGGGCAAGGAAGAGTTTCTGCCTGGCTGGTCGGTTGTGTTCAATGCTTCCACTGGCATCAATCCGCAGTCCGGCCTGCTTGCCAACGCGTCAAAGACCGACATCATCAACAACGGCCTTCCCAGGAGCAGCTATTCGACAGCCATCGACGGCGCGCGCGCGGGTCAACCCTTCAATGACGAATACTATGCCGGTGTATCGTCCGCACATTTCGGCACGCTGACCTTCGGTCGTCAGCGCGCTCTCGGCACCGATGCGATGCTCCTCTATGATCCGGCCGGCGGCGGCTATGCCTTTTCCTACATTGGGTATAACGGCACCATGGCCGGCGGCGGCGACACCGAGGACAGCCGTTGGGACGACGCCGTCAAGTATCGCCTCGCCTATGGACCAGTCCACTTCGCCGCGATGTATAAATTCGCGGATGGTTCTGGCGGCTGCTACTCGGCCTCCGCAGCCTGGACTGACACGACCTGTACGCCGGAATCGGCGCATAACAACGCCTATGGATTCGATCTCGGCGGAAACTCCGGCAAGTTCTCCGCTGACCTCGTCTTCCAACATTACAACCAGGCGATCAGCGTATTGAACCCCTTGCTTGGGCCTCAGAGTCAGAGTGCGGGGCAGTCATTTCAGTCGACCACGGACAGCATCAATACAAACCCCATCAATGGGACCAATCTGATCGACACGAACAACACCGTATATGGCATCGTAACCGACAACAACGCAATTATGTTCGCTGCCAAGTATACGTGGGACTGGTTCAAGGTTTTTGCCGGCTACGAATACATCTGGCAGAACAACCCGGCAGACCCGTTAGGCGTTGGCGCCTCCGACCAGGGTGGCTATATCATGAGCGGGGTCGAAGACAACAATCTTGATTCTGAAAAGTTGGTGCAGATCTGGTGGACGGGCGCGAAGTACACCTACCGCAGCAAAACCGACATCACTCTCTCCTGGTATCAACAGCGGCAGAACGACTTCCGTTATCCGCAGACATGCTCGCCCTCAGCCGGTTTCCGCGCTTCCTGCGCGGGCACCCTCAACGAGGGATCGCTCTATGTGAATCATCACTTCACCAAACGTTTCGAAGGTTTTGTCGGCATTGCGTATTCCTACGTGAGCGGCGGTCTGGCCATCGCCATCCCTCATGGCCCCGGCGTTCCCTATAACTACAACAACAACTGTGCTCCGACAATTGGTGGTCGTTTCACCTTCTGATCGCGTGCGCGCGGGCTCAGTCGAGAGGCGTCTCGGTCCATGCGACCATCCCATCAGCCGGCCCGGATTCAGGCGTGGAGGCGCCCTTTGAGAACGTTATGGCAGCTGGCGTCCGCCGGCGCCCGGCGAAGAGAAGGTTTCGCTCGAACGTTTGGTGATCAAGTAATGGAGAGCCCGCACCTCGTGAGGTGCTTCCGCAACCTGAAGTGGGTCCGCTTAGGCCAAAGGCGTCTGACGAATTCCCGCCACACCACGGCTCGAGCACGTCTTCTCGCCAAACGCTTGGGGATAAGTGGTCGGTTTGGCCGCCGCTTGATCAGTCGGTCTGACTCCCCAACCTTTGCTTGATTGCTTCGAGCCCTCGTTCGAGCGAAGAGCGGGTTCTATCGACGGCGACTTTTCTCACGATTCCGCCTTTCAAACCCGTCAACCCTGCCTGTTGGGAACCCTTGAGGGTAATCAGGTAGAAGCCGGGTCGCGTGGGATTATCGTGATCCCGGGCGCACACGGTCAGGTCAAGAGCGGTTTCGAAGTAGTGGCTCGCGTAAAGCTGCTTCACGGCGATGGCATAGGCCGGGTCTGTAGAGCGCGAACCTCGATAGACAACCACCTGCACGATTCGAAGCGTGGGCTTGAGTCCAAAATTTACCTTTTCCCAGTAGAACTGGGATTGAATGTTTTCAGATGGCGCTTGCGGATAATCCAGCAGATAGTGGTCGAGTTCCGGAAGATATTCAGGAAGCGCCTTGTAGCGGCTGAGCAAGGACTGAAACGTCGCAGCGACTACGGCGGGATGATGTTTGTCACGGTATGTTCCCAGCGCCGTGTTCCCGCCCTGGATGTAGCCTTGCAATGCCTCCAGTGCCATCTTCTGTCCGAGTTGATTCACCTGGTTTGCCGTATCCGGCGCAGACCAATGGATGGACTGTCTGAATACGTCCATGGCCTTGGTTGGTAACTGGACTTCGCACCCGCCCGGCTCACAGTTTTTCAACTGTTTGATGTCGTCCGGTTCTAGCGTGAAACCTTCCAGGTCGGACAGTTGGGGAGGATCGCTGAACTTTCGGATCGCAAGATAGCTGGGAAGCTTTCGAAGTTCGTCAATGTCCGATGCGAGCGTGAGATATTTGTCGGGAGTCGATTGCACGTACACGGAGCCAAACACAAACACTTCATCCGGCGTGGGCGACTCGATTACCTTCGCAACCGCTTTTCCATTTCGGATCGCCTTGATCTGATCCTCATTCAAGCCAATATAGTCGCGAAACAAGGTGAAAGGCTCGCTGTTTTGGGCATGCGAGGCTGGAAGTCGGACCAACGAGAGCAAAATCGCGAAGAGGAGCACTCTCGAGAATCGCATTCCAATCAACATTGTCTTGACATTCTTTTCAGCTCTTTCCATGATTTTTCTAAATCATCTCTTGTCCAACGCAAGGAAAGCAAACAGCACCGGGAGATAGAGGATAGAAGCTAACAGTAACTGACGTCCGCAGGCAATAGAGTGTTGAATGGCGAACCGTGTGCTGTTGGTTGTGTAAATTTCGAGACTCGGGCGATCCAAGTGATCGCCGGCACGGGCAGACGGGGCCTGAGCGGGGATGGTGCCGTCGCCGAGTGCGCCGAACTGAATCGTTCGATGGGCATCAGCTTCGATACGCAAGTTAACCTCCATATCGCAGACACTGGCAATCAGCGCGTCTGCCTCGTGCACCCTGGCGCCCAACCGGCGGCCTGCAATCGTTGACGCGCCGGCAGTTCGAGCAGTCGTGGACCACTCAGAAGGCGTTTTGACTGGAACGTGTTATACCAATCCCCGCTATGCATCAACGAGCAGCAACCCCAATCATCGAACGCGCGCTTGAGGAGAGCGATTGGAAGCGAGACGAATTGCGCAGGCCTCGATGTCCCGGAGCCTGCCCTGAGCGAAGTCGAACGCGGGCGAGCAGGATCTTCGGGCGGGAGAGGACATCTGCCCCTACGTGACCATTCTTAGCCGCGGATGGTCATGCCACCTTGGCCAGCGCCGCGTCTTCTGCCGCGTAGTCAAACTGATGGAAGACTGCCCCGGCCGGCGGATTCGCTTGTTCCCAGACAATCGTCCGCCGAATTGCTTCATCAATCGGCCACAGTTCTTTGTACGCAAGCTCCGTGCGGATCCGCTGGGAATTCGGGACTACGTGTTGCGACGCATTGCCGGCCATGAGCAAGTGTTTTGGCGCTTGCTCTCTGGCCAATCGGACAAATCTTCCGCGCCACTCCGTCTGTGCTGCGACCTCCTTCTGCCATTCCAGTTCAGTAAGACTTGGTTCCTCACAAACATGATAGATTCGGCCCGCCGCGCGCTCTGCAGTCGCCAGAGCAATCGCATGCGCCACGTTTTCAACATAGCCTCGCGGTCCCCGCCACGCGGCGTGGTCATCCGGCAGGATGATTGCAGGCCGGCCATCCTTGATCCGTTTCAATACGCCATGCTGCCGGTGCAGCGGATCTCCTGGGCCATATACCATCGGCAGCCGGACAACAGTGTTTCCGACACGGCCCATGACCGCCTGTTCAACTGCGATTTTGTCGTAGCCCGGACCCAGCCAGGTGAAGATGCTCTTCATTTTCTCGACAACTTCCGGCGGATAAGTTTGGCGGGTCGTGCGCAGCGGAGCGTCCTCCGTGATTGGCATCGGCTCCAATCCGCCCAGTTCGCTCCCCTGCACGACACCCCAGGCGCGGTACACGTCCATGCTGCTGACTGCGACCACCCTCGCGTTGATCTTGTCGGCGACGGCGATCAGTTGCCCGGCCTGCTCGCCGGAGCACAGAACCATGTCAATGATGACTTCGGGTGCGAGGCGGCGAAGGTCATCTTCATGGTCGGGCAGCCGGTTGCGATCGCCCCGGATCTGCAAAGGTTTCCCATTCGATGGAACCTCAACGCCACGATGAAAGACGGCCACATCGTGGCCGTCAGTGAGCAATTCACGCACCAGCGGCGTTCCGATGAAACCATTTCCGCCGATGACGAGGATTCGCATAAATATCTTTTCCAGCCGATTTTACTACCGAAGTTTGCGTGCTCCATAGTTCGCACAAAAGACACCGGGCCGTGCATCAGAATTCAATCCGGCAGTACCCTCGAGTCGGCCACATGGGGCGGCGTGGCCAATGCCGATACATCCTTGTTCATGTCTTATAATCTCTAACCGAAGCCTACGTGCTTGGGAACCCTCGATCGAACATCTTGCGAGGTGCGCATGCGGCGTTTGTTGGTGGCAACTGCGGTCATTGTGTTCAGTCTGACTGCGCCCGCCCAAACGTCTGCTCCCACCGAGACTCCCTCTCCCGCGCAAGGTCAGACTGGCGAGCATCCGGCTACTGTTTGTGTCGTCTCGGGCCGCGTGGTCGCCGCAGCGGAAGGCGGCCCTCTGAAATCAGCCCGCGTTATGCTCATACCGGAGCATTCCCGTGCTCATCAGGAGATTTATGGAGCGACGACCGACCCGGACGGTCAATTCGTTCTCAAAGACGTTCCGCCTGGCCGTTATCGATTCCTGGCCACGCACAATGGGTTCGTCGACGAAGAATACACGGGCAAAAATGCCGACGCTGCAGTCACGCTGTCGCTCTCGGCAGGACAAAAGGTCAGCGATGTCCTTTTTCGCATGACCATCGCCGCGGTAATTACGGGCCGCGTGACCAATGACGACGGCGAAGCGATGGTCCGCCTCCTGGTCGTAGCCCTGCGGCAACCCAGTGAAGATGACATCGAAGATGAGGACCCATTTTCCCGGCGGACGCAAAAACTGCGGACCGCCGCCTCCGCCCACACCGATGACCGGGGGCTTTACCGCATTTTTGGTCTTGAGCCGGGCGACTACTACATTCGCGTGAATGATTCTCAGGTACCAGATTTGAACACTCCCGTTGGAGAGAGCTTTTGGCTTCAGCAGGAACTTGGCAGCGAATATGCGCCGGTGTACTACCCGGGGGCGGCTCAAATGCGTCAGGCTCAGATCGTTTCCGTGAAAGCTGGCGAGGAAACACAAGCCGATGTGCTGATCCGCCACGTTAAGACGGTCGATGTTGCCGGGCACGTAGTCGGCCCGAAAGGCGTGACCGCAGATGCGTTTGTTCGCTTAGATCCGGCGGATGCGGAGGCCCATGTCTACTCCGACCGCAGTACCGCTACGGATGACAAGGGCAGCTTTCGTTTTCGAAACATACCTGAGGGCAGTTACTGGATCGACGTTTACATCCGCGGCGAGAAAGACTTTGTTTACGAAAATCGGGCGCGCCAGAAGATTGAAGTTGGCAGCGAGAATATCGACTCGTTAACTATTTCGCTCACTGGTGGTTCGACCATTTCCGGGCGAATCATCGTCAACGGCACAAATATGACCGACATAAGTCGTGCGTCGGTTGCCTTGAGTCCAGTCGAGGAAGACGAGCAACTCGAGGGAATGGGTCGGGTAGAGAAAGATGGAACTTTTGAGATACCGTCGGTTCATGATGGCAGTTACGCGGTCCAGGTGTGGATGCCTGGGGAAGGCCATTACACCAAATCAATACGATATGGTCCGGATGACGTGCTGGAAAAAGGGTTGCAAGTCGAGGGAGGCGGTACGGGAGGGAAACTTGAGATCGTAATGGGCTCAGACTGCGCGCAGTTAGAAGGGGTTGTCACCGACGATGATGGTCCGGTGATCGGAGCTCGCGTCCGGATCGCGCCCGATACCGAAACTCCGTACAAAGGATTTCGCCGCAGCAGCACCAAGACCGATCAAGTGGGCAGATTTTCGCTGATCGGTCTCGCCCCGGGAAAGTATCGTGTGGTCGCAAAGTCTAAGCTGCCATCGCAAAAAAGCTCAATTAAATCGGAACCGCTGATGGTGACGCTCGCGGCAAACGATCACCAGACCGTCCAGTTGACACTCGCCAAACCGCAGCCATAAATTCCTCGCCTTCGAGAAGCGGGACCGCCAACCGTACGGACTCCGGACCATGAGCTCCAGGACCATTGGAAGCTGCTGCGACGCGTGCAGGAGGCTGAGGCGGAAAGCCTCAATCTTCTGGAGCAGTACCGGCAGAAGAGGACGAAGAACCGCTAGAAGCGGTCAGGCTACTGCTGATAGTTCTGCAACCACTCCAGGACCGTCAGCGAGAGAATGAAACGGCTTTGCCCGGCCGGGGGCAGGGAACTGTGGGCTCCGGCATTGGTGACGGAGAGTTGAAAATCTGCATATAGCTTTTCGGTGGCATCTACGGTCATCATCGCGGGATTGCCTTGGTCGCTCAGGATGGTTGCCTGAAGGACCAGCGTGTGCGGCTGCTCAGCGGAAGATCACTTAACGCAAGCGGGTACGCAGATCTACTCTGCAGCGTCGTAGTTCAGGTTTTGCCCGAGCCATCGCTCGACTTCCGCTACGCTCCATCCCTTGCGGTTGCTGTAGTCGGTGACCTGATCGCGGTCGATCTTGCCGAGGCTGAAATATCGGGATTCGGGATGGGCGAAGTAAAGGCCACTCACGCTCGATCCGGGCCACATCGCAAACGACTCCGTGATCAGCATTCCCGTATTCGCCTGCACACTGAGCAAACGCCAGAGCGGGCCCTTCTCGGTGTGATCCGGGCATGCCGGGTAACCTGCGGCCGGCCTGATGCCGCGATATTTCTCTTGAATCAGGTCTGCGTTGCTCAAGCCCTCCGCACAACCATAACCCCATTCATCACGCACCCGTTTATGCAGGCATTCGGCGAACGCCTCAGCCAAGCGATCGGCGATAGCCTCCGCCATTATCGCGCTGTAGTCGTCATGCTTGGCCCTGAAGCTGTCGCAAAGTTCTTTCAGCCCAATGCCGCTGGTCACCGCGAACGCACCGATATGATCGGGTAGCCCGGCTTCCCTGGGGGCGATGAAGTCGGCAAGGGACCGGCAAGGCTCGCTGCCTTCCTTGTTCGATTGCTGGCGGAGAAAATGAAAACGTTCGAGCACCATCTCGCGTTTGTCGTCCGTGTACAACTCGACATCGTCCCCTACGGCGCTGGCGGGGAAAAGGCCGTAAACGCCTCGGGCCGTGATCAGCTTCTTCTCAATGATGACGTCAAGAAGAGCATTACCTTCGGCGAAAACCTGGCGCGCCTGCGCACCGCGCTCTTCGTGCTCCAAAATGCGGGGATAAATACCCTTCAGTCCCCAGGTATGGAAAAATGGGCTCCAGTCAATGAACTCGCGTAGCATCGCCA
>Ga0302324_100030762_pt1 | contig 10141 bp, 10 predicted proteins | sample Palsa_T0_1_FD_201949 | JGI IMG/M metagenome (GOLD analysis project Ga0302324, IMG submission 201949) | Peat permafrost microbial communities from Stordalen Mire near Abisko, Sweden - Palsa_T0_1 | ecosystem: Environmental > Terrestrial > Soil > Palsa > Peat permafrost | place: Sweden: Abisko... | reverse complement strand
TCGCCCACGTCCTGCAAGTTGTGCTGCGGCGTACCGCCGGTCTGCATGGCGCAATCGTTGGCGGTGAAATCGAGGTCCACCAGAACCGTCTGTTTCTTGCGCTGGGCCAGCACGCCGGCGAAGTTGACCGCCAGCGTGGTGGCGCCGGCTCCGCCGTTGGCCCCGAGAAAAGTGTAGACACGGGCGAGCCGGCTCACGCCCGCGGCGGCACGGCGGGGAGTGCGCTCAAGCCGCGTCATGGCTTCCCGGAATTCGAGACGCTTCACCGGCTGGACCAGGAAATCGCGGCAGCCTCCGCGGACGCTGGCGATCACTGTCTCCCCGTCAGCGTGGTAATTGGAGGCGATCACGTAGAGGTCGGGTGCGGCCTGGCTCACCTTTTCGAGGGCCTTCAGAGCGGCTTCGGTCTCGCCCGACAGATCGACGATCAGCGTGGCATCGGGGTGGCGCTCCAAGTCTTGGAGAACGCGGATGTACAGGTTCGACGAAACTTCCGGATACTCGGAGACTACCTTGGCGCCATCGATGTTGACGAGACTCTCGCGAATGGTTTCGCGAAAGCGCTCGTCGGGGGACGCGACTAGGAGTGAGATTGGCACAGGTAACCCTCTATTCTACGGCAAGCAGACTCCGGCCTCCGGGTCGCAGCCACAGCTTTCCATCGGCAGAGTGGCCTGAAAATTGGGAAGCACAATGGGCGGTATGCCCAATAAGGTGCTGACCTGGTAATTGGTCACAGTCACAGTGACCACATCGGGAATGCAGCCGGTGGTGCAATCGCCGTCGCAAGTGAAGGGAGTAAGTATGCCCGTGGTAGGGTCTTCGGCAAAGTAACTTACCTGTATCTGCACGGGACCGTTTTGAAACTGATCGTTGCCGGGCATCAACGGCAGGTTGGCGAGCATGAACGCAGTGACATTACCCGCCGCGGCCTGCCAGCAGTGAGTGGCGGCGTAGCCCGCGCCCTGGCGCGTGAAATCGTTGACGCTGTGCCAGGTCCAGAGGATCTCCGCGGCAAAGATGGTTCCAAAGGTTGTGGGAACCAGCACGCCCGCGAAGAGGAGCGCGAATTCCACAGTGGTTTGACCACGCCGGTTTTTACGATCCCGCATAAGGCACAGTCACGCTTGGCTGGAGTGGAAAGGGCAGGATGCTGAATCCCCAGAAGAGAGGACGCACGGTATAGCCATTGGTCAGAGACACGACGATGTAGCCGGGCGGGCCGCCTCCTTGACTCGAGTCGCAGCCGCTGGCAGAGCAATCGCATGGCGTGAGCTGCTGACTGTTGGGATCGTAACGCGCGATGGCGATCTGGATCATGCTTGGCGTGAGGCCAGTGACAATCGGGGCGCCCGACGCATCGGATGTGCCGGTCAGTGCGTTGTTGATGGCAGCCTGCATGATGGGGTCGCCGCTGTTACAGAAATTGACGCCCTGTTGAGTGCCGAGAGAGCGGGCAAGACCGGCCAGCACCTTTTGGATCATGTAGTAAGTGTAGGTGACTCGCCCAAGCTCGGTTGTGCCGATTAGGAGGGCGAGTAGGATGGGGACCAGGAGGGCGGATTCAAGCAGGGCGGAGCCTTTGTGGGGCAGCCAATCATGGCTGCAGCCGCCTTTCAGGCGGCTTTTTCGCGCTGGACCAGCGAAACTTCTCGGCCGTGGGAACCATGCCCGCGGTGACGGGATTGCGTTCGATGTATTCGTGGATGCGCCCGAATTCGACATCGGATCTGACGAGGTGATCGTAGCTTTCATCCTGCCAGAATGGCTTCCCATGGTTACCGAGTATGCCGTTGGCTTCATGGGCGGTGAACCCTTTCAGCGGCCCCAGCCATTTCGTGGCTATGATATGAGGAGTCACAAGCATGTGGACGTGATTCGCCATCACTACAAAGGCGTGTAGCTGGTAGCGGGCGAATCTGCTCTCGCCGTCTAGGATGGCTTGTGTAACTAAGTCGGCGATATTCGGTTCGCGGAGAAAGAGCGGGCCGGTCCTCGCGTTGTCCAGAATACGATCCATCGCTACGAAGGCTTTGCCTGTCGTCAGGCGTTCCGGCAGGAAGGTGCGATTTGGCGGCAGGCTGCCGTGTAACCGGAAGGTTACGAAGAGAGGAGTTCCGATTGCGTCCCAATGAGGGAGGCGTCGCTCGTTGTGGGGCACTAAGGGAATTGTGTTGGGATGGCGGGGAAGTTCTCAGAATAATGTAAGAAGCCGCCTGAAAGGCGGCTGCAGCCAGGATTGGCTGCCCCACAAGAGGCTGCAGGGATGGTAATGATACTGATAAGGATGCTGGCAGTGGAGGGCGGGTTTTCATTGGTGCAGGACCACCTTTCCCGGGCCCGCGGTTTGTGTGCAGCCGTCGAAGCGGCCTGTCGATATGGGAGCTACGCTGCCGATGTACATGCCTAAGAAGCGGCCGGCTGTATCGCCTGGAACAAGATCGGTGTCGCCCGAATTTGGAAGCAGCAGAAACTGGCGGTAGCCAAGTACAGTCATCGATGTAGTGTTGGCGAGAGAGTCCACAATCGGAATCGTGATGATGCGGCGACCGTTGCCGGCGTAATCGGTGTAGACAGTGTAAGTGTTGACGTCGTTATCCGGCGAATATATGGTGCTCAGAGTATCGATGTTAGTGATGGCGTTACAAGAACTGGGCTGCGCCGATTCGAAGCGCGCGTCTAAGCCGCACAGGGCGGCGGTGATTACCGGCGCCACTGTTAGTCCGCAGCGATTGACCGTGGCGTCTACCCAGATTGTCTCCGTGTTGTTGACCATAAAGCAGGCCTGCGCGGTGCTGGTGCTTCCGGGAAGACCGCCTGCGGCATCCTGGTACGCCTGCGAGGTTTCATCGGGAAAGACGGTGTTGTTGGGGTTCAGGCGGTTGAGCAACACATAGAAGATCTCTACTGAAGCGCCACCAAGAATCGGTGGCTCGGGCGCGGGTGGAAATCCTGTCGAAACGACGCATGAATAGGTGAATGAGTAAATAGTGCCGGCGGTGAAACCGAAGTCGGTAGTATCGGTTTGATCGACCGCAGCCACAGCGAACGGTTCGATGCCGCACGCCAGGCACAGCGGCGCACTGACTCCGGCCACGGCCGTTGCCTGTACCGCCAGCTTACGGGTGCTGGCGAGCGGAAGTAGCCCCCAGAATACCAACGGCGTTTCACCGCTGATGGAGATGCGCACGTATTTGGACTGCGCGCTGGCCGCCTGACTCACCGCGGCGCTACCCGCAGGCGCGCCGCTGGCAATGGCGTCGGCGGCAGCGGCGTAGTAAGCCGGATCGGAGATCGTGCTGACGAGTGAGCCCGTGGTCACTCCGATCTGCAATCCGTGGAAGTTATACTGATTGCCGGGGACAACCGAGTTTTGGATGGTCAGCAGTCCCGCCGCCTGGGCCGCGGCCGTGGCGGCATCGGTGCCGATCAGGTTCTGCGCATTGGCGAGAGCCATGGCGTTGGCCGCCGTCTTGAGCTCGCCCTTCGCGGAATATAACATACCTAAGTCAAGTGCGAATCCAAGCAGGCCGAGTATTACAGGAACAAGGATGACTGCTAGCCAGATTGCGACTGAGCCGCGCTGGGCTGAGTGTCGCCGCGGCGAGCCGGCTGAAGGCCGGCTGCAGCCAGGATTGGCTGCCCCACTATTGCTTCGGTAGGACATATCCTTGTGGTCCTGCGAACGACGGTTTCGTGCTGTCCTGGGATTGGGTCTGGGTCGCGTTCTTACCCTTGCCCTTTTTCGCCGGATCGATGGGCAGCAAGTACGGCACAACGGTTGTGGGAAGGCGCAGTTCCTCTCCAGGCGGAACCGGCTTCACGAAGTGCGGCGTCACTACCACCAGCAGCTCGTCCACCGATTTCTGCGTGGAGTGGCTGCGGAACAACTGGCCCAGAATTGGGATGTCGCCGAGAATACTGACCTTGTTCAATACCTGCGTCACGCGATTGTCGATCAGACCGGCAATAGCGAAACTCTCGCCGTCTCGCAGAACGATTTCCGTCTCGGCCACGCGTGAAGAGAGCGCGGGAATCAGAAATCCGTCCACCGTCACGGCGTTGGTGAAATCGAGCGCGCTCACCTCCGGCTTCACCTTCAAGTGGATCGCGCCTGAGGCGGTGAGCGTCGGTGTGAAATTCAACTGCACGCCGAACTTCTTGAATTGCACGGTCACCACCGGCGCGATGCCGCCACCCGTAGGTGTCGCGGTAATGGTGGGGAACGGAAATTCTCCGCCGGCCAGGAAGCTCGCTTCCCCGCCCTCAACCACGATCAGGTTTGGCTCGGCGAGAATCTGCGCCAGGTTCTGTTGCTGAAGCGCCTGGATGGTGGCGCCGAGGTTGATGTCCGGGCGGAAAATAAACAGGTTGAGCAGGTTAGTGAGATTGAGGCTGGTGCTCGAGGTATTGGCCGGGAGTTGTGGAAACAACGGCCCTGGAAACTGCTGCGTGGAGGTTTCGCCCAGCGTGGTTCCGTTGCGGCTCACCAGATTGAAACCGAATTGCGATAGCGCGGTGCGATCGACATCCGCGAACTTTACCTGCAGCAGGATCTGACGCGGATCGGCCACCTGAAGCATGTTCACTACCTTCTTGGCATGCAAGGCAGCCAGGGCTTCGGCGCGCTTCGATTGTTCGGCGTTGGCCACTTTGCCGGTGAGCACCAGTTGCTCGGCGTTACCGGCGAACTCAATGCCGGCATCGGGCACGGCAGCTCTGAGCGAGGCGGCGAGCGAGACCTTCATCACATCGAGATCGTTATTGTCTTTCACCACGCGGATGTTGTAGCGCACCGGGCCGGCGCCGGTCTCCCAGACCACCAGCGTGGTTTGGCCGGGACCCTTGGCATTGACCATGACGTCGTGCGTCGAGACCACGACGGCATCGGCGATCTTCGGCTCGGAGATCGCCAGCCGCTCGATGTCGCGGCCGAATTGCAGCAGCTCCCCCGCGCCCTCGATGAGCGAGATGGCGCGGTCAACCGGCGGGTCGGCGGCGCGGGCGCAGACAAGTGCGGCGATGCTCAACAACGCGGCGCGCATCCTCATTTAAAGGCTTCCTGAACGTGTGTGGCGCCGCGGAAGACTTCGACCAGCTTCTCTCTGGGCGGCGCTTTTGGTTTCCCGTCCGCGGGCGCTTTCGTGACGATGGTGCGAACCTGGGGCGTTGGCGGAAAGAGGCCGAGATCTTCCGGCGTGGTCGCCGTGTCGTCGGCAAGCTGGGTCTTATCGAGCGGGTTGCGCAGCGCGAGGCTGATCTTGCCGAGATTCTTGGCGAGCTCGATCATGCGCGCCTGTTCCGGCGTGGCCAGCAGCGTTGCGGATTGGGACGCGGGACGCGAGACCGCCACCGCAGCCGCGTCTTTGGAGGCGGCGGACGAATTCGGCGATTCGGTGGCGCGGCCGATCGCCAACACGACTACGTCTTCCAGAATGGTGCTGGTAACGGCTTCCGAGGTATTGCCGGGCCGGGTGAACAACACGTCTACGTGAGCGCGCGGCGGGATGAGGCCGGCGACTCCGGTGCCATCCGTGATGGGCACGGTGATGGCGCGCATGCCTACATTGATGGTGGCGGCCAATCCTTCGATGCCGGTGGCGGTGGCGATCTTGGTAGCGGTGAGCGGCTCATTCGCAGTCACCGGGAACAGCAGCGGCCGGTTGAGCGCCAGGTTCTGGTCGCGGATGGCCGTCTTGGGAACTTCGTTTTCACGCAGGGTGACGGTCTTCAAATCGGCTTTCCGCAAAAGCGTTCCGGCGGGCATATCGTGCGCGGCCGCCTCTACAGTGACGGTGCTCTCGATGTGCGGCCCTTTGGTGGAAGCGTAGAGGAACCAGGTGAGGAGCGCGGCCGAAACCCAGGCGGCGGCGAAGATGAGCACAAGTTTTTGACGGTCCATTAGCGCGCCTCCATGTTAGTGTGACTCAGTTAGTGTGACTCCAGCAGCGTGGCCACGCCGTCGCGGTACAGGGTGATCCATCCGGCCTGCTGCAGGGCGGCGTTCAGGGCGGATGCATTGGGCAACAGGGCGTGCGTGAAGCCGGATGAAGATACGATGGCGCGCCAGCCGGCACGGGCTTCCATCAGCACCAGATACTGCTTCAAGAAATCGGCTCCGTAGAAATCGCTGCGCCCGTCGAAGTATACTTTGCGCGCGCCGGCGAAACGATAGATCAGATAGCCGCCGTAACTATCGGATGTGAGGATGCGCGCGCCGGCGGGGAGTTGTTCCACGGCCTGGCTCGCGGCGACCGGGAATGTCGCGGGCGGAAATCCGATGTGTCTCGAATAAGCCGGAGTCTGCAGCAACAGCAGCGATGCCGCAATTGCCAGCGCCGAAAACGCCCAACCTCCCAACCGCAAATCGATCCGTCGCAGGCGCGCGGAATAGGCGAGCACAGCGTCGAGGGCGCGGCGGATGGGCTCCCGCAGACCGCGCGCGTTGCGCAAGGCTTCCGCGAAAGCCGCATTCGCGAGCGGAAGAAGCAGCAACGCCACCAGGGGGAGCACGCGCGCGGAGCGCAGCCCCGCCCATAGGAACATGGCGGCCAGCAGGAAGTGCGCCAGCTTTTTCTGGGTCAGCGCCAGGACGCCGCCGGCTGCCGCGAGGCCCATGGTCAACGCCAGCTGCGTAGCATCCGGATCATGGAAATTGAAGGATTGGAACTCGGCGATCTGCGAGGTCAAGCGGTCATTCCACAGGTAGCGGAACACGTGCGCGTGCAACTGCCAGCCGTAGGGATTCAGAAAGCTGCCGGCTAGAGCGGCTAGCGCTACGTAGAGGAACCAGGTTGATTTGGCGTGTTCAGCTTGCATGTCGAGCGGCCATAGGAACGGGCGTAGCAGGTGCGATGCGGCGTAGAGTAGAACGATTATCGGGAAGAGGAAGAAGCTGGCGTGCAGGTTAGCCCATAGCGCGGATGCGGCGGCTATCAGTAGGAATCCGAGCCGGCTGAAAGCCGGCTGCAGGCAGGATTGCCTGCCCCACTCGGCGAAAATCAGTGCGCCCAGCAGGAAAATCCAACTGAAGATGTGTGGGCGCGCTAGCCAATGAGCGCTGGTGGTGGTGATCATCAAGGGGGCAAAGACGCCCGCTACCAGGAAGTCTCCGCCGGCCGTGAAGTTTAAGCGGCACCAGAGCCACGAGGCGGCGGAGATGGTCAGGCTGAATAGCGCCGTGACAGCGCGCAGGCCGCCGGCGCGATGCGCCAGGCCCATTAGGACGTCCGAGCCCCACTCCCAGGAAACCCACGGCTGGCCGGCCTTTGAGAAAGAATAAGGATCGGTTCGGGGCAGCGCGCGATTTGCGAGAATACTCTCGCCATTGCGGATGTGCCAGCCCGTATCTGAGTCGCGAAAAAGCTTCTCACCGGCGCCGTAGAGAAACAGGCAGTAGAAAAGCGTGGCAGCCGCCAGCATGGCCGCAAGGTTGGGCAACAGAAATCGGGGCGCCATTCCCAGGGCCGGTTGGCGCATGATTCCCGGCCGTCCGATTCTATTGGCCGCTGGTGCCAATGGTGGTCAGGCCCTGAGCAATGCTCGAATACAAGCTGACTATGGCGGCGGAGACCTGATTCACAGTGGCAATCAGAGCCAGACCGATCGCGGCTACGATGAGCGCGTATTCCACCAAATCCTGGCCTTGCTCGTCCCGAATGAATCCGATCAAGAATCTCTTCATAACGATTGACCTCACTTTATCACTTCTGGAACCGCTGGTTTATCCGAGGCGCCCGCATCGCTCTGCGGCGCGGACTTGCGCCCGAGAATTCTCGCCCATAACGACGCGCGCCGCTTGACAGTGACTGTGGCCGGTTTCCCGTCCAACTCAGACACCAGCCTCAGATTGGCGAGCGCGGACGATAGGTTGGGTTGCAAGCCGAGCGCTAAAGCAAGCTCCGCGCGCGCTTCGCGGTAACGGCCCTGCTCGATCCAAACTGCCGCCAGATTGTTATGCGCCTGCGCAGGATTGGCTGAGCGGCTCCATTCCGCCAGAGCTTCCTCGGAACCGGAACCCGATCTCGCGAGGGCCGTGGCCAGGTTGTTATGCGCAATCTCAGACTTTGGATCGAGCTCAATCGCACGGCGAAGCTCGGCGACGGCGGCATCGCTCTTTTTCTGCGAGAGCAGGTTGTAGCCCAGATTATTATGCAGCTCGCTCTGGTCCGGAGCCAGCGCGAGCGCGGAGCGGTTGGATTTCTCGGCTTCCGCTAACTGGCCCTGCTCGTCTTCCAGAATGCCTTCAAGCGAAAGTACCTCCCAGCTTCCGCGCGGTTGCCGGTCCGCGAACTCACGGAGCGTCTTGAGCGCTTCGGAAGGCTCACCCATTTCACGCAGCGATTTAGCCAGCGCCAGAGTGACTGGAACCGAATCGGGAAATTGCACGGCTGCCAGGCGGTAGTGTTCCAATGCAAGGTCCGGCAGGTTGCGTTCGGCGTAGTAGCGCGCAAGCGCAACGCGCGCGTCCAGATCTTTGGCGTTAGCGGCGAGGCGCTGGCGTAACCTCCGGAGTTCAAGGTCGCCCTCGCCGGCATCCGCGGCGCCCTTAACCTCACGCGCCATTACCGCATTCACAGCGGGAACAGGTATTGGAGACTGCGCAGTTTGCACCTGATGCGTGCAAGACGTGCACGCAACCATACAGACAACGGCGCAGGCGGCGATGGACACAACGGCGCATGCTTTCCGCACGATACCTCTCAAAGCCCCCTCATCTGCCATCAGATCTTAACCTTCATAACAAATACGGTTAACAGAATCCGCGAGCGCCCCGGGCCCGCTGACACCGATCTTGACAGTAGATCGCCATACAGTATCATTGGTGGTGGCACGAATGCAAGTTAAGGCTCACGAATGCAAGTTAGGTTTTTATTGGTTTTTTTTGGAACTTTTTTAATTTTGACCCCGGGACTGCGTGCGCAAACAAGTGCGACTTTCGGCCAAGTCATCGCTCTGGGTGAGATACCAAGCGACATAGTGTTAGACGAGAGCCGCCAGCGGCTGTACCTGGTGAACACCACGGGAAGCCGGATTGACGTTTACGATTACGCCGGCCAATCCGTGATCGGCTCGATCACCGTAGGGAACCGCCCGTTGGGCGCGGCGATGTCCGCGGATAATGCTTTTCTTTACGTCGCGAACCACGACGATTCCACCTTGAGCGTAATTACTTTGGCCAGCGGAAGCTATGGCGCCGCTACGGCGACGATTTCACTTCCCGCGGATCCTCAGGGAGTCGCAACCGAACTTTCGGGCAGAGTTCTGATTTGCACGGATGGCTCGGGAACGGGAAACACCGCGAATACGCTGTTGATCTACGACTCCACGCAGCCCAGTTCCTCTCAGGTTCAGGCGATCGTGTTCCCCCCGGCCGCCGCGACCCCTCCGACACTGGCGCCGCCAACGGGGAAAGCTACAACTATCAATGGAAGATTCATTCGCACGCCTTCCGGGAGTTACATCGTGGGCTTGAGTAACACCACCGTCAACGGCAACGCTTCGACCGTGGTGTATGTCTACGAACCGGCTTCCACTACCGTGCTGCAGGCTCGCATCGTAGCGGGCCAATCGAGCACGCTCTCTATGTCCCCGGACGGCCTGAGCTTCATGGCCGGCTACACGCATTATGATCTGGCGACGCTCAATGTGCTCGGGCAGCAGAGCCTGGCGAACGCGCCATTCGCAACCTCGGCCACCTTCACCGCTACCTCCAACGTTGGCGGCAGCGTATTCTCTCCCGACGGCAAGACACTCTACAGCGCCTTCAATACGGCTGCGGCAACCACGCCGGCGCCGGCGCCGCAAGCCAATACGCTGTTGATCTCAAACGCCGCCAACTTAGGCATTCAACTGGGCATCAATCTCCCGGAAAGTATTATCGGCAAGATGGTGATCGCCGCCAGCGGTAACGACGCGTGGGGCACGTCGCTTTCCGGAGTGACCCACCTGCCGCTGTCTACTCTTTATACCTACCCGATCCTGATGCCGTCGACGACCACTGTGTTTCTTACGCAGGACGATTGCCAACTCAGCGAGGCGCAGGCGCAGGTGCAGGTGACTAACATCGGAGGCGGCATGCTTACTTTCGCGGCGCCGAGTCCGGCTGCGACTCTCGCCCCCGCCCTGGAGATTACGGCAT
>Ga0302324_100030757_pt1 | contig 10142 bp, 7 predicted proteins | sample Palsa_T0_1_FD_201949 | JGI IMG/M metagenome (GOLD analysis project Ga0302324, IMG submission 201949) | Peat permafrost microbial communities from Stordalen Mire near Abisko, Sweden - Palsa_T0_1 | ecosystem: Environmental > Terrestrial > Soil > Palsa > Peat permafrost | place: Sweden: Abisko... | reverse complement strand
CCACCGGCTCTACTGGCAGCCCTGGTCGCCAACCTGCTCCAGGCCGACCTGCTGGTGCTCCTTACCGATGCGGCCGGCTTGTTTACGGCCGACCCGCGCGTCGACGAGCAGGCCTCGCTCGTCGAAGAGGTACGGGAGGTCGACCAGGTGCTCGCGCTTGCCGGCGGCGCGGGCACGACCCGGGGGAGCGGGGGCATGGCCTCCAAACTGGCAGCGGCCAAGATCGCAGCCTGGTCGGGCGTCCGGGTCGTCATCGCGTCGGCCGAGCGGGCCGATGTGCTGCAGGATGCGTTGGCGGGAACGCCCGGGGTCGGCACCGTAGTGAAGCCCCGCCTTGCGCGGCTGTCTGCCCGAAAGCTCTGGATCGCATTCGCGCTCGCCCCCGCAGGGACCGTCGTCGTGGACGCCGGCGCCAAGGAAGCCCTCATGGACAAGGGCGTCTCGTTGTTGCCGGCCGGGGTGCGCGAGGTGCACGGGGAGTTCGCCCCCGGCGACGCCGTCGCTGTGACAGGCCCGGACGGCGAGGTCTTCGCCAAGGGCCTTGCGCGCCACAGCGCGAAGGCGCTCTCCGAGTGGGCAGGCCGGCGGACCTCTGAACTACCTCCCGACGTACCCAAAGAGGTCCTCCATCGTGACGACCTGGTGATCCTGCCCTAGACCTCGTGGTGCTGCCCTAGACCTCGTGGCCCTGCCCTAGACCTCGTGGCCCTGCCCTAGGCAGTGCGGGTCACGCTTGGCGAGCTCACAGGTGGGTCGTCGATCTCAGGTGTGAAGATCGCCGGCGCGGTGCGCCGCTCGGCCTTCACTGCGTACATGGAGCGGTCGGCGGCGGCCAAGAGCGCTTCGGGCGTGGCCCCCTCGGTGACATGGGCCCATCCGACGCTGGCGCTGATCGTGACGATATGAGCAGCGAGCTCGAACGGCACGGAGAGCTCGTGCTCGATGCGCTCAGCTAGCTGAGATGAGGGCACGTCGGTGCTGGGGCACGCGACAATGAACTCGTCCCCGCCGAAGCGCGCCACGACATCGTCTGCGCGGGTGACACGCTCGAGGCGTTGTGCCACTTGGACGAGGAGCCGGTCGCCATAAACGTGCCCGAGGCTGTCGTTGACAGCTTTGAAACCGTCGAGGTCGACGAAGAGCACGACGCCGCTGATCCCTGGGGTCGCCGCCTGAGCGAGTGCCGGGCCGAGGTTCTGGGACAAGAAGAAGCGGTTGGGCAGCCCGGTCAGCTCGTCATGGGTAGCGAGGTACATGAGATCTTCTTCGGCCTTACGACGCTCAGTGATGTCCCGCGAGCTGGAAATGGTCTCGAAGGTCCCGGGCTGAGCGCCGAGTACCAGTTGCGTGAGTGTCTCGACCCAGACGTAGGTGCCATCGGCGCGCAGTAGCCGGCGGGTGTCCCTGACGATCTCTCCGGGCCTTCGTTCGGGCAGCGCGAGCGCCGAGGCTACGTCGTCAGCGTGGCACATTTCGCTGGCTGTGCGGCCTACCAGGTCTGCGGGGCGCATCCCGAGCATGCGCTCCGCTGACGGGGAGGCATACCTGACCACCCCATCAAGGCTGCAGCGCACCACCAGGTCGTTAGTGTTGTCAGCCAGGAAACGCAGGTCTCTTTCCGAGGCCCGCCGTTGCTCGGCGAAATGCGCGATCAGCTCAGCCACAAACATGCAGGCAACGATCATGAGCAGCACGCTTAGAAGGCCAAGGGCCGTCGATTTGCCTGTCACCACCATCGGTACCGTGTAGGCGATGGCCGCCAAAGGAGCCAGCCAGAAAGAGCTCCAGCGAGGCTGATGGGCACCCACCCATGCGAACAGCAGGAACACAAGGACGGTGTTGGTGCGGGCCGGCACGCCGGCGAACTCGGTCAGGTCGACTAGGGCAAGCAGCGGGAATGTCAGCACGAGCGTCGATGAGACCTCCCAACGCCCCCAGGGCAGCACCCAGATCACGCCTGAGAGGGCCAAGCAGGATATCCCGATCGAAGCGACGGCCACACGGTCGACCGGGCCCGGCATCGGCGCCCCGGCGAGAGCGACCACGCCACAGATGGCGAACAGGACGGCCGCTTCTCGCGCAGGACCGGCAAGGGGGGCCTTCTTCACCATGTACAGATCGGCAACCCAGGGCCCTCTCTGATGCCAATCCGCGAAACAAGGCGCTCAGGAAGCCAAGGTGCCGCTCAGGAACCCAAGGTGCCGCTCAGGAACCCAAGGTGCCGCTCAGGAACCCAAGGTGCCGCTCAGGAACCCAAGGTGCACAGCCCCCAGGTAGTCAGGACCGGGACTGGCAGCGCCCCCGGGCAGGCCCCGGTGCTGGACGACCCGACAAAGGTCCAATGGTGCCCGGGTACCTTTTCGAACTCCGCAGTGCCGTGGAACTCTGCCAGGAGGGCTACACCTGCGGGGGTGCTACCCCGGGACTCGGCCAGCGCTGATGGGACGAACTGGGATATGGCCCAGTAGGTGTGCGCAGCGGGCTGCTCAGCGTAAAAAACCGAGCCGACCACGGTCGAGAGGATGTCGGAGGCCTTTATGCCAAGGCCGCCTGGGTTGGCGCGGGCCCAGGTCTGCCTCAGCAACGGCCCGAAGTGTGCCGGGACCGGGAGGTCGACCGCTGGGCTGGCAGCTAACACCGGGTCGATGGAAGGGCTCGCTGCGACAGGGTCACTACCCGAGCCGCCACTGCTGGGGCCTGCCCTGCCGCCGGCCCGTGTCGAGACGCGTGCATTTCCCTTGCTGGCAGGCGAACCTGCGGGGCTAGAGGCCTTCTTGGTCCCGGCGCCGCCCTTTGAGCCCGTGCCGGAGCGCGTTGTCGCCACGTTCGGGGCGGGGACTTGCTTGGACGAAGCGGCCACCGCGTTACCCTGCTGCGCGCTATGGCTGAGGACCACCACTGCGCCCACGGCCGCTCCCGCTATGAGCAGCGATATGCCGCCGATCCGCGCAACAGCGACAGGCCGGCGCGGGCCAATACTTTCGGCGGCCAGCTCAGGGAAGACGTGCTTGGCGCGATAACCCACGTTGGTATTTTCGTCCACTTGGTGGCGCCGGACGCGGATGGTCGGCATTTGCCGATGCTCGCCGGCCCGGCTGAGTTCAGTTGATGCGGTGCAGTTCGCCGTTCAGGTGCTGCTGGGCGGGCTGGCCGGACGCCGTTATGGCCATTGCGTGCACCTTTTGGTGCGTGCTTGGGACATTGTCGTGCGGGAGGCATTAGGTGGCCATCAGACGCTAGGTTGCCCTCAGAAGGTTAGGGCACTTGCGCAACAGTCCGTTCGCAGTGCCCGGGACGAAAACTTAGGAGGCAGCCATGCAACTCGGGATGGTCGGGCTTGGGCGCATGGGCGCCAACATGGTGCGGCGGTTGATGCGTGCCGGCCACACCTGCGTCGTCTACGACGTCAACGCCGACGCGGTGAAGGGCCTGGAAGCAGAGGGAGCGACAGGTGCGGTAACCCTCGAAGACTTCGTGGCGAAGCTCGTTGCCCCGAAGGCGGTGTGGGTAATGGTGCCCGCAGGTTACACCGGGGAAACCGTGAACAAGATTGCCGCTCTCATGTCCCCGGGGGACATAATTATCGACGGCGGCAATTCCTATTACCACGACGATATTGCTCGTGCCGCCAAGTTGAAAGAGCAAGGTATCCATTTTCTGGACGTGGGTACCAGCGGCGGGGTGTTCGGGCTCGAGAGGGGATATTGCCTTATGATCGGCGGGGAAACCGAGGTCGTCGACCACCTCGAGCCCCTCTTCGCCTCGATCGCCCCTGGGCTCGGTTCGGCGCCGCGCACTCCGGGTCGCACCGGGCGTCCTGCCCGCGCCGAACAGGGCTATCTCCATTGCGGGCAAGCGGGTGCCGGCCACTTCGTGAAAATGGTCCACAATGGCATCGAGTACGGGATGATGGCTGCCTACGCGGAGGGCCTCGGGATCCTCGCCAAGGCGAATATCGGCAAATCGGCGGCAGCCACCATTGACGCCGAGAACACCCCTCTGACCGACCCGGAGCACTACCAGTACGACCTGGACTTGCCTGAGATCACCGAGGTATGGCGGCGGGGGAGCGTCGTCGCGTCCTGGCTGCTCGACCTGACCGCCCATGCCCTCCACGAGGACCCCAAGCTCTCGAGCTTCGAGGGCCGCGTCTCTGACTCGGGCGAGGGCCGGTGGACGATAAAGGCCGCTATCGACGAGGCGGTGCCTGCCCACGTGCTGACCGCCGCCCTCTACGAGCGCTTCAGCTCCCGCGGCGAGGCCGACTTCGCCGACAAGGTCCTCTCCGCCATGCGCAAGGAGTTCGGCGGCCACGCCGAGCAGGCCAACCATCCGTCCTAGAGCACGCCTGGCGTCCACCGACTGATGGCTCCGCTAGCTGGCTGAGATGTCGCTTCCAGGCGGGGCCTCCCAGCCGCGTGTAGTCCACTCGGGGTGGCTGTCTTCGATCGCTTGAATGTGCCGGGCAAGGGTTGCGACGTGGTCGCTCAGGTCGTGGACAGCCTTGCTAAGGTCGGCCAGGGCACTTGGTGTCGGCTCGGTTTCCCCGGTGGTCCTCCACCTCAGGAAGGATGTACATCCTTCGACCGTTGTACATCGCGGACAGTGCCTGCGGCTATCACTGCGCCGATCAGCAGGGCGATCCCGGAGGTCAGTAAGGCAGTCTTCAGGCCGCTACGGAAGGCGGCATAAGCGGCGACGATCACCTTGTCTTCGATCGTGCCGCCCCCTTTCAGGCCACTCGGGACGATCCCTGTCTCGACGGCGTTAATAATCACCGAGATAAAGTTGGCGGGGATCTTCAGGACATGGAGCCGCTTGGTAAGGCCGGCGGTGAGGTTGGCGTTGACCATCGCACCGAGCACGGCGACGCCAAAGACCGCACCCAATTCCCGGCTGGTGTTGGTGGCCGAAGCCGCCATCCCCGAGCGCTCGGCCGGCACGACGGCGAGGGTCACCGAAGTCACCGGTACGACCGCGGTGCCGAACCCAAAGCCAGCCAGCGCTAGCGTCGCCATCAGCCAGTTCGACGGGGCCGGTGCACTGAGCAGGAGGTCGGAGAGCAGGATCCCGGTCGCGGCGAGCAAACAGCCCTCCGCCATGGCCACCCTGGCTGACCCGAGCGCCACCCGCCGCCCCGCCAACCCGGCGGCGGTGATCATCGCAACGGTCATGGGGGCGAACTCGACGGCGACGTGGTACGGCGAATAACCGACGACGGCGGCTAGGTAGAGCGCGGTGAAAAAAAAGATCGAGAAGATGCCGAAAAAGGCCACGAATGCCACGATCAAGGCGCCGGAGAACGGCGGCGAGCCGAAGTAGGCGAGGTCGAGCACGGGAGCCTGGCTCCCCCGCTCCACACGCACGAAGCTGACGAGAGCTACTACGCCGACGGCGAAGAGCACGATGACGAGCGGCGCCCTATAACCGTCGGTCTCCCCGAGGATGACCGCGAAGGTGAGCGCGCCGAGCCCGGCGGCGCCGACGACAGAGCCGGTGACGTCGAGGCGCGCCCCCTGGGGGTCGGAGCTTTCGGGCACGACCGCGGCCGCCAGAGCGATGACTACGGCGGCGGCGCCCACGTTGAACCAAAAGATGGCCCGCCAGGTCCCGAGGCCGACGAGGGTGCCGCCGATCACCGGCCCCAAGGCAAGGGCCAGACTGGACACGGCGGCCCAGGCGCCGAGTGCTCGCGCACGCTGTTCTTGGTCCGGGAAGATGTGGCGGATGACCGAGAGCGTCCCGGGTTCGGATGCGGCGGCGCCGACGCCCATTATGACGCGGGCACCGATGAGCACCGTGCTGTCGGGCGCCAGGGCGCCGAGTAGGGAGCCCGAGGCGAAGACGGCGAGCCCGCCGAGCATTAGCTTTCGCCGCCCGAAGCGGTCAGACAAAGAGCCGGCGACCAGCATGAGGCTAGCGAACGTCAGCGCGTAGCCGTTGACCACCCACTGCAGGGCGGTCACCCCGGCGTGCAGCCGCGACTGGACGTCGGAGAGCGCGACGCTCACGATCGTCGTGTCAAGGAAGGTCAAGAACAGAACGGAGCAGACGGCGGCGAGGGCGAAATTGCTACGGACGCCCGCGCTCGGCCGGCTCATGGCAGCTCCCGAGCCTCGACGCGGCCGAGAGCGGGTATTGTCCTAGCACCCCGGGCACGGGGCGGTACCGCGGCGACGGTCGAGCGCACGGTCCTGACTGTAAGCCATGCAAGGCTGGTAGTAAGCCAAATGACCCTGGCCGGCAACCCCGGTGCCACGTTATTTCGCGGGCGCATGTTACATTGCGTGGTAGTGAGCCAAGCGCTGGTCCGCACCAAAGGGGCCAGGCGGGGTTCCGAAAAGGGGGTAGTGCTTTGACCCAAAGGTCGACCGGACGCTTGTTCGTCGTGGTACTGGTTCTGGCTCTCGCCTCAGGCAGCTTTTTGTCGACCACTTCGGCGGCGACGCGGACCAAGATCAAGACTGACTGGGTAACGTTTTTCGCCGGCTCGACGCCGGTCAAGCAAAGGATCGCCCTGTTACAAAACGGTCAGAGCTTTGCTGGCGTAATCGAAAGCCAAGCCAGTTCGCCGACGATCGCGCCGCTAGCCAAGAGCGTGTCCGCCACGGTGGCGGCCGTCACCGTGACCTCTGCGACCAAGGCGAAGGTGCGGTACTCGATCGACTTGGGCGGCAAGCCGGCACTGACGGGCCAGACAGGCATTGCCGTGCTCCAGGGTGGAACATGGAAGGTGGGCGACCAGAGCTTCTGCGCGCTGCTGGCACTCGAACAGGTCAAGGCCTCTGGCTGTACCAAGGGGTGAGCGCTGGTTTGGTGGGCACCGCGTCCTCCTGGGTCAGCAAACGCCGCGGGCTGATTTGTGGCCCTTGGGGTGGGGACGGGCCGCAGCGGTGGCTGTTATACGGGCTGGGCCGGGCCGAGTGTGGGTGGCCCCTTGGTGCGAAGGGCCGTGCTGCTCGAGGTGCTCGACCGTGCGCCCCAGGTCCTCGGCAAGAAGATCTGCCATGTCACGGGAGAAGTTCTCCTTTACCACCACTCGGAGGACCGAAATGTGCTCGGCGTTCGGGGCCAGGCTGTAGGCAGGCACTATCCAGCCTCGCTGACGAAGGTGGGCTGAAATGTCGAAAACTGTGTAGGGCCGGTGCCCATTGCCGCCCGCCTCCTCAGCCATGCGGAAACAGACCAGCGGTACGGTCTTCGGTTTGCTCAAGATTTCAAAGCGCCCTATCGCTTCAACGGCTTTCGTGAGATAGGACGCGGTGCCGTCGAGGCCTTCCATTATCTGCTTGTAGCCCTCGCGGCCGAGGCGCAAGAAGTTATAGTACTGCGCCAGAATCTGGCCAGCCCCTCGGGAGAAGTTCAGGCTGAAGGTCGGCTGGTCGCCACCGAGGTAATTGACGTGGAAAATCAGGTCGTCGGGGAGATCCTGCTCGCTGCGCCAAACTACCCAACCCACGCCTGGGTAAACGAGGCCGTACTTGTGGCCCGACGCGTTGATGGAGCATACGGCAGGAAGGCGGAAGTCCCAGGCGAGGTCCGGCTGTGTGAATGGGGCGACAAAAGCCCCGCTCGCGCCGTCGACATGAAGCCCGACGTCCCAGCCCTGCCGCGCATTGAGCTCCATTATGGCGTCGTTCAGCTCCTTGACCGGCTCGTACTCGCCCGTATAGGTGCTGCCGAGGATGCCGACTACCCCGATCGTGTTCTCGTCCACTAGGTGCATGGCCTCGTCGACGCCGATCACATAGCGGTCGGGCGAAAGGGGTACGTAGCGCGGCTCGACCTCGAAGTACCGCGCGAATTTCTCCCAACAAACCTGGACGTTCCCGCCCATCACGATGTTGGGGTTACTGGTCGGCAGGCCCTCCGCCTGGCGGCGCGCCCGCCAGCGCCACTTGAGTGCCAGCCCGGCGAGATGGATTGCTTCCGACGAGCCGACGGTGGCGCAGCCGACCGCCGCACTGTTCTCGGGCGCGTTGAACAGCCGGGCCAGAATGTTGACGCAGCGGTTGTGGATTTCGGTCGTCTGAGGGTACTCGTCCGCGTCGATGAAGTTCCGGCCGAGAGACTCGGCCATCAACATGTCGGCCTCTGGTTCCATCCACGTCGTGACGAAGCTGGCTAGGTTGAGCGCCGGGTTGCCGTCGAGGTTCAGCTCGTCGTGGATGATCTGGTAGGCCGAGCGCGCCGGCATTTGCCCGGCCGGGAGCTCGTAGCGGGGGACCGGCTCGCACAGGTCGCGGGAGCCGTACATCGGCGCGAGCGAGGCGTCGGCGTTTACATCAGAGGGTGCGAGCTTCCTGGCGAGCATTGCTATCTCCTCGGGCTCAAAATGCTTGGGTTGGCCGATGCGGCCACAGCACTAGGACCCGGTAGTAGCAAAAGCGACGGGGTGATGTCTAGCGGAGTGCCCGGCGGCCATCAGCGGGCTGGTGGGCTCGGCTTGAGCTCGAGCGTCTGCGCCTGGTCCTCCAGAGCGCGCATCTCTGTAAGGTCCCTCTTCATCCCGAGGGCGTTGTGGGTTTGGGCTGCAGTGATGTAATTGTTCTCCAGCACGATGAGGGACGCCAGGAGCTGGACGGTCTGCTGCAGCAACAGGGCGCCCCGCTGGATTTGAACTGCGTGAGATTGTGTCGTCGAGAGATTTTGCTGTGTGTTCCCAAGTTGGTTTTGTGCCCGCCCAACCTGGGTTTGAGCCTGTGTGAGCTGGCCCTGTGTCCGGCCAAGATCGGCCTGCACCTTTTCCAACTGCGTTTTGGTCGCAACGTACTGCTCCGCTACCTGCTTAATGCCCGCCTTCAACGCGGTATAGCTCTGATGCTGGTGGAGAAGCGTGGACTGGGCCGCGGCCAAGCTGTCCTGAACCGCACCCAAGCTGGCCTGAGTAGCAGCGAGTTCCAGGTTGCGCTGGTCGAGGGTGTTGTTGGTCTTGTAGCCCCAGTAGACAGAGATGCCCAACGTCGTTGCCGCAAAGATGGCAAGCGCAAGACCAGCCACGGCGGCCTTCCGTTGCCTGCTCGCCCCTGATGCGGGGCCGATGCCCTGGTACTCGGGCTGCGGCAGTAGGACCAACTGCTCGTGTGCCGCCTTCGGCTCGTCTACCACCGCCGGCTCGTCTACCACCGCCGGCTCGTCTACCACCGTCGGCTCGTCTACCACAGTCGGCTCGTCTACCACAGTCGGCTCGTCTACCACAGTCGGCTCGTCTACCATAGTCGGCGGCTCGAGGAGCCACGAGGACTGCTCTTGGGTTCCCAGCCAGGGTTCGGGCAGGTCGTCTACCAGTATCTCGGCGACGGGTCGAGCGCGCGAAGTCCGACCTTCCAGGCCCCGTCCGCCCTTCGCGACTTCGGCAGCTCTTCCAGCGGCCTCGCCGTCGGTGCCCGGCTCAGGGGTGGCCCAGGCGTCGGATTGGGGTACTCGGGCGACAGCTCCGGGGCCCGAGCGTCCAGTCCTGGAAGCCCGGAGGAGCGGCTTGCCTGGCCGCATCCCGGGCACGCGGTCGGGAAGGACTTCAACTTCGGCTATGTCGGGAGCCCGGGGGTGGCGGCGGGGGAGACCTCCAGTGGTCGTCTTTCCGACCGGCGGCATCTTGTCCCGAGCGGCCAGCGAAGGAAGACGGATTGCTCGCAGAGCCTGGACTGCTGCGGGCCCGGGGTCGGGCGCAAACAGGGCGGGAGCTGGGTCGGGAACAAAGTGCAACTGGGACAAGAAGGCGCTCAAGGCTGTTGCGAGGCCCTCTTCATGGGCGAGCTCATCACCTGCTTTATCCAGCTCAGCAGTAGGTCGTGGGTTGCTCACACCTGACCTGGCATCTGTGCCTGGCATGGTCCTCCCCTCGATTTAGGGCACCCGGGGCGCCGCAGCGGGCCCGAAATGCCCGAATCGACCTCTTTGTCCGAGTCGGCATATCGCGCGGCGCCCTTTAGCGCCCAAGGGCCAACTGCGCGTTACGACAGTCGTGGCGACGGTCGCGTTCTGAGAACAGCGAACCCGACGCTCCCTCTGGGGGGCTAAGAGGACGGCAATTCCATGCAAGTGGCTTTGCACGTTGCCAGTCGCCCGTCCCGTATGTACCCGATCGCGACGACCCGTCCGATGTAGCTATCTCCAAGAATTGCCTGCAGCTCACGGACGTC
>Ga0302324_100030756_pt1 | contig 10142 bp, 13 predicted proteins | sample Palsa_T0_1_FD_201949 | JGI IMG/M metagenome (GOLD analysis project Ga0302324, IMG submission 201949) | Peat permafrost microbial communities from Stordalen Mire near Abisko, Sweden - Palsa_T0_1 | ecosystem: Environmental > Terrestrial > Soil > Palsa > Peat permafrost | place: Sweden: Abisko... | reverse complement strand
CCGATGCCAACATCATGTCGTTTGCTCATTACATCAAGGAAATTAGCAACAACGTTCAAGACCGTCGCGATTTGACGGAGCAGGAGGCAAACAATTTGTTCGCCGCGATGCTCGATGGCGGCGTTTCCGATCTCGAACTCGGTGCGATTTTGCTGGCTTATCGCATGAAATCCGAATCACTACCCGAGTTGTTCGGTTTTCACAACGCGGTTGCGCAGCGCGTGTTCCGGCTCGTAGCGCCGTCAAACAAGACATTGCCGGTCGTCTTGCCAAGCTATGGGGGCGCGCACGATCAGCCCAATTTGCTGCCGCTGCTTGCGCTGCTGCTGCAGCGTTTCGGAGTGCCGGTACTGGTGCATGGCATGCTCAACAGTAGCGGTCGCGTCGCCAGCGCTTATATATTCCGTGAACTCGGAGTGATGCCGTGCGTGAACCTCGCACAGGCGCAGGAATCGCTCGAACAAGCCGGTATCGCATTCGTGCCGACGGCGGTGCTGGCACCCGGACTCGCTGAATTATTAAGTTTGCGCGCAAGGCTCGGCGTGCGTTCCAGCGCGCACCTGGTTGCCAAGCTGATTGACCCATTCGAGAGTGGGTGTTTGCGCATAATCGGAGCGGCCTATCCACCCTATCTCGAACGGTTGCGTGATTTTTTGCTGATGACTAACGCGCATGCGTTGCTGTTGCGCAGCACCGAAGGCGAGCCGTTTGCTGATCCGCGGCATCGTCCGCGCATCGAGTTTTTTCAAAACAGTGTGTGCGAAGTACTATTCGAGGCCGAGTCAGGCACATTGCAGAGCCAGCAGAACCTGCCGACTGCGATTGACGCGGTTACCACTACAGTGTGGATACGGCAGGTACTCGCAGGCGAAGCGTTGGCGCCGCTGCCGATACTCAACCAGCTTGCCTGCTGCCTCTATGCGGCGGGGTATAGTTCGGACCTGAATCGGGCAAAAGCGGTGGTTGCGATCGCAAACGGTGGGCTTGTCGCGGCCTGATCGCTTCGCCAGCGTGTTTTACGTGCTGATTGACGGCGCGATGGTAGAAGCGACAGAATTACCCGGTTGCTGATCAAAACCCGTTTCAAAATCTCATAAAGGGGGAGTTTAATGAAAAATCCGCTCGATTCGTTGTGGGGCACGGTTATTTCAGGCCTCATTTTGACCCTGATACTGTACTGGGTCGTCAAAACCGCATTGGTGGGGTGAACCAATGGATATCGGACAATTTCTTCAACTTGGAATAGGCCGTTGGGTGCACATTTTGGCCGGAATCATGTGGATCGGGCTTCTGTATTATTTCAATTTCGTGCAAGTGGCTGCACTGAAAGCTGCTGCCGCCGACAATACCGCCGCTGGCATTACCAAGCACGTCGCACCGCGTGCGCTTCTTTATTTCCGCGTGGCTTCGGTGGTGACCTGGCTGGCCGGCGCGACCATACTCGGCACGCACTTTTTTCAGGCGTTTCTGTTCCAAAACCCAACCTATTATCCAATCGGCGTCGGCGCCTGGCTCGGCACCATCATGTTAGCCAATGTTCATGCGTTTATATGGCCGAACCAGAAGAAAGTACTCGGCATCGTGCCTGTCGATGATGCCGGAAAAGCCAAGGCGCGGCGTATTGCGTTTATTTTTTCGCGCATCAACACCATGCTGTCAATTCCACTGGTGTTCTTTATGATTGCGAGTGGCGGCGTGTTCCGCGCCGCGATGTTCTGAGCGAAAATGGCGAACTAAAAACGTACGGGCAAGCCCGTACGTTTTTTATTGTGCAGCGGCGGCGCGAGAAAGATTCTCAACATGCATGCCGGAGCCGATACGGTTGTGCCGGAACCAGCCTCGATTGACCTCGAGAGCGAATTTCGCCGGTGCGACTGAAGCGTGGATATTGGTGGTTTGGGGTTTCATGTCGGTGATGTTGACGATCACGCCGTCGGCGTTGATGAATGCGATGCTCAATGGCAGATGGGTATTTTTCATCCAGAAGCGCAAGATTTGTGGTGCGTCAAATACGAACAACATACCGCGATTTTCCGGCAGCATACGCCGGTACATGAGCCCGCGCTCAAGCTGTTGCGGGCTGGACGCGACTTCGACAGTCAGTCGATGACTGTTGATGGTTAGTTCTGTCTCGGGCAGTTGCGCCAGCGCATGTGTTGTCCACAGCGCCAGCAGCAGCGTTGCGCACCATCGCCTGAGAGAGTTGTTACTCATTTGACGGCGCCGCTTAGCCAATCCGCGATCATGGCGAGCACCGCGTCAATTTCACCGAGTGCTGGCAGCAGCGTGATTTCGATGCCGGGATGTTCGGCACGAATGGCGCTGAGAATTTTCGGCAGATCGTTTTTCAGATGACCACCCGGTGCGATGAACAGCGGTGCTATCGTGATGCGTTTATGCCCGCCAGTAACCAGCCCCGCAATGGCATCGGGCAACGGCGGCTCCATTAATTCAAGGAACGCCAGTTCGACCGTGAGCGACGGATGCTTGGCGACGATCGCATGGCGGATTTTTTGAAAAGGGAGCGCCCATTCCGCATCGCGTGCACCGTGGCCAAACAGAATCAGCGCTGATTTGACGTCGGCAACATCCAATCAATGTTTTCCTGTGCTGCCAAAGCCGCCCGCGCCACGCGGGCTTTCGGCAAAGTCTTCGACTACGTTGAACGCAACTTGCACTACCGGGACCACGACCAGTTGGGCCAGACGCTCCAGCGGGTTCAGCGTAAATGATGCACTGCCACGATTCCAGGTCGAAACAAAAATCTGTCCCTGATAGTCGGAATCGATCAATCCGACCAGATTGCCGAGTACGATACCATGTTTATGCCCTAGCCCCGAGCGCGGCAGGATGATCGCCGCGAGCCCCGGGTCGACAAGATGGATCGCAATGCCGGCTGGTATCAGTTCGGTCTGGCCAGGCACCAGGGTGATAGGCTTTTCGATGCACGCGCGCAGATCGAGTCCCGCTGCGCCAGATGTTGCGTATTGCGGAAGTTGCTCGCGCAAGCGCGCGTCGAGGATTTTGACGTCGATCTTTTTCATCGTCGCCGGGAGCATCAATGCAATCGTTGTTCCCGGCGTGCCGCAGTTTCCGAGCGTGATGTGTCCAGCTCCATGAGCGTTGCGATGTGGGCGATCAATTGCTGTGCGAGCACTGTTTTTGGCGCGCGCGCGAGCTTATGCACGCCGAGATCGTCGAATAACACCAACTCGTTGTCGTCGGCGCCGATTGCGGTCTGCACAAGATTGGCGGCGAGCAGCGGCAGTTTTTTCCGACGCCGTTTTTCCTGCGCGTTTTGGTGCAGATTCTCAGTTTCGGCAGCGAAGCCGACGCAAAATGGCGGCCGCGATTGCGCGGCGGCCCAGGCGAGGATGTCGGGCGTCGGTACCAATTTGAGATTCAATGTGTCTTTGGACTTTTTGATCTTGCCGTCGACAGATTGTTCGGGACGATAATCAGTGACTGCAGCCACACTGATGAAAATATCGGCGTGCTGCAAGTGGTTTTTTACCGTGGCGAACATCTCATCCGCGCTGGTCACCTGCTCGATGCGCGCCGCCGCCGGCGCGGCCAGCGCGGTCGGGCCGGAAATCAGCGTAACTTGCGCGCCGGCGGCAAGCGCCGCGCGCACAACCGCGTAACCCATCTTGCCCGAACTACGGTTGGTGATGCCGCGTACTGCGTCTATCGTCTCGAAGGTTGGGCCGGCGGTGACCAGCACATGTTTTCCCGCGAGCGACAGTGGTTGCAGGCGCGCGCGGACTTCATCGAAAATTTGTTCAGGCTCGAACATGCGGCCCAGGCCGGTTTCGCCACACGCCTGATCGCCGCTCGCCGGACCGATCAGCGCGATGCCGTCGCGTTCAAGTTGCGTGATGTTGCGCTGCGTTGCTGGGTTGTCCCACATTTCGCGGTTCATTGCTGGCGCGACTAGCAGTAGGCATTCCGTCGGACGCGCCAGACACAGCGCTGCCAGCAAATTGTCCGCCGCGCCATGCGTGAGTTTAGCGATGAAATCGGCGGTGGCTGGCGCGATCACGATTGCGTCCGTGTTACGCGTAAGCTCGATGTGCGCCATGCGGTTCGGCACGCTCGCATCCAATATGTCGGTAAACACCGGTTTGCCGGTAAGCGCCTGGAATGTCGCAGGCGTGACGAAGCCGGTCGCCGCCAGCGTCATTACGACTTGTACCTCGATGCCATTTTTGACGAACAGGCGCGCGAGTTCAGCCGCTTTGTAGGCGGCGATGCCGCCGGTGACGCCAAGCACGATTTTTCGAGCGTCAGTCATAGATTCAGTTGGTTCACCGCAATATGAAAGGCAAGTTTAAACTATATCGAAAGGAAACGCTTCGATGACAATCACCGACTGGCCCGAAGGCGATTGGCCGTGCAAAAAGCTGCTCGCGAAGGGCGCACTCGCACAATCGGACGCCGAGTTGCTGGCGATTTATCTGCGCACCGGCGTCAAATGCGCGCTGCCACAACAAAGCAGGTGCGCTCGCTCGATCATCTCATCATGGTGTCGTTTGTTGTGCGGGGGTTGATTTCACGTTTGACCTCAGTGGCCGTCCTAATCTGGGAGCGGCTGATGGAAGAGGTGGTGGTGGAGCATTCTGGAGTGCCGTTTTGTGACAGGCTTATTGACTGAGTGTCGGAGCTGGGGGGGCGCCGCGTTCAATACCAAATAAATTTGAAATCCGAACAGTTCGGAAAACGTTCTTTGCAGTAGCGCCATAGCACTAGTGACGCGCTACGTTCGCAGCGTTGCGTAACTCAACTGCAGAATCTCAGATGAATTACTATTCAGCAAGAAGTGTACAGTTTCTTCTGTCTTCTTAAAATCTCTACCATTAACGATGATATGTAGTAAGAGTAATAAGCAATTCAATGCTCTTTGGAATCGCTAGTGTTGTACTGCAGGCTGCAAACAACGGAGATGACTGAACGTATCGGAAATAGATTGAGCTTTAACTTAAAATAGCGCTCTGAATAATAATTCCGAAAGCTTTCCCAAAATGGCTGATGTTTCTCAAGAAGTTTATTTATCAGACAGCCCTATTTATGGTGTGTTGGAAAGCCTTAAAAATAGTGTAGAATCGCCCCTTTTCCGAAATCCGGAGTTGCAATTATGTCACGCGTTTGTCAGGTTACAGGCAAGAGACCGCTGGTCGGGAACCACGTTTCTCACGCCAACAATAAAACGAAGCGCCGCTTCATGCCGAGTCTTCAATATCACCGTTTTTGGCTCGAAAACGAAAAGCGCTGGATCAAGCTGCGTGTAACGCAAGCCGGGCTGCGCACCATAGACAAGAAGGGCATTGAAGTCGTGCTCGCCGAGCTGCGTGAAAATGGCGAGCGGGTTTAAGGTGCCACCATCATGAGAGAAAAAATCAAACTCGAATCCAGCGCCGGCACTGGCCATTTCTACACCACGACCAAGAACAAGCGCACCAAACCGGACAAGATTGAAATCAAGAAATTCGACCCGGTCGCGCGCAAGCACGTGGCCTATAAAGAAACCAAGATCAAATAATTTTTGCAGCAATCAATAAAAAAGCCCGCTGATGCGGGCTTTTTTATTGATTATTTTCGGGAATCAAACCGGTGCCACCTGGTAGCGGCGCAGGCGATGTGAGAATTCCTGCAATGCGGCGATACCGCTGACCTCAGCGCGGTGACACCAATCTTCAAGCTGGTGCACCAACTGCTCGCGGGTGGCGCTGGAGCGTTCCCATAATGCGGCGAGTTCCTGGCGCATCGAATAAATAGTATCGAGTACCTTGCTGTTCCTGCGTACTTCATGCATACGCGCGCGCTCCGGTGCTGGCAGTTTTTGCTCGTCGATGTAAAGCCAGCGCTTGACGGTCGCATGATCAATGTGCACGGCGCGTATCCTGAGGAGCGCAATTTCTTTGGCACAAGTCTGTTTGAGCGAGCGCCCGTATCTGGTGAGGACATCGTAGCGGTGGGTGATGACCGCATGCACTGTTTCCTGATCACATTTGGGTTCCAGCGCCATTTCGATTTTGGGCGCGATTTTCTTGACTTGCGCAAGACTGAGCGTTTCCAGAATACGGATGTAAAGCCAACCAATATCAAACTCCCACCACTGGTTCGACAGCCTTGCCGATGACGCGTAAGCGTGATGGTTGTTATGCAGTTCTTCGCCACCGATGATAATGCCCCACGGCACGACATTGGTGCTGGCTTCTTCAGTCGTGAAGGTGCGATAGCCCCAATAGTGCCCGACACCGTTGATGATGCCGGCGGCAAAGAATGGGATCCACAGCATCTGGACTGCCCAGATCGTGATGCCGATTGGGCCGAACAATACGACATCAATGACCAGCATGGTGCCGACGCCGAGAACCGAATGTGGTGCGTAAATATTCCGCTCCAGCCAGTCATCCGGTGTGCCTTGCCCGAACTTCTCCATCGTTTCGGCTTTTTTGGCTTCTGCCTTGTACAGTTCGGTACCTTGCCACAGCACTTTGTTGATGCCGACAATCTGCGGGCTGTGCGGATCTTCTTCGGTTTCACAGCGCGCATGATGCTTGCGATGAATCGCCGTCCATTGTTTGGTTTCCATGCCGGTAGTTATCCACAGCCAGAAGCGGAAAAAATGGCTCGGTAGCGGATGCAGATCAAGCGCACGATGCGCTTGGTGGCGGTGCAGGAAAATGGTGACTGCGGCGATGGTGATATGGGTCAGGATCAACGTGACTACGATATAACCCCACCATGGCATGTGAATCAAGCCTGAATACATTAAGAATTCCTTGTGATTATAAGAGGCGCGAGCAGTCTATCTAATTTAAGGGCACCAAGCAAAGTGTTATTTTTTTCCCGCACAGTCAGATAGTTGTGGTAGCGGGGCCGGAATTCAAGAGCCGCACTTCGCGTTGCGGGAACGGGATTTCGATACCATTGGTCTGGAACTTCTTCCAGATATCGTAGTAAATCGCGGAACACAGGCTGCCTTTGCCAGCCTCTGGATCCGCAATCCAGAAACCGAGCTCGAGACTGATGCCGTTATCGGAAAATGCGGTAATTGTCGCTGTCGGCGCCGGATCGATCAGCACGCGCGATTGCGCTTGTGCGGCTTCACGCATTAGCCGCATCGCGACGTCGAGATCGCTGCCGTAACTGACTTGCAAGGGCAATGTGAGATTCACATTTTTGTCAGTGTAGGAATGATTTATCACGGTCGAGGTGATCACGAACTCGTTCGGTACCAAAACCTCAGCGCCGTCGAGTTTGCGTACCACGACATACCGTGCGGTCAAGCGCACGACTTGGCCGGTATGATTATCGATCGTCACCAAGTCGCCGATGGACAGAGAACGATCAAGCAGGATTAGAAAGCCACTGATGTAGTTGCTGGCGATTTTCTGCAGACCAAAGCCGATGCCGACGCCGAGCGCACCGCCGAATACCGACAGCGCGGTGAGATCAATGCCGACTGCCGGCAACGCAATCAGCAGTCCGATCAGGACCAAAAGCGGACGCAGCACTTTGGTCAGCATCACGCGCAGGTTCATTTCCATGGCGGACGCTTGCATCACGCGCTCCTCGAGCACACGGCTCAGCCACAGCGTTACCAGCAGCGCGGCAAATACTGACAGCAGCCCCTGAACTATCGTGAGCAGTGAAACGTGTTGTTTGCCGAGCGGGAACGCGATGCCGTCGAGGAAGTCGAGTAACTCAGGCGCGAGGCCAGACAGGTGCAGTGCGACGCCAACCCACACTAGCCATGCGATCAGGCGTTCGGATGCCGACAGCACGCCGCCGGCTCGGAAGGTGAGCCGCAGCATGTAGACGACAGCGCGGATGATGATGAGCGCGACCAGCAGCGGGATCGCGACGGTAAGCAGACTGACACTGTGATAGTGCTGCAATATCGTGCGACCGATCAACACCAGCAGCAGCGCGATCACTGGAAATCGGATGCGCTTGAGCGTACCCACACCGACTTGCCATTGGGGGAGAAGTCCTTTCCATGCCGGCAGCATCTGGCTTATCCAACCCGCGAGCCCGAGGCTGAGCGCGAGCACGCCGGCCTGCCACAGAATATACACTTCGTGCAGGTCGTTCCATAATGTGATCAGGGCAGGTTCGACGTCATTCATGATGGGAAACAACAGGAGAAAACCAATCTCATTTTAGCACGCGGCATATATTTAGCGGTCGTGGTACTGAGCACATGCGCGCGACGGCACTCCCGGTTATCGCGATAGGCATTGCACAGCGGCGGATCGCCGCGCGACACGACAGCATTCTCTGCATTTAGATGTTGTGTCGCGAAGGTGAAAATTAAGGAACCGGTGATCAATGCGTAATTGACATCACCGGCATCGATGATCATCAGGTCAAACGATCATGCGGCGCAACCCCATTTTGCACCCTGCCAGTTGCGGGCAATGTCGGTTCGAGCGCCTGCGCGGCGCCGGCAGTGACGAAAATGATTTACGCCAGATGGTGCCGCCGCATCATGCCGTGTGCTCCATCACCGCCGCGAAGAAGCCATCACAGCCGTGATGATGCGGCCACAATTGCAGGTATTCACCAGTGTCGAGTAAGATTTTTTGCTGCGCGAGCACGGCGTTCGCTGGCAGCAAGCGAAATCGTGGATGCGTGGCGAGAAAAGCAGTGACAATATCCTGATTTTCGGCGCACAGAAAACTGCAGGTCGCATAAACTAGGCGTCCACCCGGCTTGAGCAACGTTGCCGCCGCATCGAGGATGGCGCGTTGCTTGGTAGCAAGCTCGACGATTCCGGCCTCAGTCTGCCGCCATTTAAGATCGGGATTGCGGCGCAGCGTGCCGAAGCCGCTGCACGGCGCATCAACCAACACGCGGTCGATCTTCCCGGCGAGCCGTTTGATCCGGGCGTCGTTTTCATCGCGGATCAACTGCGGGTGTACATTGGATAGTTCAGAACGTTTAAGTCGTGGCTTAAGCCGCTGCAGGCGCCGCTCTGAAATATCGAAAGCATAGAGCCGGCCCTGCGTGTGCATCAACGCGCCCAGCGCGAGTGTCTTGCCGCCGGCACCAGCGCAAAAATCGACCACCATTTCGTGTCGCTTCGGCGACACCAGCAGGCACAGCAACTGGCTGCCTTCGTCTTGGACTTCGATCTTGCCGCTGGTAAAAAGTGGATGCCGCTGTAGCGCTGGTTTGTCGGTGAGACGGATGCCGCACGGTGCATAGGGCGTTGGCTGCGCCGCGATGCCCTCGCGCGCGAACTGCGCGAGCACTTTAGCGCGCGTTGCGAGTAGCGAATTCACGCGCAGGTCGAGGGGTGCCGCCTGCGCGAGCGCACGCCCAAGCGCGAGAATTTCCGCGTTCGGCAGCTTGGCCGTCAGCCGTGCGATCAGCCACGCCGGCAATTCGGCGGCGACTTCCAGCGGCAGTTCCGCTGGAGTGCGCGTTGCGCCGGCCGCGAGCCAGCGCGCTTCGTCGCGCTTGAGCAGCGGCTCCAGCGCACGCATGCTAAGGCCGGATACGCGGTTCAAAAACGCGAGTACCAATTGGCGCGGTGTGACCGTGGCACCAAACGCATGTTCGAGCATGTAACGTCGGCGCAACACGCCAAACACGGTTTCGGCGACGAAGGCGCGGTCGCTTTGTCCCAGTTGAGGATGCGTACGGAAAAAATGGTGCAGTACCGCATCGGCCGGCTGTTGCATCGTCAGTATTTCGGCGAGCGCGGCTTCAGCTGCCGCCAGTTGCGCGGCGAAAACTTTCATTCGTCGCTGACACGAATATCGCTGACCAGCTGTTCGCCAGCTGGTTGACCGTTGCGGTCGAAGAAACGAATTCTGATCGGCAGCATCCGGTATTCGGTTGCCAGCCACAGTTCGATGCTTTCCTTGCCCGGCTGCGGGATTTGCCGCACCGGTATCGCCCTGAGCTTGCCGAGCGGAGTATCGATGCTTTCCTCAGTGCCGATTTCAATCTGATATTGCTCGAGCTTCCAGCCATTGGTGACTGGCAGCTCGAGATGGCCGGGTTGCAGCGCGGTGAGTCCGAGCTGGTACATGAAACTCACGATGTCCTGCGCGTTGACGGGCAGCGCGACGGTACGCGGTGGCGTATCGAGCGTTATTGCCATCGTGTTCCAGTCGAAGTTCGCG
>Ga0302324_100030754_pt1 | contig 10142 bp, 7 predicted proteins | sample Palsa_T0_1_FD_201949 | JGI IMG/M metagenome (GOLD analysis project Ga0302324, IMG submission 201949) | Peat permafrost microbial communities from Stordalen Mire near Abisko, Sweden - Palsa_T0_1 | ecosystem: Environmental > Terrestrial > Soil > Palsa > Peat permafrost | place: Sweden: Abisko... | reverse complement strand
ACCCGAAATGTTTGTGGGGTGGCTGGCCGCCTCGACAGCGCAAATTCGCATTGGAACCGCTGGAATTCTTTTGCGATACCGTAACCCATACATTCTTGCCCAGGCCTTTGGATTACTCGCTTCTTTATTTCCGAATCGCATTGACCTTGGAATTGCCCGCGGGGCCATTGCAGGACCGATAACAAAGCTGTTTCCTGGAGAGGACGTATCGCAGCATGGGATCGAACAGAAGTGCGATTTGCTGGTTAGCCTCCTTCGTCAAGCACCGGATCGGTCGATCGTCCATCCACCGGGTCAAGTCCCAGAGCTGTGGGCTCTCGGCGGTCGTGGCGCAGCCATCACCGGGGCCCGTAACACAATGAACTATTGCCTGGACTCTCTCTTCTGTACTCCAACTGATCGCGATATTACCGATACTGTCGACGCCTATAATCTCGAATCTTCACGCCACCCTCACAACCCAGGCCTTACCAATAAGGCGATGGCAATTGCAGGCATCTGTTCCGAAACCACTCATTTAGCTGACACTCAATTAAAGGACGCTGTCCTCGCCGGATTTCCCGTCCATACACTAGCCGCAACAGTTATCGGATCTCAGGATACTTGGCGTTCGCATCTCACCCATCTACTCACAACGTGCAGGTTTGATACCTTCATCTTCCTCATTACCAGTTTCGATCCCGATGTACGGAAAAATTCCATTCGCTTGATCGCAGAGGTTCTCCGTAGCATACACGTGGATTCCACCTCCGCGGCGAGTTAGCCGCCTGGCGATATACCTGCATGCTTGCACCTGCTTTTGAGCTCCTCATCACGCTAATCATGTAAGAGCCAATATCAAACATACCTCAGCGAATCGTTCGTTTTGACTTCCTCATTGGAATTCCGCTTTCGTACGTTCGCTTGGTCGGAGCTAGGAAGTTCAGGTTCTTCCTCAAGACTGGCGGAGACGAGTCCTAGACTTTTGCCGCGACGCCTCCCGGATCACAAAATTTCTTCCCTTTTATCCGTACAAATCGGGCGGCAAGAACCAGCGGCACTTGCTCGTCGCACTTCAAGCTACGGGAACTCATGACAGACGGAGGCGTCAGAAACTGTTGAACTTGCATCCCGTACATCCAAAGTGTGGTGGAAGCGTCCGTGATTCATGGCTCAATTTAACCCAACTAGATTTGGTCCTTGGATGCGCGTTCCGAAATCCGGACAAAACAGCGTTCTATCTGGAAAGGCTTGACATCTCTGGTATAGTGAGCAACTTTCCTAGGGAATTTACCAATACACGGGAGATTAATATTTGTTCGTCGACGGTGGGCTTTGTTCCCGCTGGAAAGCTGAGGTCATTTATGTCTTCGGTTCGAGCAGTCTTGAGTTCGAACAAACATGTCGCTCTCGATGTATCTGCGGCTAAACATGCGCTCAACGTTGCATGGAGCTCGTACCGGCAAAGCACGATACAACATTACAAGGAGGGCCTTGACTTTGGTCGTGTATGTCACGAGTGGCGAGCAAAATACAAAGCGCAAGGCTCTCGCAAGGGTAAAGGATTCGATCATTTGCTTCAGACAATCGGCATTCCTAAGACTACAGCCTACCGGTGGATCCATCGTTATGAAGTGAAAAATGGACTTCGTACCAAGCGGAACGAAGTCGCAGACATTCATCGGAATTGGAAGAACAAGGTCGCTGACAGACCAACTTTGTTCCGTTTTGTCTTAAGCTCAGAACAGCGAATACAGTTTGATGACGACATCCACGCTCTTGGAGGACCCGAAAGCGTAGCGCGGATGTTTCTGGATTTTGTGGCTCGAATTGCATTCGAGAAGCGAGCATCGGATGGCGTGATCGCGAAAAAAGCAATCTCGGCCGAAGATTACAGACGCAGGGCCTGATCGTCTCACAACGAACGGCCCAGGCTTGCGTTGTATAGGATCGACGAATATTGTGGGTACCTTTCACTTAGCCGCCCACAACCCGTCGCAAGACGCCAGCAAATCAGCAAAAACGGTGCGAACCGACGCCAGTTAAGCGAGATCGGAAATTTGATGACGACACCGACATCTGGGTGGCGCAGGGCACGGGTGACTACGACAATTATGAGGAACACAAAACTCGCCGTTATGCCCCTCCAGATAGCGAAATACTCTCCTGATGTCCAGGCGATGCTGTCGATATTTCAGTTGCATCCGCAATTGACGAATCGGCCGGTTGCGGAAGTATCTGTGCAGATTGCGAACCGTATCGAACTCGGGATCGAGCTGGAGCACGATGACGTCTAAGATGATGAGTGCTCGGTAGCACCGCATCGTGTTCTCCGTCAGTTCGAATCCGAACTCGCGGATAGGTTTGAGATTATCGAGCAGTAACGGTGCTGCTCTTTCGTCTTAAGGCGGGCTTGCGGATTGCTTACCCAGCCCACCCAATTGCGTACTTGGTTTTTCCGAATTAGCGCGGAACTGGCAATCGATTCTGCAGCTTTTCCGCGTAGCTCGCAGATTGGGGTTGTTCGTTCCGCCCTTGTCACTGTTATGCCAGTTCGGGGTAGTTTGTCGATGCAGAGCTGTGCTCGCCTTCCCTCGAGTTTTCTGAACTTTGCGACAAGGTATAAAATCGCACGAATTAGCCACTTCAACACGCAGGCGACCTCACAAAACCCTCTATTCACGATAGCCAGCGGTAGTCTTTAATGACTTTAGAAAGGCCGATCTCGGCTGAGAGATTGTGAAGGACTCAGGCGGTACTTTCACGCTTTACCTTCGAGCTGGGAACGTTGGAAAATACGTCCCACTCGAACGTGACCCACTCCGCATGCACCCACACAAGTGCGCCACGGTGGACCGACTTTAGTCCTGATATCGTTTATTTCGGAGAATCACGGCATTCGTCTTCCGATGAGTGACTGATACGAAGGGGCGACGAGGCCGAGCAAAGCGCTTAGAGCTGGGGCAACCGGCGACGGGCCTCCTGCGCATTTGCCAGACGGCAAGAATACGCTTCGCCCAAAGTCAAAAGTGCCACCTGTTTGGAAGTTGTTCATTCTTGACGAGCAAGGTAGGGTCGTTCATCGCGTGTGCCGGAGAATTGGATAATGGTCGTTTCGTTGAAGCAGACCTTCACGCCGCGGATCTCAATGTAGTCTCCGCTATTTTTCTTCGTTACCTGCTGAAAGTAGCCTGTTGCTACCGTGAACCCATCGAAAAAATTGGCTCCTGTGGGCACATTCAGAAACAAGGGAGTCAAACGGCCGAGAACAACCGGAGAGGCAAGATAACTGTGTTCGCCGTCGATGCGCAAGATGCCCTTGAACGCCCGAATTTTGGGTTTGACCGTCCGCACGGGATTGGATTGGTATTTTCGATTTTTCACTAGAGGTTCCAAAGACTGTACAATAATTTGCAAAAATATACACCGGATGGGCTACGATTCAACTATTGTTTGCAGTGCTTCCTTTGAATTGAGTCGCCGGACCTTATCCTTTTTCTGCTCTCCGATTCGTCATAGGGTTCACCTAGCCAGTTCTCGTCCGAAACCTCGCTCTCAGCCCTTTTTCGAATACGAGGATTAGCCACACTCCAGATCCGGTGTGGGAAGACGCCCCGTTGTTTCGCAAGCCAGGCGAAACGGAGAGCGTGAGGACGATCCTCCAGAAACGCCCTCCTGGACACGATCACCAATATTGATTGTTACGGAGAATTCCTTTGGTGGGCCGAGGCAAGTGCCAGAGCACGTGACCTTCGCCAGATATGAGCTGTGCTTCCGGACGTGAAGAGGAAGAAAGCGTTTACGATTGATTTCCTCACCGCCTTGCTCAGCTGCGAGTTTTGAAGCTGCCGTAAACGAATTGGTGATAGGGGTGCGACTAGGGCCGAAGGGTCGCAAGATCAAGATTGCTCCATCGGTCTTCCTCGTCGATGCGAGACCGCCTCGCCATTTGAAAAACCCTTCCGCGGTCCTTCGATTCATCCTGAGTGCGGACAACTGGCTACGCTACCTGGTCAGTTCGAACCAATGGAAGTTGGTCGGTGAGACCCCGAATCGCTGCAGGTTTGAGTTGGAATATTTAGGCCGTATATCAACCCGATGATAACCAAATGCTTCCAACACCGGGAGCATATCGTGGCGCTGACGATCGCCCTCAGTGCTTAGCAGTGCCGTGCCTTGATGTCGATCGGGATTGGGAATAATCAGCAGATTGCGAACATCGCAGTCTCGGAGCAGGCAGAGCCACCACTTGATAGCATCTGAAGTGCACTCCGAAAAGCAATGCACGCTTAACGCCAGATCTGGCCGGGAAGACGTAAGAGCATCCTGGATCATATCCACGGGCACAACTCTGACATCGTCTAGAACCGCTCGAAATCCTAGATAATACTCCGCAATGAAGGTAGACTCTGGTATAGCATCGGTACAGAGTACCCTGATCCGACCAGGAAACGCCGCCGCAAGCCGATGTGCGAGACGCCCATAGCCACTTCCGATGTCCAGGATGGCCATATGGGACACGGCTAAATTAAATTTGGTGGCTATCGCGTCTATCTCGATAACAGAATCGAGCAAGTCCCTCGAGAGGATAACATTATTATCCGTCAAAGTAACACAACCGAATAGCTCATCCTCTTTCAGTCCCCTCAAAATCCGAGCCATTCGTGGATGGTTCAGCTCGTAATAATAGGTCAACAACAGCGCTGCCGGAGAATTTAGATCCCATCGCTGCCACACGTAAGGGCAGTCTCCTCGGAATGATTGGAGGGGTAGTTTGTGATCCAGACGTGCAGAATCCCATTGCGAATGGGAAAACTTAGTTGCTGTGTAATCTCCGTACTGCTGCCGCAAACGCATAAGTCTGGGATTTGACGGTACAAGATACTCTGCCGCCCCAGGTGGCAGACTTGCCGCAGATGCCATTGGCCTCAGGAAATTCGAGTCCACACCGACACGACTGAGGAGCTCCAGCAAATAGTTATATTGATCAACGGGAATATTTGGCATTGTTGCTATTCCTTCATCGGAAAGACCATGCCTTGGTCTGATTCCAATAGATTCCACCGCCTTACGATTCTGTCCGAATTCGGGTGCGTTGGCTTGCCGCCCGATCGTACCACTTCTTCGCCCCAACCGTTCTAAGTAGAGCGAGCCATCACCCCGCGGAATGGTACCTCCCCATCCTCGAAACGGCGAACCCCAGGGGATTGTTGTCTTGCCGACAATCAGAGAAATGCTGCTCGAACTCAATGAGCTCTTGGTGCTAAACCGACGAGTCATGAAGCCTATCTGCTGAAAGAAGAGCTTGAACCGACTGTGGAGTTGCACCTCTGAAAGTACGATGCTGCGCTACTTGAAGAGTTGGATCGACCAGTTGCGATGGCAACGACTGAAGCCGGCGGAGGACCCGGCACGGATGTCGCTCGAAAGTTCACGTTGCTCGAAACGTTCTTGACAGGAGGAAAATATCCTACTATTCTCCACACGATCTGGGGAGTTGCTCTCGATAGGTGGTAAGTTACTCCAGTCTTTGTTGCCCGGCCCCCTTAGTTAGGACCTCGTATTTAGTTAGGCCCTCTATTGTGGTGCGAACCGCTGTGGTGCGAACCGCGCACCACTCGAAAGCTATTTCGGCGTTATGCGGGGACTGAATGCGTGAGTTATATCGGTGGCTGCCACTGCAGAAGATTCCAGCCGCAGGCATTGGAATCGCGGTTTGGAGCCGCGGAGCGTGTCAACACCTCGTGGTGACACCCGCCATCGCTGGGGTTCTTTGCGAGCACGATACTTTCAGAACCGTGGAGGATCTTATCGCCGACGCCCAGAGCAAAGCCTGGGCCAACTCGGAAATATGCGAGAGCATCTCTCAGACATTTCATGAGGCCATTCGATGTGGTCTCCTGATTCCCTTGAGCCGAGTTAAGAGTGCTGTCGCAGATACCCCCGACAAATCCTCGCATCCACTCGCGACTCTCATCGTTCCGACCGCCGGCAGACCTGCCCTTGTAAGGAGATGCGTAGCGAGTTTTGTGCATGACGCTTCGTTGAGCGGTCGGCGAATTCAGGTAGTTGTTTCTGACAACTCCGGCAACCCTGATAGTGAAAGGAATTGCCGCGCGGAACTGGAACAGGTAGCACAACTGAACGACGTCAAAGTGACTTTCGTGGGAGCGATTGAGGCTCGAGCCATTCGCGAAGAGATTCTTCGACAGACGAACGTGCCAATCGAAACTCTCAATTTTCTTCTTAGTGGTATTCCCGGGAAGCCGAACATTGGGGCCAATCGCAATCTTCTTCTTGTGCTCGCCTCGGGCCGGCGTGTGCTAAGTGCTGATAGTGACATGATTTGTGAGCCGCGAAGGTTCCGGGACGCTAACAGCACGACCCGGGAATTTTGCGGACCCACTATTTCAGCTGTGGAGTACCGCGCGGCTCCTGACGGACGGAGCCTTGAGGAGCAAACTGTGAGGTCATCCCGGTTCTTGTGGGATTCGCACGACGAAGTATTAGGCCGTCGGTGTGCAACTATGCTGCGAGACTGTTTACAAAGCGATTTGTTGACGATCTCTGGGGATGCCGTAAAAAGCGTGATCCGCGGCGTCGGCACAATTAGAGCCAGCTATTCAGGCATCTATGGTGATCCGGGAATTCATTGCCGTCCATCCTTGGCATTCATGTTTAATCAGACCCCCAACTCTCTGCGCCCTGCTGGTGTATGCGATGAGGCGTTGACCACGGGCGACATGGTGATTGCCGCCAAATCGACATTGATTTCCCGTGGTGGTCCATGGCCCGGAGGGTGCTTTGGCATCGATCTTTCTGAAGTGGGACCTCCGTTTATGCCTTGCTATCAGGGGGAGGATTGGCTTTTTGGTCTTCTTCTCAGCTCCCGTCCGGATTCTTATGTTGCACATCTTGCTGAGGCCGTACTGCATCGGCCGTCTTGTGTGCGGGTGACGGTAAATTATGATGCGGCAATTTCAATTCGTATGGCGGACATCATGCGCGGCCTGTGCATGTCTACTGCAGCCGCAAAATCTAGCCTATCCACCCGTGATTGGCTTTACCAGATGGGTACTGAGTTGTCCCAGGCGTCCGACGATGATTTGAATCAATGGCTTCATGGCGTCAGTTGGTCATACTACCGTAGCTTAATGACCACTCTGGAGAGGATCAGTATGGACACAGATACCCCAGATTCTGTCATCGAGGCGACGGACCATCTGCGTCGTGCAGTTGACCGTGCGATTCGTCGAGCTGATTTTATTGTCCCATTTGAACTGCGAGGTCAGAGTGCCAACGGCACAACCGAGGAAGCCCTGAACGACACGTACAGTTTTATCAATCTGTTCGGTCGCGGGCTACGTCAGTGGCCTGCGATTGTTGCAGCCGCTGAGGGGCTTGTAGAGCGAGCCGCCGGCTATGGACAACTAAGGCCAAAGTGTAGTTATGCTGGGCACGAAGGATAACCTGTGAAAACGTGTATCGCCGATAATGCAGTTACCGCCCCAGACGGGCATTCAATCCGACTGCAGCTGCCAAGCAAACGCCTCTTATATGGGCTTACAACGGCACTTGCCTGTTTGCTGGTTCTTTCAACATGGTGCTTATCGTTCGTACTCAGAGGGCGTGCGGGCACGCCGAACGAGAGCATATTTGTGAGTGGTCGGCGATGAAGAGACGATTCCACCGTATGTTCGTAAGGCAAAGCGATGCATCGGACTGTGGCGCAGCATGTCTCGCGGCTGTTTTGCGTTTCTACTGCCGCTATACGACACTGAGAGAGGTTGTGGCGATATGTCCGGCGGGTCGTGATGGGATTCGAGCGGCCAGGATCGTCTCTGCGGCTCGTACCTTCGGCCTAAAAGGCAGAGTGCTTCGTGTGGGGCCGGACCAATTGACAAAGATCGCCATTCCCGCGATTCTCCACTGGGAAAAGCACCATTGGGTCGTCCTCTGTCAATTCACGAAAACGGGAGCGGACCTCATTGATCCTTCGCGTGGCTTGATAAGCATTTCTTCTGCCGATCTCGCAAAAGCCTACAGCGGTTTCAGTATCGAATTCGAGCTCACGCCCGAATTCAAAAGGCGGTCCCCGGAGATCCGCACGCCATTCCTGAGGTGGCTATGGGACGATCTTCGGGCGACCGTGTCTCGACAGTGGTTAATTTTCCTTGTTATTGCTTGTCTTGTTATTCAAGGCGGAGCCCTGCTCCTGCCCGCAGTCACGAAATTCTTGATCGATGATGCATTGCCTAAAAAGCGTCTGGACCTTGTGAATTTGGTGATCCTGGGAGCCCTGGTGGGAGTTGCAGCTCAGGAAACGGCTAGTGCGCTGCGATGGTTCATCCTGGTAAGAATTCGTGCGACACTCGACAGCCGTCTATTGAGCCGACTTGTATTGCACATACTGCGCGCACCACTGGATCTGCTGACCTCGCATGCCTCTGGAGATATCCTATCGCGACTGGAAGCATATTCTAATGTCCGGCAGCTGTTCACGGAATGGTCATTATCTGCGCTATTTGATAGTGCCTTGGTGCTCATCTATATCGTAGCCTGCCTCATGCTGAATGTGCGGATGGGTGCAGTCGCAGTGGTTTTCCTGGGACTGTATTCGGCTCTTCTAGTCGTTACTGGTCCGCGTCAACACAGGTACGCGTATGCGGCCACTGTAGCAAATGCAGAACAATCCGCATTCTTGATTGAAGCAATCGCGGGAGCCCATCAATACAAGGCAGCCGCGACCGAGGAAACCATAGCGACAAGGTGGCACGAGAAGTATGTGAGTCAGCTGAATGCGGAGTCAACACAGAGCGTACTTATGGGGATGCTCTACTCCTGCGGAGGACTATGCGCATTTTGCGGACCGATCGTCGTGTTGTGGTGCGGAGCACATCTTGTTGGAGCGGGCATCCTCTCCGAGGGCGATATGCTGATGGCGTCAGGTGTCACAGTGGCGATGTTTGCGCCGTTCATGCGTTGTGCAAATACGTTGCAACAAGCCCAGAATGTAACCGCCGCCATTCTGCGACTCGACATGCTTGTTGACGCTCCGGAGGAGCCAGTGGGAGCACCGCTGAAGGGTGCACAGCGCATCACCGGTGGCGTGACGTTGAGGCATGTATCCTTCGCTTATCCTGGGGAAAGAAGCGACGCGGTATGTGACCTATCGTTTGATGTACCTGCGGCTTCCAAACTTGCAATTGTAGGTTTTACCGGATCAGGCAAATCTACAATAGTCGACCTGATACTCGGACTACGGTCGCCACGTTGCGGCGCGATCGAATTCGATGGTCTTCCATCTGACACTTATCGCCTCCAAGACCTTAGAAGGCAGATCGGGGTGGTTCTTCAGCATATCAGCTTATTCAGAGGAACTATCCGAGATAATATTACTTTAGGACGGCACCACGTGACTGAGCGGATGCTTGTGGAGGCTGCGACGCGAGCGTGTATCCACGACGAGATTGCCGCTCTTCCTCTAGGTTATGACACCAGGCTCTCTGAGGACGGAGGGAATGTATCAGGAGGGCAGCGTCAACGACTCGCGCTGGCTCGGGCGCTCATCGACAACCCGGCAATTCTGTTGTTGGACGAGGCGACAAGTCATCTGGACAGTGAAACCGAGCGACAGATTGAAGAGATTATCGGCGCGCTATCATGCACCCGCATTGTGGTGGCACACAGGTTGTCGACTGTTGTCACCGCGGACAATATTGTTGTGCTGGACAGGGGCAGGCTCGTCGAGCATGGCACTCATGTAGAGTTGCTGTCACGAAAGGGGGTTTACTGTAATCTGATGCAAGCAACTAGTAACCGTGACAAGGGATCGCACTTAACTCGGGACTTACTTACGTGTGGATGATCGACGGTTGTTCGTGGGGATATTTACAACTGCAATGCGGGGTAAATAACAAAGGAGGATCCAGATTATGGACAGAAGTAAGTAAACGCATCGACCTCTGGAAGCGTCAACTTGGAGAAATGTCCGATCCCGGGGGCAACGGCCGGTCGGGCCTATCGAACTGTCTCAGGAAGAGTCATGGGAGATCAGCGGTGGCGCCGTCTCTAACACTTGCGGTTGCTGTCAGAACACCTGCGGAAAGTGCTGCGGTGCGTCATCCACCTGCACCTGCAGCTGTATAGGATGAGGCGATCCG
>Ga0302324_100030752_pt1 | contig 10142 bp, 3 predicted proteins | sample Palsa_T0_1_FD_201949 | JGI IMG/M metagenome (GOLD analysis project Ga0302324, IMG submission 201949) | Peat permafrost microbial communities from Stordalen Mire near Abisko, Sweden - Palsa_T0_1 | ecosystem: Environmental > Terrestrial > Soil > Palsa > Peat permafrost | place: Sweden: Abisko... | reverse complement strand
CGGCATCAGCCCGCCGCCTCTGCAACTGCGACAGCAGCTAGGGAAGAAACCCGGGACAGTCCGTTCAACGCCGGTTCGCCCACCGGCTGCCGGGATCGCCCGTCATCGCTGGGATCCGCATCGTTCTCGCCGGGCCGACCGACCCCCGACCGGGCACCGACCGGGGGCCGACCACCCCCCGACCGATCGTTCTCTGACCTCGACCGATCCGAGTCGTAGCTGTGTTGGTCGGGGTCGATCAGCCCGGGCAGCAGCGCCCCGCCGGCGGCCGCCGCGCTGTCGCTGTCCCAGGCGAGCTCGTAGACGAACTGGCCGTGCGCGCCACGACGCGCGTGCACCAACTCCAGCGAAACCAGCCGGGCGAGGTGGACCTTCAGCTGCGTGTCACCCCAGACCAGTTGTTCGCGCAGCTCCCGTCGCGTGAACCTGACCCGCTCGCGCGACATGCCCTGCTCGGCGGCCTGGCCGGCGACGAGCTGTTCCAAGCGGTCGAGCAGCCGGCGGGTGCCCGGGGGCAGCTCGTCCAGCGAGCGGCCGAGCACCCGATGCGCCAGCCGGTTCGCGAGCAGCACGTCCTCGCGCGAGACCTCGATGAAGCTCACCGCGACGCCGTCGACCGTCGTGGTCTTCCGGGGACGCTGGTGCTGGTGCAGCAGCGCGATCGCGCGGATCAACGTCAGATACTTCACGTGATCGCGTCTGGTCCTGGTCCGCGCGTCCGAGAACGACAGCCGTGTTGCGAACGGGTTGACCACCGCGACCGGCTCCAGCAGCCGCTGCGCGTCCTGGTGGACCTTCAGCACCGCGCGGCGCTCCCGGTCGGCGACCAGTCCCTTCAGGGTCTCGCGCTCCCGCTGGCGGTCGTGGATCTTGCGAGTCTGCTCGCGGTCCTCATCCACCGACAAGACCAAGCAGCGGTTCAACAGCTCCTCGTCGACATCGACCGCGGTCGTGGTCAGGAAGATCGCCACCGGCCCCCGCACCTTGTAGGTGTGCGTCACCAGCCGGCCGGTCGTGCCGTCCTTCCCGGTCGACGCGATCGACAACTCACCCTCACTCTGCAGCAGCTTCAGCGCGTAGCTCGCACGCTCCGCACCCTCCTCCTCGCTGACGGCCAGCACCTTGTGGGCCAGGTCCGATTCGCCTATGTAGAACAGCGACTGGCCGGTCATCGCCGAGAAGCTGACCCGCTCCTCGTCTGGGACGAACCCGAGCACGGCGTCCTGCAGCGCCGACTTCCCCGCCGCCGAGGTCGACTGCACGATCACCGCCAACGGCCTGTCCAACTTCCGCGAGACCGCCGCCAAGTAGCCGACCAGGCAGTTCGCCCGCTCACCGACCATCCCCGCCGTCGCGAAGTCAGAGGCGATCCGCTCGACGAGCTGCGGATCGCGCAACAGCTCGAGCGCCCGTTCCCGCTCCGCGTCTGACAGCACGACCGCCTGGTCCTCAGGCGTCTGCGCCTGGCGGATCGCGTACTCCGCGCGCTCCTCGCACACCATCAGCACCCGGCCGAGATCCCGAGCGACCAGCTCCTCCGCGAGGCCGAGCACCTCGGCCGCCTGCCGGCAGAACACCCCGCGTGCCCTCGCCGAATACAGATCGAACGTGTCGACGTGGAACAGGTGCCCGAGCCGCTCGTCCTCCCGGGAGACCAGCACGTTCAACCGGAGCGCCTCGAAGCTCGTGACCTTCGCCAGACCACGCACCCGCCACCGCCTGTCGTCGATCCCGACCCGCAGCTCCTCGCCGGCCAACTGCACGCTCGGACCCACCGGCGGACCCGCCGGCACCGGCGACACAGGCGCCGGCTCAGGCGGCTTGGCGGCTAGGAAAGAGAGCTCCGACACCGGCTCGGCCGCCCCCTCCCCGACGTCGCCCGGCTCATCGACGACGTCAACCTCGGTCACGACCGGCACCGTCGCGCCGTTCTCCGGCATGGCGGCTTCCGGCGTTGGATCGGGCTCGACCGGCTGGCGGGACGACACCGCACCCGAGCCGAGCCAAGTCGCTGATCGCAGCAGCTCGGCGAGCGCACCGGCCGGGTCCTCGACACTCGTGATCACCGAGTTGGCGTCCTGGTCGGCGGGGAACAGCACCCGGAAGCACTCGATGCCCTCGCCCTTGAGCCGCTCGGCGAGCTTGACCGCGGCGCGGTCACCGGCGTCGTCACGGTCGTAGGCGATCAACACCCGCTCCGTTCCGTGCTGCTTGAACGCCTGCAGATGCTCAGCGGTGAACCCCTCCACCCCGTAGGTAGCGGTGACGTGCCGCTGCCCGTGGCACCAGAACGACAGCGCGTCGATCAACGACTCGCACACGATCACCTCCCGCGACGCCGTCAGTGCCGCCCGGTTGAACACGCCACGGTGCGCGCCCGGCAGATAGAGGTGCAGCGGCGTTCCCGCCTTGAGGTCCTCCCGGATCTTGCGACCGTAGAGCTGCACCACACCGCCGTCCGCGTCGGCGATCGGGATCACCAACGACCCCCAGAAATGCTCATGGCCCGAAGCGCGCAGCACCCCGAGCCGCTGCAGCCGGCCGCGGATCTCAGCGCCCGCCTGCCGGTTCTTCGCCGGCAACCGATACCCCAGCGTGCGGTTCGCATACCCCCAGCCGGAACCGGTCGACCAGCTCCGCGTGCACCAGCCCCCGCCGCTCCAGGTAGCCGAGCGCCTCCGCGGACTCCTTCAACGTCTGCGCATAGAAGCCGACGACACGCTCCAACAGCTCCCGGTCATCCGCCGTGCGCTCAAGCGGCGACGGCAACTTCGTCACCGTCGACACCCTCACCGGCCCGCGGCCGCCGGCCGCGACCTTTGAAGGCGCGACACCGTCGCGGAGCAGCTCGACCGCGTGACGAAACGACACCCCCTCGACCCGCATCACCCAATCGATCACCGACCCGCCCGCCTGACACGCCCCCAGGCAATGCCACAAGTTCTTGTGAGGCGAGATCACCAGCGACGGCGACCGGTCCTCGTGAAACGGACAGCAGCCCACCAGATCCTTCCCCTGCCGGCGCAGCTCCACCCCAGCCAGCTCGACCAGGCGCTGCAGCGACACCTCCTCCTTCAGCCGCTCGATCTCATCCTCCGCGATGCGCGCCACCGCCGGCCTCACCAAATCTTCTTAGTTGCCATTCCTGCCAACATCGTATGCCACAATAGGCGCATGTGGCAAAACGACAAGGCACACGTGGCTTGCCTGGAGCAAGAGATCGGCGCAGAATGGGTGCCCCACGGCCACCCAGAACGCCACCTCATGCCCCTCGCCGACCGCATCAAGCAACTACGAACAGAAGCCGGCCTCTCCCAAGCCGAACTCGCCGAAAAGGCCGGCGCCGGCGACGCCCGCCAAATCAGCCGCTATGAGAACGGGCGAATCACCCCAAGCCTCGACGCGATCATCCACATCGCCCAAGCCCTAGACGTCTCGATCGACTACCTCGTCATCGACGACATGCCCCGCCGCCCGCTCCACGTCGACGACCACGGCCTCACCGAACGCCTCGCCGCCCTCGCCGAACTCGACCAAGCAGACCGCGACTCGATGCTGAGCGTCCTCGACGCCATGATCACCCGCAAACGCGTCCGAGCCCTCGCCGGCGGCAGCGACAGCTAATGCTAATCCAGATCCGCCCGAGCATCGGAGATCAACTGCTCGATGTGCACCCGTCGGGCAACCAACATCGAGCAACTTGCTCGATCCTGCCGGCATCGTCAGGGAGAAACGCCCCTAATCAGCATCGTCCTGATCGGCAAGCGCAGTTAACGCCGCGGCGAGGCGCCGCGCGTCTGCTGAGCTCAACTCCGCCGGATCGCCCTCGCGGGTTGCAGCGGACAGCGTTATGCCCCCACCGGGATCAAGCCATAGTCGAACTTCTTCACCGATTCGGAACACGTCGGGCGGCGTCATCAAAGGCTCACTGGAAAGGGAAGTGGGGGTCGCCGGTCTCAGGGTCGCGGACTGGAGCCCCCGAGAAGTCGTACCCGTGCCCATGCGGCACTGCGGCATTCGGGTTGTCATACGGCAAGCCCGTGTCAGGATCCACGTGGCCCTGGTCAATGCGAAGCGCTTGCTGCTTCGTACCGGGATACCGGAACTTCCGGTACAGCCCATCGGCGTCCTGCTGCCCGAACGGCTCGTAGCCGCGCTCACCCGCAAGGTCCCGAAGCCCCTGCGCGGTCGTGTCGGTGAGATCGGCAGCAGTTACTTCTTCTGTGGCGATTCCCTCGCCGTCGATGAGGTCGAGTGCTTCTATTCCGATTTCGCCCTCGGGGTCTGCGAACGTCATCGCGAGGAGGCTGATGCCGCAGCCGAGGTCCCCGGTTAGGTCTTTGCCGCCGCCGAGGGCTTGCGCGATGCAGCCGCCGGCGCCGAGGAATCCGCCGGCGGATAGGCCGCTGGGGTCGGTTTCGCCGGTGGGGTTGTCGTTCGCGTACTGGTAGAGGTTCGTGCCTGAGCCTGCGGGGCCGGCGGGGTCCTGGCTGATGAACCGTTCGAGGCTCGCGTCGTAATATCGGGCGTTGTTGTATTGCAGGCCGTTCCCGTCGTTCTGCAGGCCCGTGTACTGGTTCGGGTTCGGGCTTGCGGTCCCGCTGGTGGTCTGCGCGCCGAACGGGTCATAGGTGTATGTCGTCGGGGTCGTGTCGGTGCTGCTGGCGAGCGCGAGGACTGACCCGAGCGCGTCCGTGAGGTACCTTTGCGTGCCCGCAGCACTCGTCGTGCTGCTGTAGGCGGGGATGTAGTTCGCGGTCGGGGTGCTGCCCGTGAGGGACTGCACGACGCTGTCCCCGTCGTCGAGGTAGTTCGTGGTGGTGCCCGAGAGGGTTGAGCTCTCGCGCCGCCCGAACGGGTCATACGTGTAGGAGGAGGACGTTTTCTTCGCTGTGAGGTTGGTGAGCTGGTTGCGCGCGTTCCACGCGTAGGTGTTCGTGCCGTCAGAGGTCAAGCTTCCGTTCGCGTCATAGGTGTAAGCCGTCTTCCCGTTCGCGGTGAGCTCGTTGTCGGCGTTGTAGGTCGCTGTGCCCCACGCCGCGGGAATCGTCGCCCTGGCGTAGGAGCCCCACTGCGCGGTGGGGTCTCCGAGTGGGTCATACTGGTAGTGCAAATCCCCGATTTGCTGGAGGCTGCTGTTGTCGTAGAGAATGTCGGTGACGTTGCCGTCGGGGTCGTTCGTGTATGCCTCGGTGATGCCGTCGGGGAGCGTCGTCGCGGTCAGGCGCTGCGCGGCGTCGTAGGCGAGGCCGACGGTCTGCCCGCCGCCCGTTATCGAGGTCGGGCTCGCGTCGGGGCTATAAGCGTAAGCGAGCTGCGGCTGGCCTGTGACCTGGCTCGTAGCGCGGGTGCCGTCGGGGTTATATGTGTAGGAAATCGTGCCGTTCGGACCCGATTCCTGGGTCGTCTCATCAAAGCTGTCGGGGGTCTCCGTGAACGTCCCTCCCGTGGAGTCCACCGCTTGCGTGAGGCGGTTCCCGAGGTCGTAGGTGTAGTTGATCGTGGATTGCGTTGCCCCCGCCGACGTCTTGTAGGTCGTCAGCGAGTTCCGTCCGAGCGCGTCGAAGGTGTAGACCGTGGTCTGGCCCTTCGCGTCCTGCACGCTCGTGAGATCGCTGTCGTTGTCATACCCGTAGGTCCACAGGCCGCTGAGTGCGTCCTTCTTCGTCGCCAAGCGGTCCTCGTAGTCGTAGGTATAGGTCGTCGTGTTGTTGTTCGGGTCGACCATCGTGAGCAGGTCACCGTCAGCGTCATAGGTGTACTTCGTCATGTGCCCGTCGGGATCGGTGATCGAGGTCAGGTCGTTGAGCGGGTCATAGGTCTTCAGGGTCGTCTGCCCGAGGGCGTTCGTGTCCGCCACGTCCCTCCCCGCAGCGTCGAGATAGCTTGTGGTGGTATTCCCGTCTGGGTCGGTCACCGAGTAAGGGTCGCCGAGCTGGTACCCGTAGGCGGTGGCGTTCCCGTCAGGGTCTGTGACCGATGTGACGCGACCGTCGTCGTTGGCGTATCGGTACCAGGTGGTTTGGCCCGCGGGGTCGGTGGTGGACGTGAGGTCGCCGGCGGAGTCGTAGTAGTAATTCGTGGTGTGCCCGGCGGCATCGGTGGAGCTGATCGGCTCGCTGTACTCGATGTCGTATATTGCGCTGGTGGTTCTCGCCTGTGAGGTCCCGGCCATCTGCGTGGTCGAGGAGACGTTCCCGAGGTTGTCGTAGGTGAAGGCTGTTTCTCGCTGGAGCTGGTCGGTGGAGGTGAGGAGGAGGTTCGTGCCCGGCTGGTAGGTGTCGGTCGTGGTTTCCGCGAGCGGGGTTCCCGCCGCCTGCGTGACTGACAGCGGGTTGCCGTTCGCGTCCATGTTCGACACGGTCTCGTTGCCGTCAGGGTCCGTTTCCGTTGACTGAGTGACCAGACCGGAGCCATTTAGGACATAGGAGAAGGTGTACGGACTCGTCTCGTTGCCCATGGTCTGCGTCAGGACTCGTCCGTTGGCATCGTACGTGTTGGTGATGAGGTTGGTGGCGCGGGCGTTCGTGACGCCCGTCATCCAGCCGGTGCTCGGAGAGTACGTGTAATGGATGGTTCCGGCGGGATTGTTCGCGTCGGTCACGCTCGCGAGCTGCCCCGCCGTGTTGTACGCATAGTTGATGACCCGCCCGGAGTTGTCCGTCGCCTGGGTGATGCGGTTATCGGAGTCGTGCTGGAAGGTAATCCAGCGTCCGTTCGGGCTCGTGACCTGAAGGATGTTCCCGGACGCGTCGCGGGTGATTGTCACAGCGTTCCCGGCGCGGTCGATGATGCCGACGAGACCGTAGTTGACCTCCGGGGCGAACTCGTAGCGCGTTCCGTTACGCATGCGTATCTCCCAGCCGCCGCCCGCGAGATAACTCGGGTTCCAGCGAAGGAACGAACCGTAGAACTGGCTGGCAGTGTTCGTCGCTTCGTCCACGGCGTCGTAGTATCCGTCATTGCAGGCTGTGCACTGGTAATGGATGTCGGTGCCGTCGGGCATGATGAGCTCGGCGGAGTTGTAGTTCCCGCCGCCTTGGGAGAATAGCCGCATGTCGTAGCTGTCGTTCATGCCAATACCGAACGCGTAACTGTTCGAGTCCGCCGGGCGGTACACCCGAGTGACGGCCACGGGCACCGAGTCGGGCTCCTGCAGATCGGTCTTCTGATAGGTGAAGAGCCCACTCCCGAGGTTGACGGGGTCGGCACCCACGAGCCCCGCGATAAAGTTCTTCAGCGACGGCGGAAGCAGCGACCCCGATATCATCGCGCCCGTGAACTGCCAGACGCGAACGCCGGGGTCAGGCACGATCTGCTTTCCGCTAGCGCTGACGGTCCCTTCACCGTAGATGTACCAGCCGCGCGGCCCCGGGCTGTAATTCCAGAACGGCACGCGCTGCCCGGCCGGCAGGTGCGAGTAGTTCGGGTAGATGATTTCCGCGCCGCGGCTCAGATAGGCGCCCGCCGGTTGCACACTCACATACACCGGGAAATAAGTGCCCATGGGCAGCGGGAACGGAGGGCGGTCCGTGGGGACAGCGGTGATCGACAGCCGCTTGACCGGCTTCCCGTTCGCCGTGGTGATGGTACTCCCGGCTGGGATGCGCACCTCAAGGCCGGGAATGTGAGGGGTCGTGAGGGTAATCTCCTTCTTGGTGACGTCCCCGAGACTGACCGCGTGACGGAGGTCGAGCGGCTCCATCCAGATGGTGAAGGGCAGGATTGTCTCCTGATGACGGGACGTGAGGTCAACCCCGATCTCGTAGTTGCCGTACTTGCCCCCTCCGTTCACGACCGCGACACGGTGCCCGACAGCCAGTCCGTTGAGCACGAACCGCCCCGAGCTGTCAGTGCGCGCGACCTGCGCGAAGCCCTGAACGGAGACGCGCACGCCGACCGCCGGCTTGCCGTTTAACAGCAGCGCCTGGCCGGCGAGGCTGGTGCTCGCGGGGAAGCTCGCCAGCGGCGCCAACGACGCCCATGGTGAGGGCACCCGATGAGTCCTCCAGTCCCCACGGAAGTTACGGCGCGTCGGCGTCCACGACGCCGGGGCGCGGGTAGAGAACGCGACCAGCGGACGTGCCCGGCGACTCGCGCCGGCGTGAGCCTGATGCTTGGAGCGGCGCGCGACACTCGGAGTCGCGCTCAGGGAAACGCCCGGCTCGATGGGGTGCTTGGGCGCTCTGAACCGGTGGGCGACCGGCGGATGTGAGCTCGGAGCGTGCGGGGTGACCGCCGTCACGGAGCCGCCGAGGTCAGCGATGGAGCTTGACGGGCGTCGGATGGCGTCACCGTTCGCCCCGGAGGTGAACGTCAGAGTGACCGAGCCGGTGCTGAGCAATGCCTGGCCGGACTGCTGAGCGTAAGCGAAAGTGTACGTTCCGGTCTCCGACACCGCGACGTTGCTCGGCCCGCCGCTGTTCAGCCAGCCGCTCCAGACCACGGTCCCGTCAGGGGCGTACAGAATGCTCCACGGGGAACTACTGTAAGTGTCATTGCTGACAGCGATACTGATGCTACCCCCGGCGGTGCCCTGGAAGGTGACGCTTCCGGCCTGCCCGACCGCGGTCGCGGGCATCGCCACGGCCGCCCCCGCGCTCGTTGGCGTGACCGTCTCAGACGGGTAGGCGCCCGGCGTGTAAAACGTGAAGCTCGCCGACCCGGTGTCGAGGAGCGCCGGTCCGGGCTGCTCGCTATAAGCGAACGTGTACGTTCCGCTTTGGGGCAGCGTGACCTCTATCGGCAGGCCGCTGAGCCAACTGGCCCCGACCACAGCCCCGTTCGGGGCGTACAGAATGCTCCACGGCGAGCTCGCGTACGTGTCGCTCGGCGCGGCGATGACCACCTGCTCCCCCGGCGTTCCCTGCAAGGTGATGACTCCGGCCTGCCCAACGGTGGTCGCCGGCATCGCCACGGTCGCCCCAGCGGCCGTTGGCGTGACGGTCGCAGTCGGGTCGGGCCCGGGCGCATAGAACGTGAAGCTCGCCGACCCGGTATCGAGCTGCGCCGCCCCTGACTGCTCGGCGTATCCGAGCGTGTACGTTCCGCTCTGGGGCAGCTCGACCTCTATCGACAGGTCGCTGAGCCAACTGGCCGCGACGACGGCTCCGTTCGGGGCGTACAGAATGCTCCACGGAGAGTTCGCGTACGTGTCGCTCGACGCGGCGATGACCAGCTGCTCCCCCGGGGTTCCCTGGAAGGTGATCTCGCCGCCCTGGCCGATGACCGTAGAGGGCATCGCCACGCTCGCGCCGGAGACGGTCGGGGTGACGGCTGCGGACACGTTGGGCGGAACGGTGTAGAAGTCCCAGGTGAGCGAACCTGACCACGTGTCCTGCTGAGCGTTCTGAGGTCCGTACGCGAACGTGTACGTCCCCGTTTCCGGCAACGTCATCTCGGCGGGCAGGGCGCTGACCCAGCCCGCCCACACCACGCTGCCGTCAGGCGCGTAGAGGATCGACCAGGGCGCGCCCGGATATGTGTCAGACGGCACCGAGACGACGACGCGTGAGCCGGCGAGCCCTTCGAAATTGATGCCGGCACCCTGATATCCGACCGTCGAGGTGGTGACGCTCGCACCGGTAGCCGACGGGACGACCTGAGAGTCCGCCCACGGCGGAATGCTCGTGGTCGTTAGCGTCGCAGAGCCGACGGTTGCGGGCGCCAAGACGATGGTGTATGAGCCCGTCGTGGCCGTGCCGATGAGAAGCTGACTGGTCCAGGCGGTGTCTACCACCTCGACATCGTCGGGGCTGAACACTTCGATCGACCCTCCAGTCATCGAACTGTTCGTGATGCTGAGCACCAACTGCCCGCTCGCGGTACCTTGAGCGAGCAGCATGTCGACCTGCCCGGACTGGGTGAGCGTGGCGGTCACAGGCGTGCCCGGGGTCAAACGCCCGCCGACGACGACACTGCTGAGGCTCACGCCCGGCGGCGGGATGAACAAGTCAGGTCCGCTCGCGAGCCCGTGCGCGGTCGCGACCTGCACCTGACCTGAGCCTGCGGACGCCGGCACCGTCGCCGTCAAGCTCGTGCTCGTCGCGCCCGTCACCAAAGCCCGCGTGTCGTTCACGACCAGGCCGTCGTTCGTGCTCGTCGTATCGAAGTTCGTGCCCGTGACCGTGAACGTGCTTCCC
>Ga0302324_100030750_pt1 | contig 10143 bp, 6 predicted proteins | sample Palsa_T0_1_FD_201949 | JGI IMG/M metagenome (GOLD analysis project Ga0302324, IMG submission 201949) | Peat permafrost microbial communities from Stordalen Mire near Abisko, Sweden - Palsa_T0_1 | ecosystem: Environmental > Terrestrial > Soil > Palsa > Peat permafrost | place: Sweden: Abisko... | reverse complement strand
ACGAATGGACCCCACACCACCTCGGAACTCTTATTTTTTTCTCAGCTCTCAGCTCTCAGCTCTCAGCTCTCAGCTCTCAGCTCTCAGCTCTGAGCTATCAGCTATCAGCTCTGAGTACTCAGGTCTCAGTACTTACACCTTCCTACCGCATGTCATGCTTAGTGTAAGCCGCGGGGAGAGCGAAGCGATCCTCGCAGCGAAGTCGAAGCATCCCCGGCTAACGCTCGCCCCTCACTTCACGCTTCCTGGTCCGCCCACCAAATGCAGGCGTGGAATTCTTTCCTCGAGATCCGGCAGCGCCGGAAATGCCGCATGCGGTTCCGTCTGGTACCAGTATGCAACCGAAAAATAATTATCCGACCGCACATTGGCATGCCCGTGCTCAATCGTCGCCCGCAATGATTTCGTAAACGGAATCGGCGAATCCAGATGAAACCGGTACAGAGACCATCGTCCTCCCGTTAATTCCTGTCCTACAACCGGCGCCCCGAACAGCCCGTAGGAAAACGCGTGTCCGCCAAAGTCCCACGCTCCCAGAAAATAATCCTCCGACCCGGTTCCGTTAATCGATGGCAGCTTCTCACTGTCGACGAAGAACATGTCATCCCCTTCGCCCCACCACCCATCCTGATTCTGCAGCACCGACATAGTCACGCCCACAAAATGCCCGCGCCCCGAGGCCTCCAACCAAACATAATTTCCGTCGCCGTTCAGATTCTTCTTGTCATTGACGATCGCGTCGCCATTCGACTTCCAGTCACTCGTCCATCCCCGCGCCGGCGCGGCCTGCCGATACTGCGCGTGAAAATAAAGCAGGTCCGCCGGTAGCGGCTTGGCATAAATCCGATAGTCGATATTGAAATAGAACGCGTCGGTCCGGATCGCACCCTCGTTCGTGACGGTAATGCGCGCATGCTTCTGAAACGGCATCGGAAAAAAACAATTCAGCGCTTTATCCGACCCCACGGCGAGAGGCACTGACTGGTACAAGTGGTAATCCCCCAGCCCGAGCCCATAGAAATCCCCAATCGGAGTCTCGACGCTGGGCGCGGCCTCCCCATCCCAGAACATGCGCAACACGAGCGCCTTGAGATGATTGGGATCGTCGCTCGCAATCGTCACCCAAACATGACTGATCAAGCCCGGCCCCGCGTCATCGAGCAACGTGAGCGTTTCCCACGGCGCAATCGAGCGCGCATCCGCATTGCCCCCGCTGCGGTCATAACTGGAGCTCCGCTTCTGCACATAATCCTTCGACTGCGGAAGACCGGACAGCCACGCGGCCGTATCCTGGGGAAAAAGCGGAAGAGTCAGGAAACACAGTGTCAGCAGGACGAAAAACCTTTTCATTGGAAGTCTCCGTTAGAAAAACGTCAGCTGTTTGCACGAACATGAACCCATGCGACACCGCAGAAGAGCGGCGGCTTAGCGTTTCGCCGTGTCAGCGGAATCATACGGGTTCAGCACCCGCATTTCGTCACAGCGGTATATTCCCATGCTTCTTCGGCGGATTCTTATCCCGTTTGTTTTCCAGCATGGCCAGCGCTTGAATTAATTTCTTCCGCGTCTCCCGGGGCTCGATGATCGCGTCGACGAATCCACGATCCGCCGCGACGTACGGATTCGCGAAGCGATCGCGGAATTCGTCAATCTTCTCCCGCCGCACTTGTTCGCGATTCGCCGCTGCGTCGAGTTCTCGTTTGTACACAATGTCGACCGCGCCCTCCGGTCCCATCACTGCAATCTCCGCTGTCGGCCAAGCGTAGTTCACGTCGGTGCGGATATGTTTCGACGACATGACGCAGTAAGCTCCGCCGTAGGCTTTGCGCGTAATCACCGTAACCTTCGGCACCGTCGCTTCAGCAAACGCATAGAGTAGCTTCGCCCCGTGCTTGATGATTCCGCCATACTCCTGCGCCGTCCCCGGCAAAAATCCCGGCACATCTTCAAACGTGACCAGCGGAATGTTGAAGCAGTCGCAAAAGCGCACGAAACGCGCGCCCTTCACTGACGCGTTAATATCCAGCGTTCCCGCCAGCACTGCGGGCTGGTTCGCCACTATGCCCACGGTGCGCCCGTCGAGCCGTGTGAATCCCACGAGGATATTCTTTGCGTAATGCTCCTGCACTTCAAAGAAATACCCGTCGTCGACCACCGCGTGAATCACATCTTTCATGTCGTAAGGCTGGTTCGACAGCGCGGGCACCATGGTGTCGAGCGCCGCATCGGCGCGATCCACGGGATCAGAGCAAGCTTTGCGCGGCGGGTCGTCCAAATTATTCGATGGAACGAAGCTCAGCAATTCGCGCACCATCGAAAGACATTCCGCATCGTCGTGCGCCAGAAAGTGCGCCACGCCGGAGGTTTCGTTGTGCGTCATCGCGCCGCCCAGTTGGTCCTTCGTGACCTCTTCATGCGTGACCGTTTTAATCACGTCCGGTCCGGTGATGAACATGTAGGAAGTCTTGTCCACCATCAGCACGAAATCGGTAATCGCCGGCGAATAGACGGCCCCGCCCGCGCACGGTCCCATGATGGCCGAAATCTGCGGCACTACCCCGCTGTACAAAGTGTTGCGTAAGAAAATGTCCGAATAGCCCGCCAGCGACAGCACGCCCTCCTGAATCCGCGCCCCGCCCGAATCGTTCAGCCCAATCACCGGCGCGCCCATCTTCGCCGCCAGGTCCATGATCTTCACGATCTTGCCCGCGTTCGTTTCCGAGAGCGATCCTCCGAACACGGTGAAGTCCTGCGCGAAAACGTAAGCCAGCCGCCCCTCAATGCGCCCGTAGCCTGTGATGAAGCCGTCGCCGTAAATTTTCTGTTCGGCCATGCCGAAATCGTTGCAGCGATGAGTGACTAGCTTGTCGGTTTCTTCGAACGTGCCATCGTCGAGCAGAAACTCAATCCGCTCGCGCGCCGACATCTTGCCCTTTTTATGCTGGCGTTCGCGCCGCGCCGCCCCGCCGCCGTCTTCGGCAAGCTGATTGCGCTTCTTCAGTTCAGTAACCTTCTGTTCGAGATCCATAGCGGATGAATTATAAGCGGGTGCCCCACCATTCTTTCGCGGCCCCTGCGAGAAGGGGGATTTTGATTTCCCAGACGCGCAGTCGCCTCGCCCGGTTGCGATACACTGCGCACAATGTCCCTCGCAGATCAAATGGGCTTCAGCTTCCGGCCGCCGGAGCGTCGCGTATGGAAAGTCCGCGACCTGGTCGCATCGGTCCGTACCCACATCGAACGCGAATACTCCGATGCCTGGGTCGAAGGCGAGATATCGAACTTCCGCGCCCCTGAATCCGGCCATCTCTATTTCACTCTGAAGGACGGAAACGCCCAGATTCGCGTGGTGATGTTCCGTTCGTCCGCGCGCCTGCTCCGCTTTCGCCCGGCGGACGGCTTGCAGGTGATCGTCCGCGGTCGAGTGACCATCTATGAAGATCGTGGCGAGTTGCAGATCGCCGCGGAATACCTCGAACCCAAAGGCGCCGGATCGCTGCAATTGGCCTTTGAGCAACTCAAATCTAAGCTGGAAGCCGAGGGCTTGTTTGCTCCCGAACGAAAGAAGCCGATCCCTTCATTGCCCTCGCGTATAGGCATCGTCACGTCGGCACAAGCGGCTGTACTGCGTGACATTCTGAACGTTCTTCAGCGCCGCCATCACTCGGTGAACGTGCTGATTTTCCCGGCTCAGGTGCAAGGTGACGCAGCCGCGCGCGAGGTCTCTGCCGGCGTTCGCTTTTTTAACCAGCACGACAACGTCGATGTGATTGTCGTCGCTCGCGGCGGCGGCTCCGCCGAAGATCTGGCCGCATTCAATGACGAAACCCTGGCACGCACTATTGCTGCGTCGGAGATTCCCGTGATCTCCGCCGTGGGCCACGAAACCGATTTCACCATCGTCGATTTCGTAGCCGACCTCCGCGCTCCCACGCCTTCCGCCGCTGCCGAACTCGTCATTCGATCCCGCCAGGAAGTCGAAGATCATGACACTGCGCTTCGCGAGCGCCTCAGCCGTGCCATGCGCTATCGCCTGCTGATGGGCCGCCAGGCGCTCACCGAACTATCACAGCACGGAGCGTTCGCCCGCATGATGGAACTCATCCGCCAGCGCCAACAGAAGGTCGATGACCTGGCCCATCGCATGGAACTCGCTGAGCGCCAATCGATTGAAGGACTTCTGCGCCGCTGGGAAACTATCGCCTCCGCCATCCGCCACTACGATCTTCGCTTGGTACTGTCTGGAATGCGTAAAGAATTGGACCGCGGAACCCAGGCCCTGGTGTCGATCATGCGCAACGTGCTGCTGCAGCATCGCGTCCGCAGCGAGCGCTTCGAAATGATTCTGCAATCGCTCTCCCCGCTCGCCATCCTCGAGCGCGGCTACGCCCTGGTCTTCGATTCCGAGGGCAACTTGTTGAAAGATACAAGCCGCGTCCAGGTCGGCGACCAGATTTCCACTCGTCTGGCGCATGGCGAACTTCATGCCGCTGTGACGAAAAAGCAAGAATAACGCGCCTGAACCCAAGTAGTCGAAGCCGGTATGTAAAAGTTCGTCAGCCGGCTAAGCGGGCAAATCCTCTGCATTACAATTAGGCTAGGGTGTTGCCTTTTTACGGTATTTCGAGGAGAGATCTCGCCTGACGCCTGTCATCACATCATGGTCGCAAGCTGCCTGGGTGGCGCTCGATATTCTGCTCGTGGCACTGCTCATTTACCAGGTGCTAGTCATGATCCGTGGCACCCGCGCGGCGCCCATGCTGGCGGGATTAGTCGTGGTTGTTATCACGTTTTACCTGGCTCGCATTGGTGAGCTCACCACGTTGAACTGGGTGGTCAGCCATGTTCTGCCCTACCTGGTATTTGCGCTGATCGTGGTCTTTCAGTCGGAGATCCGCCACCTTCTTGCGGACGTGGGCCGCCGGTTCACTTTTCTGAGCAATACTTCCTCCGAGGGCGACTCCTACGACGACATCGTGCTGGCGGCCAACCTTTTTTCTCAGCATCAGACCGGGGCGTTGATCGTCATCGAGCGCGAGATCGGTCTGCGCACCCACATCGAGAGCGGCGTCCCGCTCGATGCGCGTCTCTCGTATGATCTACTGGCCACCATCTTCCGCCCGAGCGCCCCGCTGCATGATGGCGCAGTCATCGTGCAAAAGGACCGCATCGCCGCAGCCGCGTGTTTCCTGCCGCTGTCCATGAATCCCTTGCTCTCCACACAACTGGGCACACGCCACCGCGCCGGCATCGGCATCACCGAGGAAACCGACGCGATCGCGGTCATCTGCTCCGAAGAAACCGGCGCCATCAGCTTGGCGATCGGAGGTCAGATCGAGCGCGACCTCACCGTCGAACAATTGCGCGAGCGCCTGAGCAGCGAACTTCGCCGCTACATGGCTCCCGTCACCTTGCCGACTTCGATCGGACAGAAAAATGACGAGTCGGATTCTGCGATGGACTCCCCACTACTAGATCCCGACGTCAGCCCGGAGTCGGAGCCGCGCTCATGATCGGATTTTTCCAACGCTATTTTCTGCATAATCTCGGACTGAAAGTTTTGTCCCTATTGCTGGCCACTGGTCTCTGGCTCCTGATCTCCCGCGATGAAGAGCCTGCCGAGGTCGCCCTGCGCGCTCCCATCGTTTTTCAGCACGTCCCATCGCAGCTGGAGATTAGCTCTGAATCGATTCCTGAGGCCCAGATCCGCGTACGTGGACCGGAGCGCGTCATCCGCCACCTACAAGCCAACGAGGTTCATGCTGAAATCGACCTGGCCGACGCCCACTCTGGCGATCGCACCTACGATCTGACCTCACAACAGGTGCGCCATCCTCGTGATGTCACCGTGGTCCAGGTGCTCCCCAGCCAACTGCACCTCGCGTTCGACACGCCCTTGACCCGCGAAGTCGAGATTCATCCGCGCGTGATAGGCGACTTTGCGGATGGTGAGCACATCGTCAGAGTCGACTCCGATCCTCCTCGTGTCCGAATTACCGGTCCGCGCCATCATGTGGAAAGCATCGACGCCGCGAGCACCGACCCCGTCGACGCCTCGGGAACCCGAGGCAGCGCAGTCTTCACCACGAATGTTTATGTCGGTGACCCTCTGGTGCAGGTCCTGCAAACCAGCTCGATTCGCGTAACCGTTGTCGTGCAGAAGCAAGGGAGCGCCCCCGCCCACTAGGAGCGGCGAGCGGTCGGATGGTGCCCTTCAGGGGCACACAGAAGGCGGAATGCTCGTGGAGCGGCGATTCCAGCGCCATGTTGAGCGTCGAAAAGTACCGGCCTCAGCCCGGTGGTCATACTCCTTCGAGCAAGAAAGTGCTGCATCACGCTGTGCAAAACTCTTCTTGTGCTACTCCTCATTTATCATCGAAGGCACTGCTCCACGATTCTTCTATGACTCGGCAACGGCAGCTATTCGGCACCGACGGCATACGTGGCGTGGCGGGAGAATTCCCCCTCACCAGGCAGAGCACGTACCTGATCGGCCGCGCCCTCGGTCATGACCTGCTGCGTGCCGCTCCGAAGCCGCAGGCTGTCATCGGACAGGACACGCGCCAGTCCAGTCGCTGGATCGCCGACCGCGTGGCCGAGGGTCTGGCGGCCGTCGGCGTGGACGTCCATAGCGCTGGCGTAATCACCACTCCCGGCGTGGCCTATCTCGCGCGCACTCGGGCCATGGCCGCGGGTGTTGTCATCTCCGCGTCGCACAATCCCTGGACCGACAACGGCATTAAGGTTTTTTCCGGCGACGGTTTCAAACTTACTGACGCGCGCGAACTGGCCATCGAAAAAGAAATCTTCGCCCAGCTGCAGAAATCAGGCTCCGCCGACGACACCGCCCTCAAGGTTCCCGCGCCGTCTCTTCCCGGCGAAGCCGAACTGCGCCAGGCCTACATCGAGGCGCTGGCCCAGGCCGTGTCCTCCAAGCTGAGCCAGATGCGCGTGCTGGTCGATTGCGCCAACGGAGCAGCCACGGCCGAGGCGCCAGAGCTGTTCCGCAGCCTCGGCGTTGAAGCCACGTTCATCCACGTGTCGCCTGACGGTAAGAACATTAACGATGGCTGCGGCGCGTTACACCCGGAAACGCTGGGCAAGCTAGTGGCGGAATCGAAAGGAAAATTCGATCTCGGCGTAACTTTCGACGGCGACGCTGACCGCGCCCTCTTCTGCGATGCCGCGGGACACGTGGTGAACGGCGACGGAGTGCTGCTCGCCGCCGCCCGCGACCTGCACGCTCAACGCAAGTTGAAGGCCGACACCGTGGTCTCCACTACTATGTCGAACATGGGCCTTGAGATCGCGCTGAAGAAGTCCGGCATCCGGATGCTGCGCGCCAAGGTCGGCGACAAATATGTGCTGGAAGAAATGCTGAAGACCGGGGCGAGTTTGGGTGGCGAGCAATCCGGTCACATCATTTTCCGCGACGGCGACTCGACCACCGGCGATGGCCTGCTGACCGCTCTGCGGCTCATGGACATCATCGTCCGCAGCGGCCGGCAGTTGGCCGACTTGATCGCCGACTTGAAAGTCTTTCCCCAGAAAATTCAAAACATTCGTGTCCGTGAAAAAACTCCCTTCACCCAAATCCCCGCAGTCCAAGCCGCCATCGAAGCCGCGGAACGCGAGCTTAACGGAAACGGCCGCGTCGTCGTCCGCTACTCCGGCACGGAAGCCCTCGCCCGCGTAATGGTGGAAGCCGAATCCGAAGACAAAATGCAGTCACTGACGGCAGGCATCTCTGCAGAAATAAAAAAGGCCTTGGGAACTTAGTAAATCACCAAACGTGGTGGGCAAAGCTGCCCGCACCTCGGGCGACATAGCTCTGACTTGGGTGCGAAACACTGACGTTGGGTGGCGCAGCGCTTCAGCGCTGCGATTAGGGTTTGTTCTGTGAGAGGCTTTAGCCCCGAGGTTTGGACCTTTGAAGTCAAAGCCTAGAAGCAACTCCGGCGCGCTATCTTCGCTTCTTCTTTTTCCCCGCCAACCGTACCGGCTCTTCCTCCGCCACCGCAAACTGAATCTTTTTCTCGACCGGATCGATCCGGTCGACCAGCACGCGAATCTTCTGCCCCAGGTGATAAATCTTCCGCGACCGCTGCCCAATAATCTCGCGCGTGTTCTCGTGATAGGTATACCGATCGTCCGTCAAAGTATGCAACGGTACCAGCCCCTCAACAAACAAATCCGTCAACTCCACGAAGAACCCGAACTTGGTAACGCTGGTCACTAACCCATCGAATTCCTCGCCTATCCGATCCTGCATAAACTTCACTTTCTTCCATTCCATCAACTCGCGCTCAGCCTCATCCGCCCGCCGCTCCGCCTGACTCGACTCCTCAGCGATCGCGTGCAGTTCTTCCACCGAAATAGGACCGCCTAAAGCTTCTTGTGGGGTGGACGCTCTTGTCCGGCGCTTCGACCACGGCGACGGTTTCTCGTCAGTCTCAGAGCTCAAACCGGGGTGCCCCACGTCTCTCTGCTTTTGCGAGACGTAGGCGCCGGAGGCAAGCACACTCTTCAATATCCGATGCACAATCAAATCCGGATATCTTCTGATCGGCGACGTGAAATGGGTATACGAAGTCGCCGCCAGCGCGAAGTGCCCCAGATTCTCTTCCGAATACCGCGCCTGCTTCAGCGAGCGCAGCATCAGATAACTCAGAATCCTCTCTTCCGGCTTCCCCGCAATCTTCTCCGTCAGCTTCTGATACATCCGCGGCGTGATGTGTACTTCGTTCGGGATTTCAATCTCTCTCACGCGTTTGCCCGTGCCGTAAGCCGCGCGTCGGTCCGCCTTCATCTGCACTCGATGAATCGGCAGCGCGCCGACGCCCAGCGAATATCCGAACGTCGCCGCAATTACCTCAAAGTCGTAAACCCGCTTCGCATCCGGCTTCTCATGCACCCGGTACAGCGACGCAATCCCCTTCGACTCTAAATGCTGGGCCACGCACTCGTTTGCCGACAGCATGAACTCTTCAATCAGCCGGTTGGCAATGTTGCGCTCCGAGCGCCCGATACTTTTCATTAATCCCAACTCATCGAACTCAATCACCGGCTCCGGCAAATCGAAGTCAATCGATCCGCGCCGCTGCCGCTTCTTGTTGAGAATCAGCGCCAAGTCGCGCATCAATTCGAACTTCGGCACCAGTGGCGCATAGCGCTCGCGCAACGCGGCGTCATTTTCCAATAGCGCATTCACTGCGGTATATGTCATGCGCTCCGCCGATCGAATCACGCCCTCGCACAAGTCATAGCCCACAATCTCGCCGAGATGGTCCATCTCCATCACGCATGACAACACGAGTCGCTCCACCTGCGGCCGCAAACTGCAAATGTCCGTAGAAAGTTCCAGCGGCAGCATGGGCACGGCGCGGTCGGGAAAATAAACGCTGGTCCCGCGCAGCCGCGCCTCTTGATCCAGCGCGGAGCCCGGCGTCACATATTGGGCTACATCGGCAATGTGCACCTGCAATTCAAAATTTCCGTTGGGCAGCATCTTCACCAGCACGGCGTCGTCGAAATCGCGCGCCGTCTCGCCGTCGATAGTTACAAGCGGCAGCCCGCGAAAATCCCGTCGCCGTGCCAACTCGTCCGCAGAGATCGTCGTCGGTGCATCCTGCGCTTCCTCGAGCGTCGCCGCAGGAAAATGATGGGGCAGATGAAATTTGCGGATCGTGATTTCTACATCGACGCCGAAATCGTCCTCGCGACCCAGTATCTCGACTACCCGCCCGCGCGGATTCTGCGTCGGCGAAGGCCAATCGGTGATCTCGACATCGACTACGACACCTTCAAGATCGTTCAGCTCAGTTCTGCGCGCGGCCTCGGCTCCGAGCACGCGATCCACAGATTTGTTCTTCCTGTGTGTCCCCTGCGTCCTCTGTGGCTCCGTTTTTATTGTGCCTTCCGCAGAGGCTTCCAGTCGTTCCATCCCCGGAGGAATCACGATCTCCTGCGTAATCTTCGAGTCCATCGGCCGGACTATGTTGCGCTGCTTGCCGTAGTGAAACGTCCCCACCACCGTGGGATGCGCCCGCCTTACTGGCCGTACGATCCGCCCCTCCGCGCGCCCATCGGGCCGCACGTTGCTGATCTCCACCAGCACCAGATCCCCATGCATGGCATTGCCGA
>Ga0302324_100030749_pt1 | contig 10143 bp, 10 predicted proteins | sample Palsa_T0_1_FD_201949 | JGI IMG/M metagenome (GOLD analysis project Ga0302324, IMG submission 201949) | Peat permafrost microbial communities from Stordalen Mire near Abisko, Sweden - Palsa_T0_1 | ecosystem: Environmental > Terrestrial > Soil > Palsa > Peat permafrost | place: Sweden: Abisko... | reverse complement strand
CGGGAACGCGGTGCAGGCGTGGGTGTGGCCGGTCCATTCGTCGGATCTTCGGATGCGGGCCTCGGGTCCGCTGACGACGGCGCCGGAGAGGATCTTTACCCGGCAGAGACTGCAGTGCCCGGATCGACAGCCGACTTCGAGCTGGTAGCCGGCTCGCTCAAGACTGTTGAGTAGCGGTTCGCCGCACGGTGCCTCGAACTTGCCCCGGCCGTCGACATTCACCACCACGGTGGTCGCCGGTTCAAGCAGGCGGGGCCAGTCATGCAGCCGCCCGGGTGCGGCTGGCGGGCCGTTCGCCTCGTACCGGACCCGGCGTCGGGCCACGCCGAGTCGCTGCAACTCACCGCGAGAGAAGTCGTACATGGCGGGCGGCCCGCACAGGTAGTAGGTCGTCCGATGGAGCTGGGAACCGGCCAGTTCGGCGATGAGATCGCCGGTGATGAAGCCGGTCCGCCCGTCCCAGCCGTGATCGGGTTCGGAGATGACGTGGGCGACGTTGATGGTGTCGTGCGCGCGCGCCAGTTCGTCCAGCTCGTCGCGGAAGATGATATCGCCGGGGACTTTCGAGCCGTAGACGAGATAGAGCCGGCTGGCCGCGCCGCGATCAGCGATGTCTCGGATCATGCTCCTGGCCGGTGCCACGCCTGAGCCGCCCGCGAGGAACATCAGCCGATCGCTGTGAAACAGCGGGTTGTGGAAGAACTCGCCCATCGGGCCGGTGCTGGTGAAGGTGTCGCCGGGTCGGACGCGCCGCACCAGGTGCGGGGAGACGAATCCGCGGGTGACCTCGCGCACGGTGAGGTCGTAGTGGTCGTGCTCGGTGGGAGCGGACGAGATCGCGTAAGGGCGGCTGGTGCGGGTGCCGTCAAGCTCGATGAACAGGTTGACATACTGGCCGGCCAGGAAGGGGGGCAGCCCCGGGCCGGTCGACGCCATGCGCAGCGTTGTGGTGGTCGGGGTCTCCGCAATGACGTCGGTGACCTTGAGCGAGAGCCGGCGGGGATGGAGGCGCTCGACGACGTTGCCTGGCTCGCTGGCCCGAAGTTCGTCCGCCTCGGACGGCTGAGCCGCTGCGATCGACGCGGCGATGCTCGCGTACCGGTCGATCGCGTCGTAGGCAGTGCGCCCGCTCACCGCGTCGCCCTGGTTGAGCCGCGGCCATTCCGGCCGATCGCGTCCAGCACTGCCTCCGCGGCGGCTGCCCCGGCCGTGAGGGTCGGCTCGAAGCCCCCGGTCCCCGTCCACGCCCCGGCGAGAGTGTCACGCAGCCCGGGGATGGATCGCTGCGCGAAATCGATGAGCTTACTGCCGTAAGCGAACTTCACGCTCAGGTACTCCGCTGGCGACAGCCGGGTCCAGGGCTCGCTGTACTGCAGGTCCATGATGACGAGATGGGTCGTGCCGGGCGGGGAGAACGACGGGTCCGCCAGTGAGTAGCAGGTGACCGCGATGGCCCGAGGATCCCCGATCTCGTCGCGCCGTGGTCCAAGCAGGTCATGGTCGAAGCCGACCAAGGAGAAGCTGGTGCTCGCGGTTATGCCCAGCTCGTCCGTAGGCCGCGAGGACGGCCTTCAGGGTCTGGCTCACGAACAGCTCGTCGAGGACATCTCGCAGCGTGCGCAGCGCGTAATGCGTGAACAGCGGGTACTTCTGCTTCGCTTCGTCTGCGCCGAGCTGCGAGCCACTCAGGTAGGTGAAGCCGATCCACTCCTGGAAGACGTCATGGACCAGGTCCAGGAATCGCTCGACGGCTTGTCGTTCCGCGGGGTGCAAGGCAGCGAGCGTCTCGACGACACCCGTCTTATCAGCGGGCAGCGTCAAGCACGCCGAGCTCGCCCCCGGTCGCGCTCGGCGCGGTCGGCACCGACGCGATCTTCGCCTGCCCGGCGCTGACCGCCGACCGGTCGCTGTCGAAATACGTGCCGGTATACGCGTACGAGTTCAACGACGAGAACGCGCCGGAACGCTACCTGCAGCCCGCCGGCTTCCCCTACGGAGCGGCACACGAATCCGAGGTCCAGTACCTGTTCAGCCTGCGCAACGCGCCGTTTCCTGGCGCGCTCACCCCGCCGCAGCGGGAATTGGCAGCAGCCATGAAAACCTACTGGACCAACCTCGCCAGGACCGGATCGGAGTCCTCGCTCAGCTGGCCGCGATTCGACCCTGCTAACCAGCAGGTACTGTCTCTGATCCCGCCCCGGCCGGACGTCGAGACCAACTTCCCCACCGAGCACCAGTGCGCGTTCTGGGCCCTGGCCGAATAGCTCGGGATACTCGGAACGTACCGGGAGTTGCTCCGTCCACCCCTGGACTGCACATATTCGCGCTCGTCGGCCAGATCACGATTAGGTATACGCCTGCAATTCCTGGAGCGCTGAGAAATAGCCCCGTGATCGGCATCGACAGGAGATCGCAGAGGCGTATTGTGTGTGGCACAACCTCGAGAGCTAGCTGCTGGGTCAAGACCCCTGCCTTGTTGCTGAAAGCAAGAAAGGCATGCCCATGTTCAGCACGGTTCTGAGTACCCGCGGTGGTGACGGTTACGTCGTGGTCGTGTTGCGGGGGGAGCTTGACCTGGCCGACGCGGCGGTGGTCGCGGCTGAGCTGGCGGCGGTCGCGGCTCGTGAGCCGGGGATGATCGTGGACCTGGCGGGTCTGGGGTTCATTGATTCCAGCGGGGTGGCGGCGCTGGCGCGCGGCCGCAGGCAGGCCCGGCTGGCCGGGGGTGACCTGGTGCTGGCGGCGCCGCGGCGGCAGCCGATGCGGCTGCTGGCCCTCATCCGGCTGGCCGAGCCCTTCTGCGTGTACGCGACCGTGGAGGAGGCGGCCGCCGCGGCGGGGCGCTTCAAGGACAGGGCCCGGCCGGCGCCGCGGCGGCCGCGCATGGCGCGCTGGCCCCGTACCATCACCTGGTCAAGAACGCGCGGTCTGCGAACCTGCACGGTAGCCGCACGTACCCCGGCCAGGCCCGGCCGTCTCCAGCCGCCGCCAACCCCACAGCAGCGGTTCCTGCGCAGCGAGCGGCCGCACGGGTGTCATTGACGCAGGTAACGGTCAGTCCGCCAGGCCGGGCACCAGGTCGGCCGTCCGCACCGGCCGGCCGGTGCGGAAGCACTCGTTGGCGGCGGCGCCGACGACCAGCGCCAGCGCGCCGTCGCGCTCGCTCGCGCCCTGCCGCGCCGCGTCGTCGGCCCCGGCCGACCGGCCGGCATCGGCATCGACATCGGCCGGGCCGTACAGCGCGGTCAGCATCCGCTCGTCGCCGCCGCCGTGGCCGCTGTGACCGCTGCGGGTGACGGCGACGGGAATCTCCACCGGTCGTTCCCACAGCTTCCGCAGCGTGATCACGGCGCCGCCGGCATTGGCCATCGCGACCTCGCCGTGGATGGCGCCGCCGGGCGAGGTCGCGCCGCCCCGGCTGGGCTGCCAGGCGCTCTCGGTGACCTCGAGTTCCAGCCGCCCGCCGCTGCCGTTGAACATCACCCGGTAGCCCTCCCAGGGGGAGTAGGCGGTCAGGTGGTACGACATCGACGCGCCGCCGGCGTAGCGCACCAGCACCGCCATGTCGTCCTCGATGCTGATGTCGCCGTCGAACACGTTCCGGTCGCGGACGTAGCCGCTGTCGGCCTCGGCCTGCAGGTACAGCTCCCGCAGGCCCTCGTTGCCCGCGAGGTCAAGCGCGAACGGGTCATCGGCGGCGGCAGCCGAGCCGTGCGCGCGCGCGTACTCGCGCCGCAGCCCGTGCCGCCGGCCCGCGGCGGCCCCGTAGAAGCCGAGCCGCCCGTAGCCGAACACCTCCTGCGGCGCGCGGCCGAGCCACCAGTTGACGAGGTCGAAATGGTGGCTCGCCTTGTGCACCATGAGCCCGCCGCTGCGCGCCTTCTCGCGATGCCAGCGGCGGAAGTAGTCGGCCCCGTGCCGCACGTCGAGCAGCCACTCGAAGTGGACCGACAGGACCTCGCCGATCGCCTGCTCGCGCAGCAGCCGCCACACCCGCTCGTGAACCGGGTTGTACCGGTAGTTGAAGGCGACCGTCACCGAGTTGCCGGTCCGGCCGGTCGCGTCCAGGATCGCCTGGCACTTGGGCGCGTCGGTCGTCATCGGCTTCTCGGTGACGACCCGGCAGCCCGCCTCGACCGCGGCGACGATGTACTGATCGTGCAGCTCGTCGACCGTGGCCACCACCACCTCGGTGACGTCCTCGCGGGCGAGCATCGCCGCGAAGCCAGCCGGCGACCAGGTCGAGGCGGCGGGGCGTCCGGCCGCGGCCAGCAGCCGGTTGTGATACGCCATCCGGGTCGGGCTCGGATCGCACAGCGCGGCCACGGCGTACCCGGCCCGCCCGGCCAGGCCGCGGGTGTACAGCCGGGCGCGCGACCCCGTCCCGACGATGGCGACCCGGCGCGCGCCGCTCACGGCAGCACCGCCGGCGCCACCGTGATCTTGTCGATGTCGGGCGCGTACGCGGACGGGTTGCCGAACGTGATCGTGTTCGCACCGGCCGCGAGCCGCACGGTCAGTTCGATGGTGTTGAACTGGTTCCAGCTATAGGTGTTGCGCGCGCAGGCCGTGAGCTGCGAGCCGGCCGATGTGGTGACGGTGAACCCCCGGTTGATCAGGTTGACGTTGTAGTTGTCGGACCCGGCCCGCTCGTTGCAGGCGTAGCTCAGCAGCACCCGGTAGGCACCGGACCACGGCGCGGTGACCCCGGTGAAGGTCAGCGTGCTGCCGGCGCCGCGGCCGATCCAGCCGACGTGCCGACCGCCGTGCGCGTGCGGGTTCGCCGCCACCGCGGCCGTGCCCGACAGCACGTTCCCCGGCGCGAGTCGATCACCACGGTCCGCCCCGCGGGCAGCCAGTCGATCCGGTTGATGCCCGCGTGCAGGTAGACCAGGATGTCTTTCTTGAACGCACGCGTCGTTCCCGTCCCCGGCTCGGTGCCCCCCACCAGCAGCCTGACGTCCCCGCCGGAGCCCGCCGCCGACACCCGGTGGTAGCCGTCCCGATCGGCCTGCACCACGAACCCGACGCGAGACCCGCCCGGCGCCGTCACCGACCCGGCCGGTCCGGCGCCGGGCGGGTAGCCGATCACCGCGCCGCCGGACAGGTCCGCGTAGGCGGCCGGGTAATGCGTGCCCGAGTGCGTGACCCCGGGTACCGAGGTCGGCGCGTAGGCCAGCTCGAGCGCGTTCAGCGTGACCTCTCCCCTCACTCCCTCCACCTCTTCCACTCCGTCCAGCGTGCCGGTCGCCGGATCACCCGCGCCGAAAGCGATCACGTGCGCCCCCGCGCCCAGGCGCGCGAACACGTCCCGGTGAGACCTGAACCCGCCGTTGAGCGTCGGCGGATAGCTGACGAGTGACCAGGGCTGATCGTCGATCCGCATGCCCAGCCGCGCGATGTCCTCGGTCTGGTTCCCGTAGTAGACGCGGAGCAGGTAGCGGCCGGCCTGCGCCGCGGTGACCCGGAATTCGACCCCGCTGCCGGGCTGGCCGATGGGGCCGACGTCGGTGCCGCCCGCGGCGGCGTAGCCCGTCCACGACGCGGCCTGGACCAGGACGCGCACCCGCTCTCCGAAGACGCCGGGGTCGATACCGGTCAGCGCTATCCGGGCCGCACCGTCGGCCGGGTCGGCGACGATGACGCGGGCCTGCCGCTTGGCCGGGTCGACCGAGGCCAGCCCGCTCAACGTGTCGATGCCGCCCGGGGCCGGCGGCGTCACCCGGACGGTGTGCCCCGTCATCGCGCCGTACCAGCGCAGCAGCCACCACGAGCCGTTCGGTATGGTGTGCTGGACCGCGTTATCGGAGTAGTTGCCCGCGATATCCCAGTAGGCCAGGTCGGCGTAGACCTTCGTCTCCTCGAACATGGCGATCCACTGAACCAGCTGCCCCGGGCAGGACAGGTCGCGCCGGTTGCCGTATTCATTGACCGCGACCGGGAGCGGGGAGATGCCGAGCCGCCGCTCGATCGCGCGGAAGCTGGCATAGTTCATCCGGTAGGTCTGCAGCGAGACCGGGCTCAGCTCATGCCAGCTGATGATGTCGGGCAGTACGTTATTGGCTTTGGCGTAGGCCAGGAACTCGGGCATAAAGCGAGTGTCAAAATATGCCTCATTCGGCCCGACGACAAGCGCGCCAGCGGACCGAATTGCCTGGCAGGCGGCCGTCCAGTCGGCCAGGAAACGATCACGGTTGGCGTGGTAGGAGTCCGCGTCGGCCGTCTTAAGGTCGTACCAGATCCAGTCGGGCTCGTTGAACGGTATGAAGGCGAAGCGGCGGTCAGCCGACGCGGCCATCGACTTGATCGTCGCCAGGTAGTCATCGATGCCGCAGTCCCGATAGGGCCAGTCCGGGTAAATATCCTGCATAAGGACGAAGATCAGCTCTCCGCCGGCGGCGAAGAACCCGGGCGCGGCCCGGTCCGCGTCGCCTCCGGGGTGTTGCAGGCCGCCCGGCGGCTTCTGCGCGATCGTCTTGATGCGCAGCGGTGCCAGCAGGTCGGCGCCGGGCACGCCGTCCTCGCTCAGCCCGTAGAGCGCGCCGCTGGCGCCATGGAAAACCGGCCCGGTGTCGCAGTCCAGGCTGACGGTGATCTGCTGTCGCATCCCGCTGCTCCCAGCCCTCTTATGGTTTCCGCTCGGCTCGGCGCAGACCGAATTGCGCGGTGAGCCGCATGAGCTGCAGCAGCAGGAGCGGGAGACCGAGCAGGAGCAGCGCCGGGTCGATTACGGCCGGGACGGTCACGACGGCGATCTCGGCCAGGAACAGCGGGCCGGTGACGAACAGGTTCCTGATCGCCAAGCGCGCGGAAAGCGACCACAGGTCGGCGGCGCGCGCGGCCGGATCGCGGGCCGCGAGCAGGAACACGTAGCCGAGCGCGGTGAGGGTGATCAGCAGCGCGACCGCGACGAAACCGAGGCCGACGCGGTCGGGCAGGCTGGCGCCGCGCGCGAAGTGATGGAACTCCGCGACGCCGACGGCGACCGCGGCGAGCGGGACCCCGGCGACGGCCGTCGTCCGCGGGAACGGCCGCGACCGGAGGGCGCTGATGAACTCGCGGACCACGCTGTCCTCGCCCTCGCCGCGCCAGCGGTCAAGCGCGACCGTCGCCGCGGTGACGGCGGCGGGCAGCGTGACGATGGGCAGCGACGCGATGAGCAGCGCGAGGTTCAGGGCCAGGACGTTGAAACCGGTGGCGAGGGCGGCCATGATCCGCGGGCCGAAGACGCTCCCGACAGGGCGGGCCTGGCTGGTGACGGATCCGTTAGGCGAGCGTGCGGGCATCGGGCCTCATCCCTTCGTGCCGGTGAGCGCGATCCCCTGGATAAAGGTGCGCTGAGTCAGGAAGAACAGGATGACGATCGGGGCCGTCGCGGCCGTGGCTCCCGCCATCACCCAGGCCCAGTTCGTCGAGTAATCCCCGAGGATCAAGTTGAGGCCGAGCGTGAGCGGATACGACGACTGGTTGCTGATGTAGATCAGCGGGCCGAGGAAATCGTTCCAGCAGTAGATGAACTGGAAGAGGATGACGGTGGCCATGGCCGGCTTGGCCAGCGGCAGGATGATCCGGCTGTAGATGAAGAACTCGCTGGCGCCGTCGATGCGGGCCGCCTCCGACAGCGACTGCGGGATCGTCATGAAGAACTGGCGCAGCAGGAAGGTGCTGAACACGGAGCTGCCGAAGAAGGTGGGCACCTCGAGCGGCAGGTACGAGCCGATCCAGTTGAGGTGCTTGTACAGGATGAACAGCGGGATCAGGGTGCAGACGAACGGCAGGATCAGGGTCGTCAGCATCAGGTAGAAGAGGACGTCACGGCCGGGCCAGCGCAGCCGCGAGAACCCGTAGGCGACCAGGCTGCTCGAGATGCACACGCCCACGATCGTGATCGCCGCGTAGAGGAACGTGTTCCAGAAGAACCGGAAGAACGGCAGCGCCTCGAACAGCTGCGGGTAGTTGCCGAAGAGGAACGGGTGCGGCCACCAGACGACGGGCTGCGCGAGCGCCTGCGCCGCGGTCTTGAACGACGTGAGGATCATCCACACCAGCGGGAGAGCGAACACCGCGGACAGGGCGATCAGCACGATGTGCTTAGCCGCGCTCGCGCGGAGCTTCCGAAGCGCGCGTCCGCGCCTACCGCTGTTCATTCTCGTAGTACACCCACCTTGACGATGACCTGAGGAGCAGGACGGTAATGATCAGGACGAGGAGGAAAAGGATGAACGCCATCGCCGAGGCGTATCCGAGGTGCAGGTACTCGAATGCCTGCTGGTAGTAGTAGATGACGAAGAACATGGTCGAGTTGCCGGGGCTGCCGGGCGGGGACTCGATCACCTGGGCCTGAGTGAAGTACTGGATGGACAGCACCAGTGACAGCACCACGTTGAACAAGATGACCGGGCTGATCATGGGGATGGTGATCTTGCGCAGCCGCTGCCACGCGTTGGCGCCCTCCAGCGCCGCGACCTCGTACATCTCCTTGGGCACTCCCTGCAGCGCGGCCAGGTAGATCACCATCGGCTGCCCCAGCCCCCACAGGCCGAGCAGGATGAAGGTCGGCTTCGACCAGGCGATCGAGAAGAACCAGGCCGGACCCTCGACGTGGAGGTCGGACAGCAGCGAGTTCACGATGCCGAACGACGGCTGGAAGATCCAGACGAAGATCAAGGACGAGGCCACCACCGGCACGATCGACGGGATGTAGAACAGCGTGCGGTAGAACGCCTGCCCGCGGACGTTCATGTTCAGCAGCAGCGCCAGCCCGAGCGCGGCCGCGGTCGAGAGCGGGACCTCGATGATCGTGTAGTAGAAGGTGTTGAAGAGGGCGGTCCGGAAGGTCGCATCGTGGAACAGGCTGGAGTAGTTCGAGAACCCGGTGAAGACCGGGTTCCCGACTCCGGTGAAGCGGGTGAAGCTGTAGTAGAGGGTCGCGAAGAACGGGTAGACGTAGAACAGGGCGAACCCGATGGCCCAGGGGCTGATGAACAGCAGCCCGAGCCGGGTCTGACGCCATCGGCGCCACCGGAATGCCCGCAGCGGATTGCTCATGCCCACCCCTACCTCGTCCTTCACGACTGTCGTTGCTGGCGCCGGCTCGCTAGCCGCCGGCCCCATTGTTGGCCTGCGAGTCGATGTAAGCCAGCGCTTGCTGCGGTGTCTTCGTCTTCTCGGCTATGTCCTCGGTCGCCGTCGCCTCGGCCTGCTCGAACTCCGACTCGGTCTTGGTGAGAGCGGGGGTCACCGAGTACTGGCTCGACATCTGGTCGACGAATACGTTCAGCCACGGGTTGGCCTTGAGCCAAGCCTGGTAGGCGGGGGCGGCCACGATCGCGGGCGATGCGGGCATCCAGCCGCCCTTGGGGTCGATCTGCGACGTGAACGTCGTGTTGTTGTAGCCCGCCAGCCACGAGATGAACGTGAACGCGGCCGACGGATCGGACGCGCCCTTGGGGATGATGTTGTAGTTGCCCTGCCCGAACGTGCTCGGCCCGGCGACGGTCCCGGGGAACGCCTCGACCCCGAAGTTGCTGACCATGGCCGGGTTCGTGACCGGGATGTTCTGCGCCCCCTCCCAGGGGCCGTCCATCGCGAACCCCTCCTTGCCCGCGACGAACGCGTCATCGTCGCCGCCGGCCACGGCTCCGTACGCGGTCTCGAGGGCGGCGATGTCCGAGTACGGGTAGCTGTCGTACTGGGCGAAGAAGTTCGCCTCGGTCAGCGCGCCCGGGCAGCTGGCCAGGTCGTACTGCCCGGCCGAGTTGAAGCAGTTCACCGCGTTGAAGAAGCTGCCGAAGTACTCGAAGCCCTGGTTGTAGTCCGGGTAGAAGCCGATCTGGCTGATCTTGTTGCCGGAGATCTGCCACTCCTTGGCCGAGTCCGCGTACAACTGCGCCAGCGTGGTGGGCGGCGAGGAGATGCCCGCCGCCTTCATCATCGACTTGTTGTAGTACAGCGCCCAGGAGTTCATCGACATCGGCAGCGCGTAGAGGGTCCCCTTGTACTCGCCGCCTTGCAGCGCGATCGGGTACTCCCACTTCTCCAGCCCGGAGTACGCGCCGGTCAGGTACGAGGTCAGGGGCTGGATGGTGCCGTCGGCGGCGTACTCGCCGAGCACCGGGTTCCACTCGGTGAACACGTCGGGCG
>Ga0302324_100030748_pt1 | contig 10143 bp, 6 predicted proteins | sample Palsa_T0_1_FD_201949 | JGI IMG/M metagenome (GOLD analysis project Ga0302324, IMG submission 201949) | Peat permafrost microbial communities from Stordalen Mire near Abisko, Sweden - Palsa_T0_1 | ecosystem: Environmental > Terrestrial > Soil > Palsa > Peat permafrost | place: Sweden: Abisko... | reverse complement strand
GCAAACACAACCGCCGGGCTATAGACGGGAACGTAGAGGAAGGCCGGATTTACCGGTTGAATCTCGACATATCCCCCAGTATTGACCACGTTGTCGTAGGCGTTTGGCCGCAGGTAACCGTAGCTATATGCCTGTTGCCGCATTCTCTGCACAGCGTCCATCACGTCCGGCCGTTGCGCGAGCACCGCATCGCCGAGCGCTTGCGTCCAACCCGGGTCCTGCGCCATCATTTGCAGCACCTGGGGAAACGGAAGCAGTGCCAACACACTGGGATCCCAGGGCAGGTTGTCCTGCTGGATCGCACTGGCCAGTGGGTCCCCGGTTAGGCCGGCATGCTGGTTAGACCAGTTTGCGGCATCGGGAATTTCAGGAAAGAAGGTTGACGCCGTGAGAACCTGTGCCAGCAACGGATCGGGGTAAAGAGCGATCCTGCTGACCAAAGGATCGAGCTGTTGTGGCGCCATCATGGGTGGCGCCCCTTGCGGCGCTCCCTGCGGTGGCCCCGGAGGCATGTCCGCCGGTGCACTCTGATCTGGTGGTGGTGGCGGAGGGGGCGGCGAGTACTGGCCGTAGGCCTGCAAACCAAGAAACGTACCCAGCAGAAACAAGGCTGCCACCTTGGTAGATTGCTTCTGCACGACCGCGCTGAACCTGCGCTTATGATTAACCGTGGGAGAGACGGACATTGCGGTATACCTCATCTGTGACAGCAAAAACGCGCACCAACTTCTGCTTAGCTAGACCCTGGATAGGCGCAAAAGTTGTGCGATAGGCTTGCCATCGCTTGCACAGTAGCACAAAGCAGAATGGCAGAACGGCACTCCAGCTCCCACCAAAGTTGCATCGGGTGGCTTGAAAGTATAGGCCACGCAATTCGAGATATGTGACACGCATCAATCTAAGTCCAGCGACAGGGAGGGATCTTGCTAAACTGCAGCAATTCTCGACGACTATCAAAATTGTGCGCTCGGCTTTGCCGATTGTGCTTCACTCGACGGCGTGTCGGTGAAGAATTTTACCGACCCCATCCCCACTCCAGACGATTTGGTAGAAAAACTCTCCGGCTGCGAAATCATCATCGCCATGCGGGAACGTACGCGGTTTGATGCCGCTATACTCGCGCGTCTGCCACGCCTGAAGCTTTTGATCACCACGGGCATGCGAAACAACGCGATCGATGTGGGTGCCGCATCGGCGCAAGCTATCTGCGTTTGTGGGACGCGGTCCTTGTCCAGTCCCACCCCCGAACTTACCTGGGGGTTGCTCCTCGCTCTGGCAAGGCATATCCCGGCCGAGGTCGCCGCCATCCGCGGCGGTGGCAAGTGGCAAACACAAATCGGCACCGGTCTGTCCGGCAAGACGCTGGGAATTTTAGGGCTGGGTAAAATCGGCACTCAGATCGCTCGATACGCTCACGCCTTCGAGATGCCTGTACTGGCCTGGAGCCCTCACCTGACCAAAGAGATCTGCCAGGCTGCCGGGGCAGAGCTGGCGCCAGGTTTGGACGAACTGCTCCAGCGTGCTGACATCGTGACCCTGCACATGGTGCTCGCTGACTCGACACGCGGCATGATGGGTGCGCGAGAGCTCGGCCTTCTGAAACCGACAGCCCTCTTGGTCAACACCTCGCGCGGCCCCCTCATTGATGAAAAATCATTGGTACAAGCCCTGACCGAGAACCGAATCGCCGGAGCGGCCCTGGATGTCTACGACATGGAACCGTTACCGCCCTCACATCCACTGCGAACCCTGCGCAATGTCGTGGCCACACCGCATATCGGCTACGTCACGCGCGAAAACTACCAGATCTTTTACAAAGACACCGTCGAGGATATCCAAGCCTGGCAAAAAGGCACGCCGATCCGCACCCTCTAACTGTAACCATAGTAGTGTCTTAACCTGCAAAAAAAGCTGAGGGTGCCCCATATCTCGCTCGTTTTTTGCGAGATGTGGGAGACCACAACGCTGGATCTGCGAACTTTGGAGTCGAACAGGTACTTGTCGTGGAGATTCGTGAAAATCCGTATCCGAGGACTTACTCAATTTCAAAATTCTCTCTTGCAATTAGCCACCCAGTGTGGCATTCTCACAGTGTTCTTATAGCCCAGAAGCAACAAGATGAAGCACTTCATCCAATCCGACGCGCAAGTCATGCCGGTCCTACGGCGTGCCGATCTACGCGCGAAGAATGGCCTCTGGACTCCCGGCGCATCGCGGCGATCCGCCTAGTCTCTCCGGTACCTGGGCTACCGGGATAAGGCATACATTCCTCGCACAATTTATCTCTTGGCATCCGGTGGCGAAGTCTGTCGATTACATCGACTGTGACTCGGAAATATCGCAGACGCTTTTTCCCCGGATGTTGAAATTCATGGTCAGTGGCGAAGTACGCGGATACATCTGGCAACTCTTGAAAGAGTGGGGTTCGACTCCCCATCACACCGCGTGCGCTTATTCCCTGACCGGACTTTGATTCCCCGGTGACGTCTTTTGCCCCGTCGTTTATTCAGTCCGGCTCACTCCGGACAGAGAGAGAGCCTTGCCATGAGCAAGATCAACATAAAGGGTGGAACTCCCAGCGGCTGGGCCTCCTTGTGCACCACTTGTAGTTGGGCGCACATTCTCTCCGGCTTCCGCGAGTCGGAGTTGTTAGTGATTTGCACCGAGGTGACTCCGAACTTCACTGTGCCTTTCAAGGTGCAGGAATGTACGAATTATCTCGATCGCAATCGTCCCAGCTACGACGCGATGACCAGGTCGGCCATCCACGTCGAGCCTTGCAACTCGCTTAAGCCGGTTGGCTTTCGCGCCAGGGTAGCGCTCGGGGACGAGGAAGAAGTGGGTTGAAACGAGGCAGTGAAATGGCAAAGTTGAACATTTTAAAGTTGAGCCATCTAGCGCCGCTAAGAACGCACGAGGGCGCACCAGCCAGGGCAATTGGACCGGAACAGTCCCTACGCCGTTCGGTGCTGGCCTGCATGCTCTGGGAGAACGAGTTCTACGAAGAGGGAGTGCAGATCGCAGGACGTATTCGCGAACTCGTGCCCAGGGTGGATGCGGCTAAGGTCGCCGAGCTTGCGATCGAGGCTCGCGAGACCATGAAGCTCCGGCACGTGCCGCTGCTTCTGGTCCGCGAGATGGCCACGCATGCAAGCCATCGCGGCCTGGTGGCGCAGACGCTTGCGCGGGTGATTCAGCGCGCGGACGAGTTGTCGGAGTTCATGGCAATCTACTGGGCGGATGGCCGCGCGCCGTTGTCTGGCCAGGTGAAAAAGGGACTGGCAGCAGCCTTCACCAAGTTCGATGAGTATGCCCTGGCCAAGTACGACCGTGCCGGTGTGGTCCGCCTGCGCGACGTACTCTTCCTTTGTCACGCGAAGCCAAAGGACGCAGACCAGGCAGGGCTGTGGAGGCGTCTCCTCGAAGGAAATCTGTTCACTCCCGACACCTGGGAAGTGGCTCTTTCCGCAGGCGGAGACAAGCGTGCGCACTGGGAGCGGCTGCTCGCGGAGCGCAAGCTGGGTGCTCTCGCACTGCTGCGCAACCTTCGCAACATGAAGGATGCCAGGGTGCCCGAAGAGGCTGTGCTCAGCGCCCTGTCTGCCATGAAAACGGAACGCGTTCTGCCCTTTCGCTTCCTCGCTGCGGCGCGGTATGCGCCGCAATGGGAGGAGGCGTTAGAGCAGGCAATGTACAAGTCGATCGCCGGGCGGGAAAAGCTTGCCGGCCGCACTGCACTGCTGGTGGATATTTCTGGCAGTATGGATGCTCCGCTGGCTCGCCGTTCGGAGATGCTGCGCATGGATGCGGCGTGCGGACTGGCCGTGTTGCTGCGCGAAGTCTGCGAGGCAGTTGAGGTGTATAGCTTCTCAGACAAACTGGTGCGAGTACCGTCGCGTCGCGGCTTTGCTTTGCGTGATGCGATTGTATCCAGCCAGCCGCACGGCGGAACGCAGCTGGGCCACGCTCTCGGCAAGGTACCCGACGCGTATGACCGCATCATCGTGATTACCGATGAGCAGTCGCACGATCGGGTGCAGGCGCCGGCTGGCCGCGGCTACGTAGTCAACGTAGCCAGTGCGCGGAATGGCGTCGGCTATGGCGCCTGGACGCATATTGACGGCTGGAGCGAGGCAGTCGTCGATTACATTCGCGGCCTCGAAGTTGAGGCCAACGCTGGCTGACCGATGCGCCGGAGGATGCTTTCTCCGGCGCATCACACACCTCATGTACCTACCCGGTCGGCCCGCTCCGAAGGGGACTGCGGAGAATGGGGGACGGCCTGATCTGCGCGATTTATCTCTCTTGAAGGTCGCGGAAAATCACGCAGCTCTATGCTGTCCCCCAATTTCCCAATTCCCGCCAAGCACCAAAGCGCGCAGACATGGTTACCAAAGAGTTGTGGATCCGACCAGTCTTTTCCAAAACCGTACTACTGTGGGACTAAGAACCACACGTCAGCGCCGTCTTTACTACGACGGCCCTGTTTGGCCTTGCACCCATGCGCTCTACCCGTGCACGTGCCCCCCACCACCGCGAAAGCATCAGCGCTTGCCAGCCTGATGTCCGGTGTAGCAAACCGTAGTGTGACATCGAAGTGATGGATGACGCCTGTCCGCAGCACTCCTGCGCCCCCGCGAAGGCGCGCCTGCGGGGAGGAAGAACCTTAAGTGTCTAAACAGGGTGCGCCCAGTGCGTCCTCTTGATTATGCAGTTTTGACAACCCGAGAAACACCACCCACCGGACACCATCCCGAGGCCATCCCAAGCCAGAGGACACGGACGCCGGATGACATACGGGGCGTTCGCCAACACGTACCTCGTAGGCAGAAGATCGTCCCGTTTGCCACCGGACCAACGAAGCAGAACCGTCCCGATCGGCAAAGGACCGGCGATCCAGCACAAGGGAAGGGGGCTTGTAGCGCTTACGGCTCATTTCGCGCACTTTTATTTGGCCCACCATCCACAGGTCCAGCTCCAAAACGAGCCGCCCGCGAGACCAGCTTCGCCTCCGCAGCCCAAAAACCAGCCACCCACCAAGGCAAGATGCTCAAATGAATTAGTTTGAAATTTTGAGCACCTTCATGAAACAAAGGACTTATTTGATCATCTTCGTGAAACAAACGACTTATTTGATCACCTTGCCCGGTCGCTCCCCTGCGTCAGAGAAATTCCAAAAGGACGAAACGTAACCTCTTCTGTGCGACGCCGCTTCGCTTAGGGGGTCACCCCAGGACTTAGTTCGCTTACTTCGCTTTCTTCGCACATTTTTGCACGGCCTTCACCCTCCCCGGGTGTCATCGCAACCCGGATGCTCTACGATGCTATGAGATGAAGATACTGACCGCAGCCGAGATGCGGAAGGCCGATCAGGTTACCACCGATCGGTTCGGCATCTCCGCTCTTGAATTGATGGAACATGCCGGGCACGCGGTGAGCCGCTTCATTGTGCGCGAATTGCCCCAGTGCCGCCGCATCGTGGTGCTGTGCGGCAAGGGCAACAACGGCGGCGACGGCCTGGTGGCCGCCCGTCATCTGGTGGAAGCCGGCTGTGTCGTCTCCGTCCTGATCCTGGGTGACCCTGCCGAGGTGCAGGGTACGGCCGAGGCCATGCTGAAGCGGCTCCCCGTGACGCCGATCAGCATCAGTCGGAAAGCCGACCTGTCGGCCCCCCACTGCAAGCCCCTGCTCGAGAGCGCGCAGCTCTTTGTGGACGCGGTTCTCGGCACCGGCTTTCGTCCCCCTATGCGCGACCTGGCAATCGTCGGCCGCAAGCTGCTCGAGCTTTATCCCAGAACTCCAGTGGTCGCGGTCGATCTCCCCTCGGGGTGGGACGCGGACTCGCGCAAGTTCCACTCCACCGATGCCTACCGCGCCGATGCCGTAGTCACCTTTACCGCGCCCAAACTGGCCCACGTTTCGGGAATGCTCACCCGCGGGCCCATCGTGGTCGCACCCATCGGTTCACCGGCAGAGGCCGTCGAATCCGCCACCGGCCTTACCTGGGCGGGAAGCTCCAAGACGATTGCCGACCGTCCTCGTCCCGCCGATTCGAACAAAGGCCGCTTCGGGCATGTCCTGATCATCGGCGGGGCCAGGGGCAAGTCCGGCGCTCCCTCCATGAGTTCTGTCGCCGCCTTGCGCACCGGCGCCGGCCTGGTCACCGCCGCGGTCGCACAGTCGATTCTGCCCACCGTAGCCGCCGTGACTCCGGAATTGATGACCATGGCACTGCTCGAAGGAGAGCAGGGAGAAATCTCGAGCCGCAATCTTGAGGCCGCCCGGCTCGACCCCGTCCTGGAAAAAAAGTCGGTCATTGCCATTGGCCCCGGCCTGGGCCAGGAACCGGAAGCGGTCAACTTCTTCCTCGGGCTGCTGGAGCAAACCACGGTTCCCATGGTCATCGACGCGGACGCGCTCAACGCTCTGGCTGCGCATCCCGGTAAGTTGAATGGCCGCGGGCGCCTGCTTGTGCTCACTCCACACCCCGGCGAAATGGCGCGGCTGGCAGGGATGACGATCCCCGAGGTGGAGGCGGACAGAGAAGGCCTCGCCCGGCAGTTCGCGACCAGTCATGCGGTGACGCTGGTGCTGAAAGGGTGGCGTACGCTCATCGCCCACCCCGACGGTAGTATAGCCATCAGCACCACCGGTAACCCCGGGATGGCCAAGGGGGGAAGCGGCGACATCTTGACTGGAATCGTCGCTGCCATGATCGGCCAATATCCCGAGCAGCCTGCTGAGGCAGTGGAGGCAGCCGTCTATCTCCACGGATTGGCCGCCGATTTTGCCGTGCGTGCGCAGGATCAACACACGCTGCTCGCCATGGACACGGTGTCGCATCTCTACGAAGCATTCCGCTTTCGAGCGGAGGACCCGGCAGGATATGTTTGGTTGCAGGGGCTCTCAGGCATGTTGAAGGAGGTGGAATGACTGTTCGGCGATTCCTCAGCAACAGCAGCAGGGAAACCATCGAGATCGGCGGAGAAATTGCCCAACTGCTGTCCGCGCCCACGTTACTGTTTCTTCGCGGAGACCTGGGTGCGGGCAAGACCACTTTGGTGAAGGGAATCGCGCAGGCCCTCGACGCTGCCGATCCGGACGAAGTGACCAGCCCTACCTTCACCCTGGTTCACGAATACGACGGCCATCGCCGCGTCGATGGCAAGATGCAGGACATTAAGCTTTACCACATCGATCTTTACCGCATCGAAGACGAGCGCCAGCTAGAAACTATTGGCTTTGATGAGATGGTCGCCGAAGACGCCATCCTCCTGGTGGAATGGGGAGAAAAATTTCCCAGCGTGGTCAAGCGAAGCGACGGTGAAATTCTGATCGAACATGCCGGCGGAGACACCCGCAACATCACCCTGAAACTAAAAGAAAAAGAAGCCTAAATCACGGCCCACTGAGCAGCGTGTTTCAGCAACTACTCTCAATGGAAGCGCTACCCTCCCCTTTGTCATAAACCGGAGTGGTCGAGGGCCTGCGGCCCACCCGAGGTGATGAGAAGCACGTTCTGTCCGGCGACCATTTCTTATGGAAGTGTTGCCCTTCCCTTTGTCATCCCGACCGGAGCGTAGCGGAGTGGAGGGATCTGCAGTTCAGCGGACCTGTCCTGGAAATCTTTTTCGAGAGGGCAAAAAAAACCGGAATTGGCAAAGCCAACTCCGGCAACAGGGTTTGCGACTTATCTAACTAATTAAAAGTTGAACAGGCTCATCAGGTCATCGATGGCCGGGCTATTGACCGGCACATACGGGTTATCCGGAGTGGCAATCGGGTTGGGATAGTTGTCGCGGCTGCGGGTGCTGACCGTCTCCATGCCCCAGTTTGCCTCGATGAATTTCAGGATAGAGACGTGGTCAGCATAGTCGTGCGCAATGTGACCCGCCTTGGTGTAGGGAGAGACCACGATGAGCGGAATACGCGTGCCGTCGCCGAAGTAGTCGAGTGGCTGTACGTATCCAGAATCGTAGTAGCCGCCGCCTTCATCCTCGGTGATAAAGATAGCAGTGTCCTTCCACAGCGTCGGATTCTTCTTGACCTCATCCACGATTTTCTTGGTGAAGCCTTCGAACAGATCCAGCTTGGAAGAAGATGGGTGACCATCGACCAGTCCGCTCGGCTTGACAATGGAGACCGCCGGCAGTGTTCCCGCCTTGATGTCGCTGTAAAGATTCGCAGTGTCCTGGATGTGGGCAGTGCGGACAGCGGCGTTGGCCATGATGGAGGTGTCGTACTGGAACGGGTTGCAAATGTTGCAGTATTCGTCCGTGAGCTTGCCGACGGCGCCGTAGTTGAGCTGATACGGGTCAGGTACATAGTTGTTCCACTGGTCGCCGTAGTACTTCCATGAAATGTGATTGGAGATCAGCTTGTCGCCAATGCTGGGGACCGAAGAAGGCGGAATGGTAAAGACCGTGTTGTTGGCATTGGTGTCGGTGTAAGCGTTGTTGCCGTTGCCGAAGTATCCAGGGTTGTAGTTGTTCAGAAGATAGTAGTGACCCGGCTCGCAATTGGCTGCAATTGGGGTCGGCAACGACTTCAGGTAATTTGTAATCGGAGCCACACCCGGCTGGGTGGTGTCCGCGCAGTTGGTGTAGGAACCGCCGCCATACGACGCTGCACCAAAGGAGCCGCCGCCGTATCCGTCTTCCGTGTACCAGTTGTTGGTAGAGGGAGCTGGATTCGGATTCTCCACTTCGTCTACAATGCCGGCGTTAACGCCCGCCCCGGTAGTAACGTTGTGCGGAGGAACCGCTGGGTTGCCCTTGCCGTCGCTGAACCAGATCGCATCGCCATGGCCAAACATGATGTGATTGGCACCCGTACCACCATTCACCGACTGGTGAAAGTTGTCGCTCATGGCATAGTTATCGGCCAGATATTTGAAGTAAGGAGCATCCCCGTTTTGCACGTTATAGAAGCCCATCGCAGTAGAGCCTTCGCCCGTCGTCGTGGCGCTGGGCGAATACTCGGTGCTGAACGTCGCCGGTTGCTTCAGACCGTTCGTCCCCGCTCCCACGGTGGTTTCAACCCAGGGAAAGAGTGCGGCATCGCAGCCCGAAGGATTGGCGGCCGTGATGTGGCTGACGCTGCAATCCAGCTGCTGCCACATCTGATAGAAGCGGTGCACCGGGCTGGCCGCATAGGAGTTGTAGGTAAACGTGTCTCCATTGGTCAACTGAAACGGTCCAGGAGGAAGTGCAGTCACATTCTTGATGCGTGTATCGGGAACCTTACCTGACAGACCAGAACCGCCGGTCACCAGGTAGGCATAGTAGTCTGCCGGAAGGCCGTTTTCAGACTGCCGCGCCAGGGTTAGGTCGTCGTTCTTCACGTAAGAGTCGGTGGGGCCGCCATTGAGCGGAGCGGGCAGCACAGATCCCGAAAAAGTGCTCGTCGTCGGGCTCAACAAAAAGGCATCGGGTGGCGTGTCGGTAGCAGCTTTCTGCTCCGCCACTGGAAAGTTCGGACCAGGTGTGCCATCGGCCTTCACAATCCCTTCAGAAAGAAGATTGTTCACCGTCTCACCTTTTACCGGCACGTAGGTGGCGAAGATGTGATCAAAGGTACGGTTTTCGCCGATGATGACGATCACATGTTTGATCGGCGTGCTGGTATCGTTGTCGCGTGAGGGCGGCGCTGCCGTCTGACCGGACGCGAACGCGCTACCAATCGCGAGCTGAAAGATCGCGGTGGATACTAATCCCGTACGCACAGCCACCAGAGCTGTCGATGCGAACTGCTTTACACTCATACTTCCTCCCGAGTCGGAACTCTATGCCCAACCCGTTCGAGGAATAGGCTCTTAAAATTAACGTCGCATCGTTATTCCATGAACACGAGGTAAATAAATGTTTGTGTATTCAAATCAACATTGTGGAAATTAATGAGAGCTCGCAATATGCTCTGAGAGCGGCGATGCGGGCTTCACCTGGATCGATCCCATCATCCCTTTATCTTCGTGTTCCAGAAGATGGCAGTGATAGACAAATGTGCCCACCGTATTTGGGTCGCGAAAATCCATCCGCAGGCGGACGCTGGGATAAGCAAGCGAGCGGCCGTCGTAGTAGGGCACGTTCACCGTATCGCGCAGGAAGTCTTCATTGAGTTGCCGTCCCATGTAGTCGAGCAGCA
>Ga0302324_100030747_pt1 | contig 10143 bp, 10 predicted proteins | sample Palsa_T0_1_FD_201949 | JGI IMG/M metagenome (GOLD analysis project Ga0302324, IMG submission 201949) | Peat permafrost microbial communities from Stordalen Mire near Abisko, Sweden - Palsa_T0_1 | ecosystem: Environmental > Terrestrial > Soil > Palsa > Peat permafrost | place: Sweden: Abisko... | reverse complement strand
GCCCTGATTTTTTTGCTGGTCGGGGGCGTCGAGGCGCTCCTGCTTCGTGTTCAGCTGGCGGTGCCGCACAACAATTTTATTTCGCCCGAGGTCTTCAACCGCCTGTTCACCATGCACGGGACCACCATGGTCTTCCTCATGGGAATGCCTCTGATCATCGGCTTCGCCAATTACCTCGTTCCCCTGATGGTCGGCGCCCGGGATATGGCCTTTCCACGCATGAATGCCTTCGCCTTCTGGATGACCGCGTTGGGTGGCCTCTTGCTCTACTACAGCTTCATCGGCGGCGTGGGCCTGCAAGGGGCAGGAAGCGCGCCCGACGTCACCTGGTGGGCCTACGCTCCACTCACCGAAAGAGCATTCTCCCGCGGGCACAGCACGGACTACTGGGCGCTGTCGCTGATCGTCTCCGGATTCGGCACCATCGGCGCCGCGGTCAACATCATCGCCACTACCCTCTGCATGCGCTGCAAAGGCATGACCCTGCTGCGCATGCCGCTGCTGGCGTGGCTGTACCTTGTCGTTTCGGGAATGATTCTGGTAACCATCAGTCCGTTGACTGCGGCGCAGATCATGCTGACTATCGACCGCTATTTGGGCGGCCACTTTTTTGATTCGCAGGCCGGCGGAGCGCCCGTTGTCTGGGCCCACTTCTTCTGGATCTTCGGCCACCCCGAAGTCTATGTGCTGGTACTGCCGGCGTTCGCGATCGCCAACGAAATCATCCCTGTCTTCTCGCGCAAAGCCATCTTTGGCTACCCGGCCATGGTGGCCGCGTCCGCCGGCATTGGCTTGATCAGCCTGAGCGTGTGGGCCCATCACATGTTCACCATCGGCATGACTTCCGCGCAGAACGCATTCTTCGTGCTCTCTACAGGATTGGTCGGTGTTCCCACCGGTATCAAAATATTTAACTGGATCGCGACCATGTGGGGAGGCAAGATACGCTTCGCCCCGCCGATGCTTTTCTGCACCGCGTTTTTGATTCAATTCCTCTTCGCCGGCTTGACCGGCATCATGCTGTCAACGGCGCCGTGGAACTGGCAACTGCACAACTCCTATTTCGTCATCGCCCACTTTCACTATGTGTTGGTGGGCGCCATCGTCTTTTGCTTTCTCGGCGGATTCTACTACTGGTACCCGAAGATGACCGGCAAGATGCTCAACGAGCGGATGGGCAAGTGGAGTTTCTGGCTGTTTGTGATCGGTTTCCACGTAACGTTCGACTTCATGCATATCCCCGGGCTCCTGGGGATGCCGCGCAGTATCTACACCTATGAACCTGGCCGCGGCTGGGACGGTTGGAACATGATCGTCTCCGTGGGCGCCTTTGTTCAGGGCTTCGCCACCCTGATCTTTGCCTATAACCTCGTGTACTCGTACTTCAAGGGCCCGGACGCAGGTCCTGATCCGTGGGATGCCTGGACGCTGGAGTGGGCGACCACATCACCGCCGCCCGAGTACAACTTCGCCAGCGCGCCGGTGGTCAGCAGCCGCAGACCGCTGTGGGACCTGAAGCACCCCGAAGACCCCGATTCACGCTACGAATGATTTTGAGTTACGAGGATAAAAGATGAGCGCCGGCACTATTCCCTTGGCTCACGGAGCGGCAAGCGAAGACTGGGTGTTGCCCTACCACGGCACAGTCGCCATGCTGGCCTTGATCGTGGCTGAGACTGCGATCTTCACTATCTTCGTGGTGGCTTATGTCTACTACATAGGCAAGAGTATCTCCGGACCGACGCCGCGCCAGGTGCTGGAGCTGCCCATCTTCAACACGGTATGCCTGCTTTCGAGCAGCCTCACCATCATGATCGCCGAGCGCGCCCTGAAACGGAGTGCCCTGGGAGCCTTCAGTTTGTGGTGGGCGCTCACCGCGATTCTAGGGAGTATCTTTCTCGGCGGCACGGCGCTCGAATGGAAGAAATTGATTTATCACGATGGGCTCACCATCAGCACCAATCTTTTTGGCACCACGTACTACTCGCTCGTTGGCCTGCACGCGAGCCACGTAATCATCGGCCTCACGATGCTTTTGATCGTGCTGATATTTGCCCTCACTGGAAAGTTGAAAGGCGAACACTTCAAGCAGGTCGAGGTGCTTGCCCTCTATTGGCACTTTGTGGACGCAGTGTGGGTAGTGGTGTTTACCGTCGTCTACGTGATTGGCCGTTGACAGAAGGAGAAACAAGCCATGGATGAGCACGAGAGTTCTCCTGTCTCTGAAGAAGTAGTCCAGCTGCCGGCCCCGACGGCATGGCCTCTGGTCTTGGCGCTTGGCCTGATGTTCGCCTTTGCCGGGCTGGTAACGAACATGGGCATCAGCGTCCTGGGTGCGGTGCTCATTGTTGCCGGCATCTTGGGATGGTTCGGCCAGGTGTGGCCCCATGCGCATCACGTTGCCGTGCCGGTAAGAGTGCAGAAGTACGCGTATACCACCATCCGAACCAAAGTCGCGCGTATCGAAGTGGACGAAAGCCATCGCGCCCGCCTTCCGGTACACACCCCGTCGGTCATGGCGGGGGTCAAAGGAGGCATCGCAGGCGGCGCCGCGATGATCTTTCCCGCTCTCCTTTACGGCTTGATCCGTTACCACAGCATCTGGTACGCGGTAAATCTTTTGGGAGGGGCCGGGGTTGCCGGTTGGTTGAATCCCACTCTGGCAGAGATCCTGCACTTCCGTCTCAGCGCGCTGATCACGGCCACCATAATTCATGCCGTCGGCTCCCTGCTGATCGGGTTGCTGTATGGGGCTATGCTCCCCATGCTTCCGCGCCATCCCATTATCCTGGGCGGCCTCATCGCCCCAATCTTGTGGTCCGGCGTGCTGCATTCCGCGCTCCCGCTCATCAATCCCTTTCTTGCGGCGCGCATCGACTGGTGGTGGTTCGTCGTCTCCCAGGTGACCTTTGGACTGGTGGCGGGCTGGGTCGTGGCACAGCAAGTCCATATCCGCACTGAGCAATTTCTGCCCTTTGCCGCACGCGTGGGATTGGAGACTCCGGGGATGATGGAGGAGCACGACCGGGAGGATGGACCGAAGTGATGGCGCGCCTCCTCATGCTGATTTGCTGTGCAACCGTGCTGGGCTGCGGACAACTTCCCGGTCATCCCAAGCCGGGGCCGGAGGTGCCCCGTCCCGATGCGGTGATCGACTTTCCCACGCTCTACAGTCAGAACTGCTCCGCTTGTCACGGAGACAAGGGGATGAATGGCCCGTCGTACCCGCTGGCCAACCCTAAATATCAGGCATTGGTCGACGAGCAGATCCTGCATCAGGTTGTGACCAGCGGGGAACCCGGAACCCACATGCCCGCTTTCGCCATCAGTGCTGGAGGCAGCTTGACCGACCAGCAGGTCGACGCGGTGGTGAAGGGTATGCGCGCCGCTTGGAAGCCGGAAACTCTTGATGGTGCGCCGCCCTACCACGGCACTAAGCCGGCGAATGCGGAACACGGACAGCAGGTTTATGCGACTTACTGCGCCACCTGTCATGGCGAGAAGAGCAAGGCCGGGTCCATCACCGACCGCGCGTTCCTGGCATTGGTGAGTGACCAGGTGCTGCGCACCGTCATCATCGCCGGACGGCCGGACATCGGCCAACCGGACTGGCGTAACGATCTGCCCGGGCACCCGATGAGCGACCAGGAAGTGACCGATGTGGTGGGCTGGCTTGCGAGCCAACGGAAAACGATCGCAGGAGGATCGCAATGAGCGAAAAGAGTGCAGAGAGCAGGCGGTGGTTCCTGGTGTCGATCGGCGTTCTGCTGAATGGCGCGGTGGCGGTACTCATCGCCACCCCCATCGTGGGCTATCTGCTGGGACCCATTCGCAAGAATGGCGGTTACAATTCCTGGATTGATTTGGGTGACGCTTCGCAATTTCCTACGGGAGAAACGCGGCTGGCCAGCTTTGTGAACCCGCAGAGCATGCCGTGGGACGGCGCGACCGCCAAGGCAGCCTGCTGGGTGCGCCGCATCGCGGATCAGAAGTTCCAGGTTTTTGCCATCAACTGCGCCCACCTGGGCTGCCCAGTGCGCTGGTTCCCACAGTCGGAGTTGTTTATGTGCCCGTGTCACGGCGGCGTCTATTACGCGGATGGCTCGCGGGCCGCGGGCCCGCCTCCGCGCGGCCTGTTTGAATACGCTTACAAAATACAAAACGGCAAACTCATGATTGACGGCGGCCAGATGCCTACGCTGGCCACCAGTGCCTCGGTGCGGAAGGAGAGTTCCCAATGCACCGGTTGAAGCAGATTTACGACTGGTTAGAGTTCCGCTTGAAATTGGAAGGGCCGATCAAGGACACGGTCCTTCACCCGGTGCCGAAGAACACGGCGAGTTGGTGGTATGTCTTCGGTAGCGCCAGCTTTGTTCTATTACTGCTACAGATTGCTACCGGTATTCTGCTGGCTCTGGTCTATGTTCCCTCCGCGGGCCAGGCATGGAACAGTCTGCAGGTGCTGAACCAGCAGCTCCCGCTGGGTTGGTTCCTACGCGCCATGCACGGCTGGGGATCCAACTTCATGGTCGCGGTAGTGTTAATCCACATGGCGCAGGTCTTCCTTTGGGGCGCTTACAAGTTTCCTCGCGAGCTAACCTGGATCCTGGGAGTTTTTCTGCTGTTGATGACCTTGGGCATGGCCTTCACCGGGCAGGTGATGCGCTTCGATCAGGATGCTTACTGGGGGCTAGGCATTGGGGCGTCGATTGTCAGCCGCGTACCGGTCATCGGCGGCCCGCTGGTCAACTTGTTATTGGGCGGCCCCATCATTGCGGGTCCTACGTTGAGCCGCTTCTTTGCCCTGCATGTCTTCGTGATTCCGGGATTGATGCTGGGCTTCGCAGCGCTGCACATTTGGATGGTCGTAGGGCTGGGCATCAACGATTGGCCGATGCCCGGACGCATCGTCAAGCGCAGCACCTATGTTCAGGAGTACCACGAGCTGACCAAGAAGGACGGCATCCCGTTCGTACCTGGCGGGATATGGAAGGACATGATCTTTTCTGCGGCGATCCTGTTCGCGGTCGCGGTATGCGCAATATTTTTTGGGCCCTTCGGGCCGACTGGCGTTCCTGATCCGACCATCATCCAGACTGTACCCAAACCGGATTTCTTCTTTCTGTGGATTTACACCATTCTTTCTTTCCTTCCCGAGAATCTGGAGACGCCGTTCATCCTGATCGCCCCTGTGTTGGGCATCGGCTTCCTGCTGGCATTGCCGTTCTTGGCCGGGGAGGGGGAGAAGAGCTGGCACCGGCGGCCGGTAGCGGTGCTGTCGATCACCGTGCTCGCGGTAGGGTTTGCAGTGTGCGAACACCTGGGAACCTACACCCCCTGGAGTCCGCAGATGCAGGCCTGGAGCGGCGACACCATGCCTGTGCGCTATGTGCATACGGCGACGCCGCTGGGCAGACAAGGGCAAATTGTTTTTCAGGAAAAGCAATGCCGCAATTGCCACATGATCGGCGGTGTGGGCGGCGAGCGCGGGCCTGCGCTGGACGGAGTAGCGACGCGTCTTACCTACGACCAATTGGTGCGCCAGGTGCTGCAAGGCGGGGGGAATATGCCGGCGTATGGGAAGAATCTTTCTCCGCCGGAGGTAACGGCGCTGGTCAGCTTCCTCGAGACGCTGCATCCTGAGGGGCAGAAACCCGCCCGGGATGCTTCGCAGGCGTACCTGAGCACCGGCGAACTCGACCCACCCCGATAGACAGCCCGCGTGGGCAAATAGGGGGTGGCCCATATCTCGCGTTTTTGCGAGATGTGGGTGGGACGTCCAGCGCGCCACTACCGTCCAGGGGATCAACGTTTTTGGCTTGAGCCCCGTGCGGCCGCACTATAGTGAGAGTAATGTCTGAGGGAATATCACAGGCCGCATGGGGTTCCTGGGCCTTACCCTTTTGGCCCACATTTGGACTCCTGGCAACGGCTGTCCTCTACCTCCGGGGCTACAGCAGAATTCGCCGCACCAGGCCGCTCCTCTTTCCTCCTTGGCGTGCATGGTGCTTCCTAGCTGGACTGCTTTCCCTGTGGATTGCCATCGCCTCCCCACTCGATACCCTGGACAGCCTGCTCCTAGTCGCCCATATGACACAGCACCTGATACTGATGTCAGTGGCGCCGCCGCTTTTACTCTTGGGCGCGCCGGCCGTCCCCCTGCTGCGCGGCCTGCCGCGCTCCGTTCTTCGCGACGGCTTAGGCCCTTTTTTCCGCACGCCCGCCCTGCACCACGTGATTCGTGTGCTCACTCACCCCGTCTTCGCTTGGCTGGCGATGAATATCTCCTACCTCGCCTGGCACGTACCCCAGGGCTACGAGCTGGCCCTCTCTTCGCCCCGTTGGCATGAGTTGGAGCACGCCTGTTTTCTGGTTACTTCTTTGCTCTTCTGGTTTCCGGTGATCCAGCCGTGGCCCAGCGTGAGCGCCGGTTCCCGCTGGGCCATGTTGCCCTATCTGGTCGGCGCCGACCTGGTGAACACGGCGCTGGCAGCGTCCCTCACTTTCGCCGGCAGGGTGATCTACCCCAGCTACGCCAACGGACCGAGGATTTTCGGGTTATCCGCCTTGGACGACCAGGTCGCGGCCGGCGCGCTGATGTGGGTCATCGGTTCCATCTTCTACCTGGTCCCCCTGGGGGCGATTGCCGTCCAGCTGCTTTCTCCGCCATCGCGCCGCGTTCACCCACCGGTCGCAAAAGGAAGCGTCCTACTGCCGCAGCCAGCCCGCTTCGATCTGCTGCACCTGCCCCTGATCGGCGGTTTCTTGCGCTGGCGATACGGACGAATGGTGCTGCAGAGCGTAGCTTTTGCCACCGCGGTCTTGGTGATTGCCGACGGCTTTCTCGGCCACCCCATGGGCGCGATGAACCTGGCTGGGGTTCTACCGTGGACCTACGTGCGAGCCTTCGGCGTCATCGCTCTGCTGGTGTTGGGAAATATCTTTTGCCTGTCGTGCCCCTTCATGTTGCCGCGGGAACTGGGGCGCCGGTTGGGTCTGGCTCGCTTCAAGTGGCCACCCTGGCTGCGCAGCAAGTGGATTTCGATCGTTTTGATAATCCTCTTTTTCTGGTCCTACGAGGCTTTTGCCATCTGGGATCATCCCCAGCGCACCGCCTGGCTCCTGATCGCCTACTTTGCCGCAGCCTTCGTGGTCGATACTTTGTTTCGGGGCGCCAGCTTCTGCAAGTACCTATGTCCCCTGGGCCAATTCAATTTCGCCGGTTCGCTGCTTTCCCCGTTCACCCTGCAGGCGCGTAGCAAGGCTGTGTGTGATCGTTGCACCACTCACGATTGCATCCGCGGGAATTCGCAGCAGCGTGGCTGCGAGCTGCAGCTCTATATGCCGCAGAAGGCCGGCAACATGGACTGCACCCTGTGCATGGATTGCATCAAGGCCTGCCCCCATGACAACATCGGCTTCTTCGCCGTCGTTCCCGTGCACGACCTGCTGCGCGATCCGGTGCGCTCGTCGATTGGCAGGTTCTCCTCACGCATCGACCTTGCCGCGCTCGTGCTGGTGGTGGTGCTCGGCGCCTTCGCCAGCGCCGGCTTGATGGTGGCTCCGCCGGCGTACGTAGCCCTGGCGCTCAGTTTGGCTGTCGTAGCCGCGGTAGGCGCGGGACTAGGAAAGAAGGAAGTCTTCTGCCGCTTGTCCCAGGCTCTGCTGCCTTTGGGATTGGCAATGTGGACTGCCCACCTGCTGTTTCACCTGGTCACCGGCTGGGGGACCCTGGGACCGGCTCTCCATCAGGCGGCCGCAGACTTCGGCTGGCATTTTCTACCACCGGCCCATTGGGCCATGCCGCCGCCTGCCAACTCCGTGCTCTCGGTGCAGCTTCTGGTGCTGGACGCGGGCCTGTTGTTGACCCTGTACCTGGGTTGGAGGCTGGCGCAACAATGGGCTGCGGCCGCCGGCAGATCCCTGCTGCTGCTGTTACCGTGGGCGATGACAGTGGCCGCAGGCTACGCGGCGGCGATCTGGATCGTGCTCCAGCCCATGCAGATGCGGGGCGTCATGACGATGAATCCATGAAGTATCTTTTCCCGCTGGCCGCGTTGCTGTTTTGGGCAACAGCGGTGTTCGGAGATGGCGGGACCATGCTGCTGCACCGGGATGCCGGTGCATTTACGGTCACTCTATTTGCCGCGCCCCAGCCGCTGCACACTGGAGCGGCCGACCTCAGCGTGATGGTGCAGGATCGCGGTAGCGGCGAAGTGCTGCTGGACCCCACCATCGATATCACCGTCGGATCGGAGACCGTTCGCCTGGCGAGAGGACAAGCCAGCAACCGGCTTTTGCAGGCCGCTACGGTGAATTTCTCAAAACCCGGTAAGTGGCCCCTGACGATGCTCGTCCACCGGGGAAATGACCTGGCGCAACTGACTACCGAATGCACGGTCGAGCCCGATCGCTCCCGTGCCACGCTGGTGTGGTTCTATGTCCTATTGCCGGTTGGCATTATCCTGCTGTTCATCATCCATCAGGTTTTGAAGCTTCGCTCCGAGGTGTAGCCACCATGGTCCATGCGCCCAATCCGCTCATCGCCTTAGGAGTCGTGGCGTCCACTGCCGCCACCGATGCGGTCTACGTGCTCTTCACCGCCGCGGTTGCGGCGCGGCGCAGGAGCGTTGCGGCCAGCTGGAGCAGCATCTGGTACCTGCTTTCCGCCTTTGCGGTGATCAGCTACACCGGCAATCCCATCTATGTAGTGTTTGCTGCGGCCGGCTCCTGGCTAGGTGCGTACGGCGCAGTCACCTGGTTGGGCACTTCTGCCAAACCACACGCCTAGCCCGATGTGGTAACTTTTCGAGACATGGCAACGCATTGCAACTGGAGCGACATCGAGGTAGAAGCCCTCACCCCGCTATTAGGCCGTCAAATCATCGTGGGAACCAATGTCATGGTGGCGCGCATCCTGCTCAAGAAGGGCTGCAAGATTCCCCTGCACAGTCATCACAACGAGCAGATCACGTACGTCCTGGAAGGGGCATTGCATTTCTTGATCGACCACCGTGAGATCACCGTCTCTGCCGGCGAAACCCTGTGCATCCCGCCCAACATGCCGCACGAGGCCGTCGCGCTTGAGGATACGGTCGACATCGACATTTTCAGTCCGCCACGCCAGGATTGGATCGACAAAACCGATGCCTATCTGCGCCAGGAGACGGCGGCCAAGTGAATCTCGGTCTGAAAGATCGCAGTGTCATTGTGGCCGCGGCGAGCGAAGGAATCGCGCGGGCCGCTGCGGAGAAATTCGCTGCGGAAGGCGCCAAAGTGGCGATATGTTCGCGCGATGCCGGCAAGTTGCACGGGGCGGCAGCCCAGATGCGCGAACGCTACAACGCCCAGGTGCTTGCCCAGCCGCTGGATGTAACCGACGAGAAGGCGGTCGCTGCGTTTGTAAGCCAGGTGGCAGAAGAGTTTGGCGGGGTGGACGTTTGCGTCGCCAACGCCGGTGGGCCACCGGCCAAGATGTTCTTCGCCACTACCACCGAGGAGTGGCATCGTGCAGTGGAGCTGAACTTCATGAGCGTGATTCATTTTGCCCGCGCGGTTCTTCCCTGGATGCAGAGGAACCACTGGGGCAGGCTGGTGACGATTACTTCCATCACCGTACGCCAGCCGATCTCCGATTTGATCTACTCCAATGCGGTCAGAGCCGGCGTTATGGGTCTGGTGAAGAGCCTTTCCAACGAGTTCGGGAAAGACGGCATCACGGTCAACAACGTGGGACCCGGGTACACGGCAACCGACCGGCTGAAGCAGCTCATCGCCAAGCGGTCGCAGGAGTTGGGGGTGAGTACAGCGAACTTTGAAGCTCGCCTGGTGGGCGAGGCGCCTCTAAAGCGCGTCGGACAGCCGGAAGAAGTGGCCGACGCGATTGTGTGGCTGGCCTCGGAACGCGCCTCGTATATCACCGGTCAGACATTGCTGGTTGATGGCGGTTTATTCAAAGGACTGTAGATGGGGCAATCACTGGTTTGTTTGGGTCTAACCGTTGCGATGCTGATGGCCCAAGCGACTCCCAACTATCAGCAGACCTACGACCGCCTGTTGCAGCAGATACGCCAGATCGCCATCTTCGACGATCATGGCCATCCCGGCTTTGCCGACGACAGCGACGTGGATGCGATGGCCTCC
>Ga0302324_100030744_pt1 | contig 10144 bp, 8 predicted proteins | sample Palsa_T0_1_FD_201949 | JGI IMG/M metagenome (GOLD analysis project Ga0302324, IMG submission 201949) | Peat permafrost microbial communities from Stordalen Mire near Abisko, Sweden - Palsa_T0_1 | ecosystem: Environmental > Terrestrial > Soil > Palsa > Peat permafrost | place: Sweden: Abisko... | reverse complement strand
CGTCCTTCACTGAGCTCGCCGCCCTCGGCTACCGGCTGCTGGTCATCCCAGGGGCGGCTCTCGTACCGGCCATCCAGAGCATGCGCGCCACCGCAGAGGCGATGTTCGCCAGCGGCACGAACGAGGCGGTCGAAAGCCACGGAATGATCCCGCGCGACATATTTGAGACCGTTGGCTTGGATCAGTGGCTCGAACTCGCGGCTCACCTTGGTGGCGCGTGAGGAGGTCATCGGGTGACGGTTGACCGCACAGACAGCACCGCTGCCAAGCCGAATCTGGTCCTCGACGGCGCGAACCGCTTCAAGCTCGGCGTGTTCGGCTCCAACCTGACGGCCGGTAACGCGCTGACGATGGTCCCCGAGCGGCTCGAGCTCGACTGGCCACTGAACGTCCGCCTCGCGCAGGCCGCGGACCGCGCTGGAATCGAGGCCTTCGTGCCGGTCGCGCGCTGGCGCGGCCTGGGCGGCACGACGAATCCCTGGGGCGAGAGCTTCGAGTCCTACACCTGGGCCGCTGGTCTCGCGGCGCTGACCGAACGTATCACGGTCTTCGCCACCTCGCACGTGATGACCGTCCATCCGGTGCTGGCGGCGAAGCAGCTGACGACGATCGACTGGATATCAAGCGGCCGCGTCGGCCTGAACGTGGTGGCCGGGTGGTTCATCGACGAGTTGGCCATGTTTGGAGTCGCGGACATGGACCACGACGAGCGCTACGCCTATGCCGCCGAATGGCTGGGCGTGGTCAAGTCGCTGTGGTCGCGCGAGGACGAGTTTGACGTGACTGGGGGCTTCTTCGAGATCAAGAGCGCCTACCAACGCCCGAAGCCGATTCGAAAGCCTTCGCCACCGATCATGAACGCCGGCTTCTCGCCGGCGGGCCACAGGCTGGCTGCCGAGCACTCCGATATTGCATTCATCGCGCTGCATACCGAGGACGTCGCCAGCATCGCCGCGAAGGTGGAGTCGGTTCGAATGCTCGCGCGAGAGGGCTACTCGCGCGAGCTGCAGGTCTGGAGTGCCGCCTACGTCGTCTGCCGCGACAGCGAGGCGGAAGCACGCCGATACGTTGAGCGCTACGCGGTGGAGCTGGCGGACCGCGGTGCGGTCGAGAAACAGGCAGGCCTGATCTTCGGCAACTCGCAGGTTCCCGCCGAAGAACGTGAGCGGATGCTGACGCATCTCGCGGCCGGTATCGGCGGCTATCCGCTGGTCGGGACCGCGGAGCAGATCGTCGACAGGCTGAGCGGTCTCTCAGCGGCTGGGATCGATGGGCTCTGTCTGTCGTGGGTCGATTTCGAGACCGAGGTTCCCCAGTGGATCGAGCAGGTGATCCCGCTGATGGAGAATGCCGGTTTGCGTGAACCCGCGCAGATTCGTCGGGTGCCGTCGGCGCACGACCCATCGTTCGACGCTCTAGGAGTGCAGAGTTGACCTATCCCAGAGTCCACATCACAGAGGAATGCATGCGCGAGGGCATGCAAATCGAATCGGCCGCGATCCCCGTCGAGGCGAAGATCCGCTTGCTCGACGCCCTTTCGCGGACAGGGCTCGAGTCGATCGTCGTCGGATCGTTCGTCAGCCCCCGCTACACGCCGCAGATGGCGGACATCGATGCCCTGGTCGATGGATTCACGCCGCAGTCAGGAGTGACCTACTCCGCGCTCGCGCTGAACCGCCAGGGGCAGGAACGCGCGGCGGAGCACATGCCTCCGCTCTCGCGCGTGGATCGCCCGCCGATGCTCTTCACGCACCTCTGCGACACGTTCGTCCGTCGCAACGCCAACATGTCCCAGGCCGAAGAAATCGCGCGTTGGCCGGCGATCATCGAGTCAGCGCAGCGCAAGGGCGTGCCGTTCGGCGGCATCGCGGTGAACGCCGCCTTCGGGTCCAACTTCGAGGGCCAGTTCACGCTCGACGAACGCATGGACATGCTGGTCCGCCAGCATCGCGCCTGGACCGACGCCGGCATCCCGGTTCACGCCGTTCTGCTGGGTGATCCGATGAGCTGGTGCATGCCGCACTGGATGGAAGAGCAGCTCGAGGTAGTGCGGAGCGAGTGGCCCGAGATCTCTCACTTCTATCTGCACCTGCACGACGGTCGCGGGATGGCGCTGCCGACGACCTACGCCGCACTGCGCTTCCTGGAGGAAGACGACGATCTCTACCTCGACACCACGGCCGGCGGCATCGGCGGATGCCCGTACTGTGGTACCGGTCGAGCGACCGGCATGGCCGCAACCGAGGATCTCGTCAACATGCTCGAGGAGATGGGGATCGAGACCGGCGTGAACCTCGATGCGCTGATCGAGGCTGTTTGGCTGCTCGAGGAGATCATCGGCCGCCAGGCTCCGGGTCACGTATCGAAGACGGGTCCGCTCCCGCGCGGCACCGATGCCTACGATCCGAACCTCCCGTTCGTCGAGACGTTCGAGGAGGCTCGCCACTTCCGGCTCGGGAGTGGCGTCGTAGAAGGTCAGGTGAAGCCGTGGCGCGAGCCGATCCCAGTGCCCAGCGCTCGGCGCGAGGTCAAGCCGTGGCGCCGCGGAGCGGCGGCCGCCGAGGCACGAGAAGCGAGTGACGTTGGCGCTCACTGAGCACGCGCGGTCGCTCATGGGGACGAGCGGCCCGCGACTGACGGCTCCGTACCCCCTCCGCGAAGAAGATCTTCGCCGCTTCACGCAGGGACTGATGAACGCCGATCCGATCCACTACGACGAGCGGGTTGCCGCAGCGCGCTACGGCGGGGTGGTCGCCCCTGCGCTCTATCCGGCTCACGTCTTCCGGCGTCCGGCCGGCTCGCCCGATCCGTTCGAGCGGTTCGTCGAGGATCCCGAATGGGACGGAACCGACCTCGCCGCCGGTCTCGGCGGGCTGCCGCCACTCGATCTGCCGTTCTCGCGCGTGCTCAACGGCGGCGTCGAGGCAGAGTTCCATCAGCTCGCTCGCGTCGGCGACACGATCAGCGCGCAGTCTTCCTACGCCGATATCCAGGAACGTGAGGGCCGCTCGGGCACGATGGTGCTCATCACCATCGAGACGACCTACACAAACCAGGACGCCGCGGTCCTCGCGCGGGTGCGCAGCACTGTGATCCTCCGGTGAGCGCCAGCGACGAGCCGGCAGCGGTGCGCCATTTCGAGTCGGTATCGGTCGGAGACGAGCTCACCGAGCTGACCCGTGGCCCGATGTCGGAAGCGCACCTGATGCGCTGGTCGGCCGCGATCGAGAACTGGCATCGGATCCACTACGACGAGCCGTTCGCGACCAAACACGACGGCCTGCCGTGCCTGCTCGTGAACGGAACCTGGAAGCAGAACTTCCTGATCCAGATGGTCACCGGATGGCTCGGCAGCGGCGGCTGGCTGGCGCGAATCGAGTTCAGCTTCAGGCGCATGGACTTCGTCGGCGACGTCCTCACGGCATGGGGAACGGTCACCGCGCTCGAGACGCGCGACGGCCTCGGCTTCGTGTCCTGCGAGATCGGCATCCGCAACCCGCGCGGCGAGAACAGCACGCCCGGGAGTGCGGTGGGTGTCCTGCCGCTGCGCGACGGGCGCCCCGTGCCCTATCCCTACCCGGTGCCAGCGGGGCGCTGATCGCCCGCCGTGGAGGGGCAGACAGCTGCAGCGCTCGATGGCGTCACGGTCGTGGAGCTCGGCGGCGGCATCGCGGGGCCGTTCGCCGCGCGCCTGCTCGGTGACCTCGGCGCGGAGGTGGTCAAGGTAGAGCCGCCCGGGGGCGACGCGGCGCGCTCCGCGGAGCCCGTCGTCGAAGACGCGCGCGGCCGCCCGATCAGCCTGCTCTTCGAATACCTGAACTGGAACAAGCGCAGCGTGGTGGCGGACCTCGAAGCCGACCGGGACCGTGAGCGCGTGCTGGAGCTGCTGACGCCGGGGACGATCGTGATCGACGCCCTCGGGCCGGACGGGCTGGAGCGGGCCGGACTCGCGCCGGACACGCTGCGCCAGCGGGCGCCGCTGGCGGTCATCGTGTCGATCTCGCCGTTCGGACGCAGTGGCCCCTACGCGCACTGGCGTGGCAGCGACCTCGTGGTACAGGCGATGAGCGGGGTCATGGCGATCAGCGGCGTGAACGACCGCGAACCGCTCGCGCATGGCCTGCGCCAGTCGGAGTACTGCACCGGCCTGAATGCCGCCTACGTTGCGCTGGCCGCCCATCTGGGGGCGCTTCGCCAAAGCCACGGCGCCGAGATCGATGTGTCGGCCCGCGACTGTCTCGCCTCAGAACTGGTGCTCAACGAGGCCCACTACGCGTTTCTCGGCGTGGTCCAGGGGCGCCGTCCACCAGTCCAGGACCCCTTCCTCGGCGAGCCTCTGGCGACCCGGGACGGCTGGATCTCACTACAGACGAGCGGGCTCGTATCAACGGCGCAGATCGCCGAGTTCTTCGCCGAGCCGCGGATCGCCGACGAGCGCTTCGCCACCACCGAGCGTCGGACGACGCACGCCCGCGAGCTCTCGGCGATCCTCGAGCAGCACCTGGGCGATCAATCGGCCAGCGAACTGTTCGGCCTCGCGTCGCAGCGCGGTCTGCTCAGCGGGTTCGTCCAGACCGCCGAGGATCTGCTGCACTGCCCGCAGCTCGCCGCGCGAGAGGCCTTCGTCGAGTTCGCGGACCTCGCCGCTCGCGCTCGCCCCGTGCGCTTTCCCGCGAGACTCGCCGCGCTCAGCGCCACGCCGACCAGCGTCCGTGGGCGGGCGCCGGCGCTGGGAGGGGTCGGGCCAGGCTCGCCCGCGCCCGCGCCGGGTGTCGGGCGCGGGGCGGGGCCGGCGGACGCAGCCGGACCGACTGCTGCTGGGAGCGCCGCGGACGGACGCGCGGGGCCGCTGTCGGGGCTCCGCGTGATCGACCTCTCGACGGTGTTCGCCGTCCCCTACCTCGGTGCGCTGCTGTGCGATCTCGGCGCCGAGGTGATCAAGATCGAGGCGCCACACAGGCTTGATCAGATTCGCTCGTGGTTCGGGCCCTTCTTCGACAACGACCCCGGCGAGGACTGGTGGAACCGCTCCGCGACGTTCCAGGTCGTCAACCGCGGCAAGCGGTCCCTCGGCCTCGATCTCTCGTGCGCCGAGGGTCGCGACGTGCTCCGCGAGCTGATCGCCGTCTCCGACGTGATGATCGACAACTTCACCCCGCGCGTCCTGCGTGGCTGGGACCTCACCTATGAGCGGGTCCGCGACTGCAACCCCGGGCTGGTGATGCTGTCAAACACCGGCTACGGCTCGACCGGTCCCTGGTCGGAGTTCCGCGCCCAGGGCACGACGCTCGAGGCGACGATGGGCATCAGCGGCGTCACCGGCTACGCGCAGGGAAAGCCATCGCGGGCCGGGCAGTCCTACCCCGACTTCATCGCCTGCTGGAGCGGGCTAACGATGTTGATGGCGGCGCTCATCCATCGTGAGCGCAGCGGTGAGGGTCAGCTGATCGACCTCGGGATGTACCAGCTCGGACCGGTCGTGATCCCGGAGGCGCTGCTGGGCTACCAGGCCCACGGGGAGGAGCTCGCGCGCCGCGGACCGAGTGACATCGACGTCCTGTTGAGCGGCCTGTTTCGTGCCGCCGGCGACGACCGCTGGCTGGCGGTCACACTCCGCGACCGCCGCGATCTCGCGAGGGCGGCGGCGCTCATACCCGCGCTCGCGCCGCTCCGCGATCGTGACCGCTGGTCGGGCGAGGACGCCCGCGCAGCGAGCGAAGCGATCGCGGCTTGGGTGCTCGGGCGTGAGGACCTGGCGGCGGCGGCGGAGCTCCAAGCCGGCGGTGTCGCCGCCGGACCGGTGCTGGATGCGCGCGATCTGCTCGCCGACCCGCAACTGCGCGCCCGCGGCTTCTATGAGGCCGTCGACCTCGGCCCGGCGGCGGGCAGGCGGCAGCTGATCGGGCGCCCCTACCGCTGGCTGACCGACGAAGCGGGCGTCCGGGTCCGCGGTCCGGCCCCCGCGTTCGCCGCGGACAACCGCTACGTGCTGCGTGAGCTGCTCGCCCTCGACGAGGACCGCGTGGCCGGGCTGTACGCGTGCGGCGCGGTTGCGGATGTGCCGTCCGCCGAGGTGCGCAGGACTCCCCAGCCGGGCCTGGATCTCGATGCACTCGTCGCGAGCGGCGTGATCAAGCGGCTCGGTCGGCCGCCGCAGCAGCGACCCTCAGGCAGCCGGTTGTAATCAGAAACCGTATATGATTCTCGTCAACGTGTCCCTGGCCAAGCCACCGGCGCCGACGTCGCCTCCGAGCATCACGCCGCAGCGGCTGTTCATCGACGGTGCGTTCGTGGATGCGGCGGAGGGAGCGACCTTCGAGACGTTCAACCCGGCGACCAACGAGGTCATCGCCTCCGTCGCCGCGGCCACGGCCTCCGACGTGGCTGACGCCGTCGCCGCCGCGCGGCGCGCGTTTGCCGACGGTCCCTGGCCGCGTCTGCCGGCAACCCGTCGGGCTTCCGTGCTGCGCGGGATCGCCGAACTGATCCGCGCCAACGCCGAGGAGCTCGTCGCGCTTGAGTGTCTCGACATCGGCATGCCGATCTCGCAGATGCACGGTCTCGCCGCGCGCGCCGCGGACAACTTCGACTACTTCGCCGGCGTCATCACCGAGCTCGCCGGGCACAGCTACCGCGTCGGTGACGAGTTCCTCAACTACACGATCCACAAGCCCGTGGGCGTCGCCGGGCTGATCATGCCGTGGAACGCTCCCCTGATGCTGTCGACCTGGCGTATCGCGCCGTGCCTGGCCGCGGGGAACACGATCGTGCTTAAGCCCGCCGAGTGGGCCCCGCTCACCGCCACTCGGCTGGCCGAGATAATCGCCGAGTCCGACCTCCCGGCCGGCGTCTTCAACGTCGTCCACGGGTTCGGGGAGACCGCCGGAGCCGCCCTCTCGGCCGACCCCGACGTCGACCTGATCGCCTTCACCGGAGAGACGAGCACCGGCCGGCTGATCATGGCCGCAGGTGCACCCACACTGAAGCGCGTATCGATGGAGCTGGGGGGCAAGTCTCCGGTCTTGGTCTTCGACGATGCCGATCTGCCCCGCGCGATCGACGCGGCGCTCGCCCAGATCTTCACGATGAACGGGCAGCGCTGCACAGCCGGATCGCGGTTGATCGTGGAGCACACGATCTACGATCAGGTGCTCGAGGCCGTCGCCGCGCGCGCGGCCAACGTCCGCACCGGCGACCCGTTCGATCCCGCGACTGAGCTCGGCCCGCTGATCAACGCCGAGCACCACGCGCGAGTGTGCGCGTACATCGAATCGGCCGAGCGCGATGGCGCCCGCGTGCTGGCTGGCGGCGCGCGTCCGCCCGAGCTCGAACAGGGCAACTTCCTGCAGGCGACGGTCATCGGGGACGTGCGCGAGGACATGAAGGTCTTCCAGGAGGAGATCTTCGGGCCGGTGCTCGTCGCCACCCCGTTCGTGGGTGACGACGATGCGCTGCGCCTCGCCAACGCGACGCCGTACGGGCTGGCGGCTTACGTGTGGACGCGAGACATCACGCGCGCGCACCGCCTCGCGCAGGCGATCGATTCCGGGATGTGCTGGATCAACGCGCCGAACGTCCGCGACCTGCGAACACCGTTCGGCGGTGTCAAGGACAGCGGTATCGGCCGTGAGGGCGGTGCCTACAGCTTCGACTTCTACTGCGACCTGCAGACCGTCCAGGTCGCGCTCGCGGAGCAGGCGATACCCCGCTTCGGTCTGGCAGGCGCCGGTGGCGACGACTGATCCGCATCCGACCGCGCTCGGTACAGCCCTGGGCATGGTCGCGTCGCCGGCGTTCGACGTCGTGCGGGCCGCACGCGTCGAGCTCGTGGTGGCGGATCTCGACGCCTCGGAGCGCTTCTACGCCGACGCGCTCGGCATGATCGTCAGCGAGCGCACCGCCGACGCGCTCTACCTGAGAGGTTGGGAGGAACGCATGCGCCACAGCATCGTGTTGCGGGTGGGAGCCCGGCCTGCCCTCTCCGCGGTCGCCTTCCTCGTCGGCGGCGCCGGCGACCTCGACGAGCTCTCGCGATTCTTCACCGCCACCGGCGCCGATGTCCGTCCAGCGGTCGACGAGCGAACCGGCGCCGAGATCCTGCGCGTTCAGGATACGCAGGGGTTCCCGCTCGAGTTCTTCCATCGCTCCGAGCGAGTGCCATCGCGGCTGCAGCACTTCCACGAGCACCGGGGCGCGCCGATCCTGCGGCTCGACCATTTCAACCTCCACTCCCCCGACCCGCTCGCCGCCGCGCGGGCCTGGCTCGCCCTCGGCTTCCGCTGCACCGAGTACATCTCGACCGACGGTGAGCCCGAGGAGCTGACCGGCTGCTGGCTGCGGCGCGCGCCGAGCGTCCACGACCTCGCGCTCACCGTCGGCAGCGGGCCGCGTCTACACCACGTCGGCCTGTGGGTCGGTGAAGCCGCCGGCGTGTTGCGCTCCTGCGACCAGCTCGCTTCGCTCGGTTACGCCTCGGCGATCGAGCGGGGTCCGGGACGCCACGGGGTGAGCAACGCCTTCTTCGTCTACCTGCGCGACCCGGACGGCCACCGCATCGAGCTCTACGCCTCCGACTACTGGACGGGAGATCCCGATCACGAGCCGCTCCGCTGGAGCGCCAGCGATCCCAGTTGCCGATCATTCTGGGGCACGCGGGCTCCCGCGAGCTGGTACGAGGAGTCGACAGCTGTGCTCGACCTCGACGGGCGCGAGGTCGAGCTGGCCCACACGCGCGTCGACGAACGCTCAGAGCTGATGGCCTGACGGCGCCGTCAGCTCTCGGGTTGCTCCCGCCCCCCGTATCGCGCCCCGAGGTCGTCCCAGCGTGCAGCCCCGACCAGCCGCGCGAGCCCGGCCGGCGAAAACCCGGTTGGCGCGATCGCCTCGTCGCTCCCGCTGCTGAGCACCTCCCTGGCCATCGTTTTCACCGCGTGGGTGACGGCGCCCAGCGCGAGCGCCGGGAACACGATCCACGCGAATCCCAGCGCGCGTAGTTCGGCGACGTTGAGCCTCGGCCCCACGCCGCCGGTCGAGAGGTTGTACATCTTGACCCCCGGCACCTCGGCGCCGACCCGCTCGACATCGCGGAGTGTCTGGGCGGCTTCGACGAAGATGATGTCGGCCCCGGCGTCGTGGAAGCGCTTGCCGCGTTCGATCGCCTCGTCGATGCCTTCGGGGCCGGCCGCGTCGGTGCGAGCGCAGATCAGGAAGTCCGGTGACGGCCGCTCGCGCAGCACGGCGACGAGTTTCACCATGTACTCCTCGAGGGGGATCACGGCCTTGCCCGCCAGCTGCCCGCAGCGCTTGGGGAACACCTGGTCCTCGAGCAGCATGCCGGCGGCTCCGGCGTCGGCGTAGACCTCGCTGGCATGGATCGCGTTGAGCGCGTTCCCGTAGCCGGTGTCGGCGTCGACGAGCGCCGGAATGCTCAGAGACCGCGTGATGTTGCGCAGCTGTTCCGCCATGTCGCTGAGACCCATGAAGGCGAAGTCGGGCATTCCTAGCCGGCTTGCGGACACGGCGGCACCGGACACGAAGAGCGCCTCGAAGCCGGCGTCCTCGAGCAGGCGCGCCGTCATGCAATCCCAGATCGCGGCTGACACCAGTCCCTGGGGTCGCGTAAGGAGCTCCCGGAGGGCGGCGCCCGGCTGCGTGGCGGATCGCGACAACTCGCTCACGCGTGCCGGCTCGCCCAGCGTGCCATGCGCACGAACTGCTCGGGCACGGTTGACGCGGGTAGGGACGGGTCGAACTCGCGGTAGATGCTGTGGACATTGGCCGCGATTCGCTCCGGATCGCCGAGCCCTGCGAAGTCCGCGATGTCAATGTCGTCGGCTGCCGCCTCAGCGTCCATGCCGGCGTCGAAGCGCGCCCTGGCCTCGTCCCTGATGTAGATCAGATATCGCTCGATATCGGCGATACTCGAGGCGTCGCTCACCGGCCCATGGCCGGGAATCAAAATGCGAGCGCCAAGCAGCCTGATCCGCTCGCAGGCCGCCAGCCAGCTCGCGACAGGCCCCTGCCAGATCAACGGGGTGGCGCCGACGAAGATCAGATCCCCCGTGAAGACCACGTCCGCGTCGGGTACGTGCACGATCGCGTCACCCGCCGTGTGCGCCGGGCCGAGCTCAATCAAGCGCAGGAG
>Ga0302324_100030741_pt1 | contig 10144 bp, 7 predicted proteins | sample Palsa_T0_1_FD_201949 | JGI IMG/M metagenome (GOLD analysis project Ga0302324, IMG submission 201949) | Peat permafrost microbial communities from Stordalen Mire near Abisko, Sweden - Palsa_T0_1 | ecosystem: Environmental > Terrestrial > Soil > Palsa > Peat permafrost | place: Sweden: Abisko... | reverse complement strand
AGGAGGTCTACAATCTGGGTGCCCAGTCGCACGTCAAGGTGTCGTTCGAGGCGCCGGAATACACCGCCGACATCGTCGCCTCGGGCACGTTGCGGCTGCTCGAGGCGGTGCGCGATTACGTGCAAATCGGCGGCACCCAAGCGCGCGTCTACCAGGCCGGCTCGTCGGAGATGTTCGGCGCCGCCGCGCCACCGCAGAGCGAGCGCACCCCGTTCTATCCGCGCAGCCCGTACGCCGCCTCGAAGCTCGCCGGCTATTGGTACGCGGTGAACTATCGCGAGGCCTACAATTTGTTCGTCGCCAACGGCATCCTGTTCAACCACGAGAGCCCGCGGCGCGGCGAGACCTTCGTCACGCGCAAGATCACGCGCGCGGTCGGGCGCATCAAGCACGGGCTGCAGAAGAAGCTGTATCTCGGCAATCTCGATTCAAAGCGCGACTGGGGTTTCGCCGGCGACTATGTCGAGGCGATGTGGATGATGCTGCAGCACGCGACGCCCGAGGATTTCGTGGTCGCGACCGGCGAGGCCTATTCGGTGCGCGACTTCCTGATCGAGGCGTTCGGCCTCGCCGGGCTGGACTGGCAGGATCATGTCGAGATCGATCCGCGCTATTTCCGCCCCACCGAGGTCGATTTCCTGCAGGGCGACGCGAGCAAGATGCGCGCCGCGCTCGGCTGGACGCCGCGGACCTCGTTCAAACGGCTGGTGCGCATGATGGTCGATCACGATACCGACCTGGCCGCACGCGAGCGAACGCTCGCCAACGCCGGCTATCACCGGACGGGAAGCGGCGGAGCCCATGCTTAGGACCGCGCGCGTCTTCGTCGCGGGCTCACGCCGTTCCAAATTTGGCGCCTCCCTCCATGTCGATGAGCGCGACTCGAGCGGATGCGCGGCAGCCAAAGGCACCTCGATCTCCACGGCCCTGACGAAGAGCGCCGATCTATTCGACCATTCGAATGGTCGCGGCGGCCTCCGAGATCGTGGGACGCGGACAGCGCGTGCGCTTTGACCGCCGACGATCCCTCTCAGCTGGCTGCCTTGGCCGGAGCACTGTTGCGATCGACCGCAAAGCATACCGCCGTGATCGTGCCCTGGTTGTTCGACCGGATCCTGAAATTGGCGTTCAGGTCGGCGGCATGCGCTTCAGCGATGACGCGCCACGAGCGCGGTCCGGCCGCGCGGTTCAGTCTGGTCCCGGTATGCGCGACCGAGCAGGCCCAGATGGCACGCCGTCGATGCAGCGCGACCGCGATCGTCTTGTCGCCGACACCCGTAAGAGCGTGCTCGGCAGCGTCCATGATCAGCGCCCGAACGACCAAGCCGAGCGCATCGCACACCGGTCGCGGGAGTAGACCCGCCTCGACGTCGAACGAACAGCCGATGCCGCGAGCGTCCAAATGCTCTGCCTGGAGAGATCTGCAGAGTTGAAAGAGATGCGCACAGATGTCGAAACCGACATCGGTGCCGTTCGCCGGGGACCTCCAAAAGAGCTCCCTGAGCTGAGCGCCGCTGCCGTCCTTACCAGACACGACAGCGTCGGAACTTGCAGAACTTGTTGATAGCAGGCGACCAGATCTCCCCGGCGTAAAGGAAGGCTTGGTGCTCGATAGTCCGGCAAGGCCGCGCCTTGCCGGCATGACAGGGATAATCTGGTACATCGTCTGCTCCTAAACACTCTCGAGTTTCGGCCCATGATTACGAACAGCTGTCGAACAACTGGCCATAGGGGGCCCCACCGCATTTAAGGCGTTCGGCTTTCCGCAAACCTTGATTGCAATCAAAATAGCAAGATTTTTCTATGGTTAATCCGGTATCGTCGTGGCCGACCGAGTGCGACAATGTCAAGTCGTCGGATTCCATTCCGATCCGCGCCCGGATCGTGTGGCGACGCGTTTCCACTTGATGACATCGTGCAAATGACGGTGATCTGCGGATTGAGCGGCGCTTCCTCACCCCGACCTTCATCGCTCGGGATGGACGATTCCCGCACTCGGACGACGAGACGATAAATGTCCTGGAACAAGCGAGTCGACACCCCGTCCATGGCCAACGCATGGTGAGCTGCCAATCATCGCCATCTGTTTGGCACCGATTTCAATCGGCTCCCGCGCTGGCTCGTCAGCGACACATCCGCCATCGACCCGTGGGTGGCCACACGAAGTGACTGCCGTACGCGTGATTCTTCTGTTGCGCCTGCGCCGGCGAATCGCTCTCCAAGCTTGGCTGATTCCGCTGTCCTGGCGTGTTAGAGGCACTCAGGCCGCCTCATCGGAGTCGAACACGGTCACTTCGGACTCGGCTTGCAGCGAAACCATTCGATTGCGTCCCAAATCTTTCGCTTTGAACAAGGCTTTGTCGGCCACCGCGATGAGCCGCTCCGCGATCATGCCGCCATTCCCGCGCAGCACGGCAACGCCGCCACTTATGCTGACATAGGGTGAAGCGGGCGAATGCTCGTGCCGAATCCCCAACCGCACCACTGCGTCGCGAGCTGCCTCTGCGATTTCCGTTGCACCGGCCAACTCGGTTTCAGGAAGTATTATGGCGAATTCCTCACCACCGTACCGGGCCGCCATGTCAGCGGGTCGGCGGCAGCAGGATCGCAGCGCGGCCGCCACCCGCCTCAGGCATTCGTCGCCGGCTTGGTGCCCATAGTGATCGTTGAAGGCCTTGAAGCCATCCACGTCGAACAGAATAAGCGCCAGCGTTCGCTTGTGGCGACGGGCGATGGTTATCTGACTGGCAAGATAGGCGTCGAACCCCCGCCGGTTGGCGATCGCTGTCAGCGCGTCCTGATTAGACAACTGCTCGAGAGCATCGTTGGCGGCGCCCAATTCCGCCGATAATTTAGCAAGCCTGGCGTAGTGCGCGGCGCTTTCGATCAACAATACGACTAGCAACGAGCTTGCTGCGAGCAGCCCATAGATCCGACCTGCATACCAGCCCACGTCGAATCGACCGGCATCGAGCACCGCGGATAGCGCGATATCGCAGAGCCATGCGGACATCACGACGAAAAGCCACAAATCGAGCACCGTGCGCGGCCGTCGCCGCCACAGGACGATCACAGCAACGAGGCTCAACATGCAGCCACACGAAACGACACCCGTCATCGTAGCGGTAAACTGATTGTCGACGATGAGCACGGGGAGATGGTTCTGATTTGTCGTAGCGACGAGCGCGAGGCCGCACACGATCGCGAAAACCGCCGCTACGCCAGCCAAGATGGCGATACCGGCCGCGCCGCGCGGTGGGCCGCCCGCCGCGCTGATTTTCACGGGCTTCACCTCCTCGCCCGCGAACCGCGCATAGAGGATGACGAAGAGCGGAAAGCCGCCGTGCCAGAACATATATAGCCAGACCGTCGTCTGCGGTCCGGCACCGAGCAAACCGGTGGACGAGAAAACCTCCGGAAAGCTGAGCGCGTGCGCGACGGCTATGAGTGCGGTGAAGAGATACCCGCTCGCCAGCACGAACAGCGCTTTCGACCGCAAGATGCTGAACTGACTGAACAGCATGACCGCGGTGATCAAATCAACGATCACGAGCGCCGATTCGTAAGCTGGGATGAAAGCCGAAATATGGGCAAGCGGCCTCGTTGCCAGCGGCAAAACAGCAAAAAATATCACGACCGAGACGAGAACAGCCGCTAGCGCAAACCCGACCTGGCGGCGGCTCGCCGGTCCGGTTGATATGAATATTTCAGATTTATTAATTGGCATTTTCACTGTTTACTCGAACCGTGTTTCCTCAATTGTAAAATTACAAAACTGTCGATTAAAACATTGATTCTATACCAAATGGGTCAATCAACTAAATATTCTTCGGATGCCATCGAGGCCCCATTCCCAAAAGATGAAATTTCCGATTAGAACGACACCAAGAACTCTGAGAGAATGTCGATACAGCCACTTACGACCCGTACCAACACAGTTTTCGCATGGGTTATACGGTTGGACTGGATCGCCATCGGTGGCGTTGGTGCCCGCGCCTTTACAGAGACTGCAGATCAGGAACCTGGGCGTTTTCATTGGCGCCTCGATGCCGGCTAGATGTTCAGACGAGCGCCGGATGAAGCTCGGGCGACTTCACCTCGACACGGTAGGCGAGGATCGCCCGGGAGACACCTGTCACCTGCTGGGGTCCGATGTTTTCGAAAACCAGGTCGAGCTTGCGTACGACGTCGTCGTAGACATTTCCCGACACGCAGACCCCACCCGGCATCGCTAGAGCCGCCAGCCGCTTCGCGATGTCGATACCGGCGCCCGAAATGTCCAAACCCTCCACGATGACGTGGCTCCGGGCGATGCCGATGCGGAACTCGATCTTCTGGTCTTCCGGCTGCTCGACGTTGCGCTCTGCAGTGGTGCGCTGCACCGCAATGGCGCAACTGACGGCGTCGGTCACGCTGGCGAATCCCAGCACATAGCCGTCTCCGGGAGTAGCGAAGATGCGGCCGCGATAGGCGATGACCATCGGGTCGACGATGTCGTGAATATCTTTCGAGGCGTTCGCTGTGTCGGCCTCTTCGTGTGTCGTCATGTGGCTGGAACCGACAACATCGGCGACGAGGATCGCGGCGAGGCGCCGCTGCACTCTGTCGATGCCGACCTCGGTCGCTGTGTCGATCGTGGCCGCAGCGTTGAGCGCCCGCCAGGCGTGAGCGGCGCTCTGCAACAGCAGCTCCGCGCCGTCGGCGTCGACCGGTCTGCCGAACAGCCAGCCCTGGGCATTCTGGCAGCCGAGCGCCACCAGCACGTCGCGTTGCTCCTCGGTTTCCACCCCTTCGGCCACCACTTCCAAGCCGAGATCCCGGGTCAAGCCCATCATGCCCTTCAGCAGCGGCGAGGCGGTTCCGGCCGCGATGGTCCTGATAAAACTCTGATCGATCTTGAGCTTGTCGAACGGGAAGCGGCCGAGATAGCTGAGCGAGGAGTAGCCGGTGCCGAAATCATCCATCGCGAGGCTGACGCCATGGAGTTTTATCGCCATCAAGGCGTCGCGTGCGCGATCGGGGTTGCTCGACAACGCGGTTTCCGTGAGCTCCAAGGTGAGGTCGCTCGGCCGCACGCCGGTCTCTGCAATCACCGCCAGGATGCCGTCGCCCGCTTTTTCGCCATCGAGCTGCCGGCCCGACAAATTGACGCTGACGTTGACGTTGATTTTATTTTCGTCGGAGATCAGCCCGTCGGTCCGCCACTTGGCAATCTGACGACAAGCGGTGCGCAGGACCCAACCGCCGATCTCGTGGATCAATCCCATCTCCTCGGCGATCGGAATGAACACGGCGGGCGAGACCGAGCCGATTTCCGCGTCGTGCCAGCGCAACAGCGCCTCGAAACCGCGAAGCGCGCCGTCGTCCAACGCGACGATCGGCTGATAGGCGAGTTGGAATGCGTTGCGTTCGAGCGCGTATTGCAGCGCCGCCTCGATCCGCAGCCGCTCGCTTGCCCGCTGCCGCATTTCCGGATTGAAGACGCAAAACGGCAGGTCGGAACCGGCGGGCTCAGCCGCCAGGGCGGCGACGCCATCCCGCATGACGGTTTCCGGGTCCGTGTAGGCGGCAGTCATCACGACGACGCCCATGCGCATCGTCGGCACGACGTCATGCCCATCGATCATGATCGGGGCGAGCAGCGCGCGGCAGACCCGCCCAGCGACGACGATCGATTCGTCGGCGGCGGCGACGCTGTCCAGCACCACGGCGATCTCGTGCGTGCTGACGCGCGCCACCATGTCGCCTTCCCGAGCGGCGCCCTCGATCGCGAGGGCGGCCTTGGTCATCAGCGCGTCACCGGCGGCTCGGCCGTGAGTCTCGCAGATCAGAGCGTAGCGGGAGAACACGACGAGCAGCAGGGCGGCGCAGTAATCGGGATGCAAAACGCGCCGCTTCAGGATGCCGCGCACCCGGTCGATCAACAACGCTCGGTTGGGCAAGCCGGTCGCCGAGTCGTAGTACGCGTCCAGGTTGGCGAGGTCGGTGATCGACCCCGCCATGCGGCGCGCTTGTCCCTTGGCGTCCATCACCGCCAAGCCGCGCACCAGCACCCAAAGCGGTCCGTCATTCGGATCCATCATTCGCGTCTGCTGGCGAAAGTCCGGCGTCTCGCCCTTCAGATGCGCCGCCAGGGCGTCGCGGAACCGGGCGATATCGTCAAGGTGGACGCGGCGGGAAAACGCTTCCATGTGCTCGTCCGGCATGTCCTCGGGAAGACCGAGGATGAGTTTGGCGCGCCGCGACAGCATGAGGCGGTCGCTCGGGATCTGCCAATCCCACAGGCCGTCGCCCGAGCCGGCCGACGCCAGGGCGAAGCGCTCCTCGCTGTCGCGCACCTGATCCGACATGCGCTTTCGTTCGATTGCCTGGCGGATCGCGCGCACCAGCATCGCGCTATCCACCGTGCCTTTCACCAGGTAATCCTGCGCGCCGTGCTGCACCATCCTGAGGCCCATCGCCTCGTCGTCCAGGCCCGTGAGCATCACCACCGGCAGGTTGGGCGCCATTGCGATGATGCGGGTCAGCCCGTCCAGCTCGTCGACATCCGGCAGCCGATAATCCAGCAGCACGACATCGACGGTGTCGCGCTCCAGGAAACCGAGCGCCGGCTCGATCCGGAGGAAATGCGCAATCTGAAATCGGAATGCCGTGTGCTCGGCCAGCATCTCGCGCACCAGCCGCGCATCGCCAGGATTGTCTTCCACCAGCATGACACGGTAGAGCGTGTGCTCGATCATCCGATCATTTCCTAGGCAAGGTAACGACAGTCAGCCAGAACTCGTCGATCGACTTCACCACCTTTATGAACTGGTCGAAGTCCACCGGCTTGGTGATGTAGGCGTTGGCATGCAGGTCATAGCTTCGCAGCACGTCCTCTTCCGCCTTTGAAGTGGTGAGCACCACCACCGGAATGCGCAGCAGGTCGGGATCGGTCTTCATGGTGGCCAGCACCTGCTGGCCGTTCATTTTCGGGAGGTTGAGATCGAGCAGCACGAGGTCTGGCCGCGGCGCCTCGCCATAGATCCGCTCCTTGCGCAGCATCGCCATGGCCTCGGCACCGTCCCGCGCCACCGACAGGTTGTTGCGCACGTGCGCGTCGCGCAGCGCCTCGCAGGTCAGCCGCACGTCGCCGGCGTTGTCCTCCACCAGCAGGATCTCGATCGGCCGGCCCGTCATGACGGCGTCTCCATCGCCGGCAAGGTGAAAAGGAAGGTGCTGCCCTTGCCAAGCGCGGATTCGACCCAGATGCGGCCGCCATGGCGCTCGACGATCTTTCTGCACAGCGCAAGGCCGATGCCGGTGCCCGGATACTCCGCGCCGGTGTGCAGCCGCTTGAAGATCTGGAATAGGTTTTTGAAGTATTGCGGATCGATTCCGATGCCGTTGTCGCGCACGCCGAAGCGCCATCGCGCGCCGTCGCGCGAGGCGGACACGCGCACGGTCGGTTTTCCGTCCGGAGCTTGGAACTTCATCGCATTGCCGATGAGATTGAGCAGCAACTGCCGCATCTGCACCGGGTCGGCGCTTACCGTCGGCAGCGGATCGTGGGTCACTACGCCACCGCAACCCTCGATGCAAATCTCCAGGTCCTTCAGCGTGTCGTCGAGCGCCGATTCCAGATCGACCGGCTCCATCGGCTTGGCCCTGCTGGCGACACGGGAGAATTGCAGCAGATCGATGATCAGGAGCTGCATCCGCTTGGCGCCGTCGACCGCGTAACCGATGAACTCGTTGGCCTCGGCATCGAGCTTGTCAACGTAGCGTCGCTGCAGCAGCTGGGTATAGCTGGAGACCATCCGGAGCGGCTCCTGCAGATCATGAGACGCTATCGAAGCAAACTGCTCCAGATCGGCATTGGAGCGAGTCAACTCGGTTTGGCGCTCGCGCAACTTGATCTCGGCGGTTTCGCGCGCGACGATCTGGCTTCGCAGCATCCCCGCGCTGGTTGCCGCCAATCCGCCGGATAGCAACAAGCCGATGGCGATCAAGCAGGTCGTCCTGTAGGATTGGGCGTGCACAGCGTTTTGTCTCCCGCCAATCAACGCGGCCGCCTGATCGTGCAGCGCAAGCATTTCGCCGTGCAGCGTCATCATGATCTTGGGATCTTCACGAGTCTTCAGCGTCCGCATCGCTTCGGCGCGCCCGGCGTCGCTGGCCACCAATAAGGTTTGATCGAGCTCGGCCATCCTGTCGACGACGAGCGCGACGATCGGCACGCGCGGAGCGGACAATCCAATCTTAGCAGGGTTGAATCCGGCGAACTCGTCCAGCGTCACGGCCATCGACTGACGCGCCTGCGCGTAGAGCGCCGGGTAGCGCGCATCACCGGTGATCAGATAGTTGCGCTGACCGGCCACCATAAGGAGGATGTTGATTTCAACATCGCTCACCAGACGCTCAAAGTCGTGAAGGCGCCGGTTCTGCATATGCTCGTGCTCGGTCTTAAGGCTCGACCAGCCAGCGGCGATCCCGATGATCAACATCACGACGAGGCAAGACCCGAGCATCCAGGTCGCGCGCACTCGAGACGATAACCATTCCATTGTGTGCTACCCTGAAGACGAGACGCTAAGCCTGCCCGTTTGGGTTAGCGCACCGGCGTCCGAACGCCGATCAAAATCCCGCGAAATCGTGTCGCCTAGCTTTGCCATCGGGATTTACCTTTGGATTGCCGGGGATCACTTTGCTTCCAAGCGCAATCCGCGAGATGCTCGATGGTTGGCAGGTCGATGATCCGCACCGCGCTGCGATCGAGCGGCGTGATCAAGCCGTCGCGGCGGAATTGGCTCATGGTTCGGCTCACTGTTTCAAGCGTCAGGCCGAGATAATCGGCAATGTCGGTTCGCGTCATCGGCAAGCGGACAAGATCCGGATTGTCTTGACGGTGAATCAGTCGCAGAAGGAAGGAGGCGAATTTCTCGCGAGGCGTCTTGCACCCGAGAAGGAGCATCTGCTCCTGCGCGGCCGCGAGCTCCTTGTTTGCCCACCGAAGCAGCTGTCGTGCGACCGGGATCGACGACTCGCAGAGCTGTTCCATCGCCCGGCGAGAAAATCGATCGGCCGAGACCACCCCCACCGCGTACGCGCTATAGGGCGCTGCCGCTTCCCCGGCGAGTCCAAGAAAGTCACCCGCAAACAGCAGACCGACGATCTGGCAGCGCCCGTCGGAGAGAATGCGCTGAAGCTTGACGATGCCGTCCTTGATGCGGAATAGCCACTCGACATCGTCGCCTTCGTGGACCATCGCGTCATGCGATTGGAACGCCACCTTGGTTCCGAGCGACGCCAGCGGATCGGGACCCCGCGGCGGCGTCTGGACCGCGGTTCCGCCTCCAAGGCCGGCTACCGCCGAGACGAAGCGATGCGAGACGGCGGTGGGTTGCTGTAGGGGTTCGATCATCGCCAACACTCCAGAATCGGAATGAAGGCGATGCTAGGTCCGTCGCGTGGCGATAAATAGTTGTTGATTGTACTCAGATATTAATGTTCGAAATCGCACCACGACCTCGTACAATCCCGTGCGGCGGGACCACGTCCCTCAGACCGATAGAGCGATATCGTACCGCTGATTGGTACGATGCCAACGGCTACGCGACATTCCGAAGACTCTCGAACTCCCGCCTGATGGCGAAGTAGCAACCGCAGGACGTCGCTTCCAAGCCGGCACGGTCCAGGACGGCGATGCGCCCCCGCACCGATCCAATCAGGCCGGACGTCTTGAAGCCGGAGAGGGCCAATGTAATTCCGGAGCGCCGCACGCCCAACACATTCGCGATCTGGGCATGGCTGACCTCGATCTCGTTATCCTCGCTGCGATCGACAATTCCCAAAAGCCAGCGCGCCAGACGTTCTTCCAGACTATGGCGTCCATTGCACGCGGCATAGTACGCGGCTTGCACATATCGTGCGCGACCATATTGCTGCAGGAGTCGCAAGAGTTCGGCGTTCTGACGCGCCCGTTCGCGCAGGACGCTCCCCGACATGTGCAGCGCGGCACCGGCAACGAGAACCTGCGCGCTCCCTACCGCGTCCTCCTCGCTGCCCTCCGAAAATAGGATTGGCGCACCGACCAACCCTTCATTGCCGATGACCCCGATCTCAATGGTCGAGACGTCGTCGTCGACGGCCATCAGGATCGAGA
>Ga0302324_100030739_pt1 | contig 10144 bp, 9 predicted proteins | sample Palsa_T0_1_FD_201949 | JGI IMG/M metagenome (GOLD analysis project Ga0302324, IMG submission 201949) | Peat permafrost microbial communities from Stordalen Mire near Abisko, Sweden - Palsa_T0_1 | ecosystem: Environmental > Terrestrial > Soil > Palsa > Peat permafrost | place: Sweden: Abisko... | reverse complement strand
CACAATAATGGCGGCTAACTTAGGTCCGGAGAGAGTCTTGTAAGTCGAGAACCAGATCGCCGCAAGAAACATTTCGCCGTTTTGCCGCTGTCCCCGGCACTGCATGGTGGTTCGGAACGACTGCGCCCGATTGCTCTGAGCTACTGATTCGAGCGCCGGCAAATAGTTGCGTATGGGCTGACCGGCCAGCGAACCACCGCTCAAAATAAGCAACTGCTGTGCTGCCTGGTTGGCCAAACCGATGGAGCCGGAGGAATCCACGGTGACGATGGCGGCCGGGCTGCTCTCGATCAGAATCTGAATCTGTTGTTCCGCGTCTTCGCGATGTTTGATATGCTCGCTCAATTCCCGCACGTGCTCGAGAGCCAGTTGCCGCTTCTGCACCAGCTCCGAGACGAACAGGCCCGTGCCTATGAACGCGGTGCTCATCATGGCCATACGGGTGGCGGCATCGGCGGACGGGAAGGAGCTGAACAACTCGCCCAGGATCGCGCAGAAGATCCCCAGCGCGGCTATTTGAGGACGGTTGAGGAAACCGCCCGCGAGCATGATGGGGAACAGATACAGGAAGTTCAATGAGAAGTTGGGCTTGGTCGCCCAATCCACCACGGCGATTACGGCGATGAGCGCTCCGGCGGTGGCAAGCGCCCGCGCGCGCTTCGGCGGAGAATATAGGAACGAGACGTCCGGCATGCTACGGCGTCGGTCTGTAACTATTATCGGCTATGCGTCACGCCGACACCGCCGCGGCGCGCGGATTGGCCTGCGCGCGTGCAGCGAGGGCGAGCCATATAAGCGATACGAACTGGAACCCCGCGATCGCAGCGAGCATGCGCGGATCGGTCACTCCGCCAAACCATGCCGCGGTCACCAGTACGGACACGCCGGTGGCGGTCAGCCGCAAAGCTTCGGCGGCGAGGAATGCGCGCCTGCTCTCGAGCACGCCGCCCAGGCAGACCAGGCTGCCCAGGATGAATCCGAAATAGGCCAGGTTGAGCGCCGTTCCCTGCTTGGGCAGTAACGCCAGGAAGTGACTGTTGGCCGCGATCAGCACCACAAACTGCACTAGCGCGTACACGCTCAGCGGCACACTGCGCGGCGGATTGAATTTCACAAAGTCGACACGCGGGTCATAGCGGCTCTTCGGAAAACGTGCAGCCACGTCTGGCGGGCGCCATCCTGGAGGCGCAAACCAGACCTTGACTTTGTCGGTCCATGAGTTCGCGTGCCAGCAATCCTGCGCCATAGCCCAATAATAATGAACGTTCGCCCAGACTGGATTCCAACTGTTCAACTGGCCGCGAATACCGTAGATGCATGGCTCGTCGTCGAGCTCCTCCTGGAACGTTCCGAAGATACGATCCCAGATCAGGAACACCCCGACATAGTTCTTGTCCAGGTAGATATCGTTTTGCGCGTGGTGCACGCGATGGTTCGAAGGCGTCTGTATCCAGCGGTCGAGAAATCCCATCCTGCCGATGATTTGCGTATCGGCCAGAACTGATAAAAGAGCTGGATCACGCCGACCATCAGGTATACGAACAGCGGCACACCGCACAGCGCCATGGGCAAGTAAAAGATCCAACTCAGGAACGCGCCCGTTCCTGTCTGGCGCAGAGCCGTAGTCAGATTGAACTCTTCGCTTTGATGATGCACCACGTGTGAGGCCCAGAACAGGCCTACCGTGTGCCCCAAGCGGTGGTTCCAGTAATAGCACAGATCGTAATAGACGAAGGCGAAGACCCAGGTTCCCCAATGGTTCGCCGCTAAGTGCACGGGCGCCAGGCGCCGCAGTGTCCATTCGTAAAAGAAGATGCCGAGGAATCCGAAGAAGACGCGTATGCCGGTGCTGACCACTCCGCAGCTCAAGCTGTTGATAGTGTCGGCGAGGTGATAGTAACGGGTGTGTTTTGCGCGGTCGACGATGAATTCCAAGGCGATAAGGGTGAGAAACACCGGTACAGCCAGTGCTACCGCCTTGCCATAGCTAGTGTCCATGGGCCCTTCTCCGGAAGACTATAGTAGGCACGGGCAGATTCGAACTGCCGACCTGTCGCTTAGGAGGCGACCGCTCTATCCATCTGAGCTACGTGCCCGCAATTTTACTTTATTATATCCTTGCGCCCTGGTAGCGCTTCAATCCATTGCGGCCGATGTCGGTGCGATAGTGCATGCCTTCGAAGTGAATGAGGCGGACGGCGGCGTAGGCTTGGCCGATGGCGGCTGCGAGATCGGGCCCGGACGCTGTCACTCCCAGCACACGTCCGCCGGCAGTCTCAAGTCTTGACGGGCCTTGCCGGGTACCGGCGTGGAACACGGTGGCTCCGGTGGCCTCGGCGTCGTCAATTCCCTGGATCGGTTTTCCGGCCGCAAATGTTCCCGGGTAGCCGTGCGAAGCCAAGACGACGCAGACCGAAGCCCCGGGTCTCCATTTTATCGGTGCGCCCGGCAAGGCTCCCTGTGCGGCTCGAAGCAGTAGCGGTGCCAGATCGCTTTCAATCCGATGCATGATTGGCTGAGTTTCCGGATCTCCTAAGCGCACGTTGAATTCGAGAACTTTAGGTCCCTCCGCAGTCATCATGAGACCAGCATAGAGGAAGCCGCTGAAACCGGTGGCTTCAACCGTGGGACGAATGATGAGATCCAAGATGGCCTCGCTTTGTTCCGCCGTGAGAATACTGGAGTCGCAGTAGGCGCCCATTCCACCGGTGTTTGGACCAGCGTCGTCGTCGAACACGGCTTTATGATCCTGCGTCGGCTCCAACGGGACGACATTGCGGCCATCACTTAAGACGATGTAACTCACTTCCTCACCGGTGAGGAACTCTTCGATGACGAATGGCGGGGTCAGCGATGCCAACGCGCGCTCCGCCATAGCGCGATCTTCGGCGATCACCACTCCTTTGCCCGCGGCGAGGCCGTCGGCCTTGATCACCAACGGGTAGGCGAAGCGATTGAGCGCCGCGCGTGCCTCCATAGCATTCCGAGCGGACACAAAGGCGGCGGTCGGGATGTTACTTTGCTGAAGAAAGTTCTTTGCGTGAGTTTTACTGCCCTCCAGACGCGCGGCGTCCGCGGTTGGTCCGAAAATCAACCGGCCTCGACTTCTAAAATGATCTACAACGCCCGCCACCAGCGGCGCTTCGGGGCCTACCACAGTCAGATCGGCATCCACAAAATCAGCTATCGAGAGGTAGGCGTCAGGCGATCCGTCGGACGCAGGCAGACAGGTCGCAATCCGGGCAATTCCCGGATTTCCCGGCGACGCGAAGATCTTCTCGACCTCGGGACTTTGGGCCAGCCGCCACGCCAGCGCGTGCTCCCGTCCCCCGCCGCCGATAATCAGTACTTTCATAGTCGCTACAATAATATCAATGCAAGAACGGTACGAAGTGGTGGTGATCGGCGCCGGACATGCCGGGTGCGAGGCTGCCCGCGCGTGTGCACGCATGGGATCCAAGACCGCCATGGTTACCATGAATCTGGATCTTATCGCCCAAATGTCCTGCAACCCGGCGATTGGAGGAATTGCGAAAGGGCACTTGGTGCGCGAGATAGATGCGCTGGGGGGCGTGATGGGTGAAGTCGCCGACGCCGTCGGGATTCAGTTCCGGCTGCTCAATACCAGCCGCGGACCGGCGGTCTGGTCGCCGCGCGCGCAATGTGATAAGAAAATGTACCGCGTGCGGATGCGGCAAGTGTTGGAGCGGGAGCCTAACCTGCGCATCAAGCAAGCGGAAGTGGCGTCGCTGCAGATAGCGGAAATCGCGGAACGCCGCCGCGTTACGGGAGTGCGGCTTCGCGATGGGCGAACGATTAGCGCGGGCGCCGTCATCGTCACGACTGGGACGTTTCTAAATGGGCTGGCGCACGTTGGTGAAACGCGCTACGGCTGTGGGCGCAGTGGGGAGGCGGCCTCCGAGCTGCTCGGGGATCAATTGCGAACGCTCGGACTGCGATCAACACGGCTGAAGACCGGCACGCCACCCCGGCTGGATGGGCGAACAATTGACTGGAGCCGGTTCGAGCCCCAGCCAGGTGATCCGATTCCAACGCCTTTCTCATTTTTGACGGACACGATCGATCGCCCTCAGGTGCAGTGCCATATTGCATACACTACTGAGGAGACGCACAGAATCCTTCGCGAGGCGATTCCGCGCTCGCCTTTGTATAGCGGCCAGATAGAGGGAGTGGGGCCCCGCTATTGTCCGTCGATCGAGGATAAGATCGTGAAATTCCCCGACAAATCTCGACACCAGATCTTTCTAGAGCCGGAGGGCCTGGACACGAACGAGATTTACGTCAACGGGATGTCCACGAGCATGCCGATTGACGTGCAGGAGGCCATGGTCGCTTCAGTTCCGGGGTTGGAGCAAGCGGAGATGATCCGGCCGGGGTACGCAATTGAATACGACGCGATCGACCCGCGTGAATTGAGTCATACGCTGGAAGCGAAGTCGATAGAGGGGCTGTTTCTGGCCGGTCAGATCAATGGAACCTCAGGATATGAGGAGGCCGCGTGCCAGGGACTCGTCGCCGGGATCAATGCAGTGTCTTTTTTGCGCGGCGCTATGCCCCTGGTGATAGGGCGGATGGAAGGCTACACAGGTATCCTGATCGATGACCTGGTTACCAAGGGCACCGACGAGCCTTATCGGATGTTCACCTCGCGGGCGGAATTTCGACTGCACTTGCGAATCGATAATGCCGATGAACGCCTGACGCCACTCGGCCGGCGCGCGGGTCTTGTATCCGACGAGCGTTGGCGCATTTTTGCGATTAAGCGAGATCAGAAACAGCGGCTGACAAGAGCGTTACAGCAACACGCGCATGGGCAATGGCTGAAGCGGCCAGAGGCCTCAATTGATGAGATCGGCGGGTGGGTTCGACAGGTGCTGGGTGAGGAGCCGGCTCGCGGGCTTCTGAATACAATCGAAACGGAGATTAAGTACGGCGGCTACATCGCCCAACAACAACGGCAGATGGGTCGAATGAAGGACGCCGAGCGACGGCCAATTCCTGTGGAGTTTGGCTTTGAGGATATTCCAGGACTTTCACGCGAAGTTCGCGAGAAGCTTGAGCGGGTCCGCCCCGAGACGCTTGGCCAAGCCGGCCGCATTCCCGGTGTGACGCCCGCGGCGATTGCGATTTTGGACGTATACCTGAGCTTAAGTCGTGTTTGTTGAACTGCTTCGATCGAAATTGGGTTCCCTTCGTAAATTGTCCGATGAACAGATCGAGCAAATGCGCCAGCACTACGACCTGTTGGTCCGATGGAACAAGGTCTTGAATTTGACGGCGATTCGCACGCTCGAGGAAGCGGTTCAGCGCCACTACTGTGAATCGGTGTTCGCCGCGCTCCATTTGCCAGAGAGCCAAATTTCAATTGCTGATCTTGGTTCCGGCGCTGGTTTCCCGGGTATTCCAATTGCGATCGTACGGCCTGACTGTTCCGTCACCCTAATTGAGTCGCACCAGCGCAAGGCGGCATTCTTAAGCGAAGCTGCTCGCGGCCTGCCAAATGTTCGTGTCCTTGGGAAACGGTCGGAGGATGTGCATGAGCGTTTCGATTGGGTAGTATCGCGCGCCGTCAGGTACTTGAGTGTTGTGAAAGATATAAAGAGATTAGGCGGATCAGTCGAATTATTGACTGGTGAGGTTTGTTTATCGGATCTCCCTGGAATTTCATGGAGCTTAACTATCCGACTGCCTTGGGGTGATCATCGGCTCTTGTGGATCGCCGAGGATGTTTCACGTGAAACAGTAAGTCGAAATCGTGATAGCATGGCCGCTTGGGAAGAATCCTCGCGGTAACTAACCAGAAAGGCGGTGTGGGGAAAACTACCACTGCCATTAATGTTGCTGCCTCCCTCGCCGCGAACGACCTCCGTGTTCTCGTGATTGATTCCGATCCGCAGGGAAACGCAACTACTGGCCTCGGCGTGAATAAGGACCCGACACGCGCCAGCCTCTATCATGTACTTCTGGGTGGGGCGGAATTGAACGATGCAATAGTCCACACCGCGTTCGAGGGTCTCGATTTGCTTCCGGGCGACAAAAATCTCGTTGGAGCTAATCTGGAGTTGGTGGATGTTGGCCGACGTGAGTTTTGCCTTCAGGCAAAGCTAGTATCGGTGCGCGAACAATATGACTTCATCCTCATAGACTGCCCGCCCGCACTCGATCTGCTTACCTTAAATGCTCTGATGGCCGCGGACTCCGTGCTCATACCCATACAATGTGAATTTTTCGCGCTGGAAGGCATTTCGGAATTAATGGATACAATCCAGCGCATCAGAGACTCGTTTGGGCACGCTTTGGCAGTCGAGGGCATTTTGCTAACTATGTTCGACGATCGGACTAATTTAACTCGCCAGGTGGCCACCGATCTGAAGGACTTCTTCGGAGAGCAAGTCTTCAAAACGATTATCCCGCGAAGCATTCGTTTGGCCGAGGCCCCTAGCCACGGGATGACCATCCTGGCTTACGACGTTCGCTCCCGCGGCGCCGAATGCTATATTCGACTCGCCAAGGAGATCCTTACACGTGAACAAAAACGCCGACACTCCGCGCCGGGCGCTGGGTAAAGGGCTCACGGCTCTATTGCCCACCAGGCCTCCGGCGGTGCCACCCGCTCAGCCTCCACAGGCCGGTGAGCAAGTCACGCAGCTCCCGATTGAGTCCATTGCCGCAAACCCGCTCCAGCCCCGGCGCATTTTTCACACGGAGCGCATGGAGGAATTGGCGCAGTCGATTCGAGCAAACGGGATCATCCAGCCGCTGGTAGTCCGCCGGCATGGCGAGCAGTTTCAATTGGTCGCTGGAGAACGCCGCTGGCGCGCCGCCAAGATCGCAGGATTGGCTCGTGTGCCGGCAGTGATCCAGGATATACCCGACGAACGGCTACTCGAGATCACCCTCATAGAAAACATTCAACGCGAGGACCTCAACCCTATCGAAACAGCTCTGGCTTTTGATCGTTTAGTTCGCGAACTGCAGTTGAATCACGAGGAGATTGGCCGCCGTACCGGAAAAGACCGGTCCACCATCGCCAATTTGATTCGGCTGCTGCAACTTCCGCCGGACGTCCAGCAACTGATCGCTGAGAGAAGGCTCTCTGCAGGCAACGCCCGGTGCCTCCTGGGCCTTCCGACGCCGGAATTGCAAAGAGAAGTCGCTGAAAAGGCAGTGGCCCAGGGTTGGTCGGTACGACAGGTGGAGAGGCTGACGCAACGCCTGACTGAAGATCGTAAGCCCAAATCAGTCGAAGAAGCGCAAACCGATCCGAACGTCAAGGCTGCTATTCAGGAGTTGGAAAGGGCCCTGGGAACGAAAGTTCGCATCACGGAACGGGCGCGCCATAAGGGCCGCATCGAAATCGATTACTACTCGCCGGAAGATCTGGATCGTATCTACTCCGTAATCCTTGGCAACGCCGAGTAACTTATTTCAGCAGTTGAAGAATCGCGGCCAGTTCAGTTCGGATCTTGGCCAGCGGTTCAGGGGTAAACAGAGCTCCCTGCTCCTGATTCATCGCCTTGACCTTAGGGACCTTGGATTCATTATGTAGAGACTGCCGTGCACCTTCGATGGTGTAGCGCTTCTCGTATAACAAATATTTGATCTTGAGGAGCAGTTCGACGTCTTTGCGCCGATATAAACGATGCCCGGTCCCGGATTTCTTGGGAGCCAGCTTAGGAAACTCGCTCTCCCAATAACGTAGAACGTAAGGCTCGACACCCAACAAGTCAGCTACCTCGCCTATGCGGAAGTACAGCTTATCCGGTATCTCTGGGGGTGCCGTAGGTACCGCCGGATCTGTCATCGGTCATTCGTCATCCTATCCTACTCCGCATGGATTGTCACGATATGTTGCCCGCGCGGCAGGAAGATAGCGGTTGCGCCAGCCGCCTCAGGCGAACTCTCGGATCCGTCGGTGTCGAGGCGAACAGCTTTGCGATTCAGCACCGCAATCACGCGCGTCGAGCCCTTGTAGGATATTTCCATTGTCTGCCCATCAATGGTTTGTGCTGACATTAGTTCACCATTGAAATTGAGCAGGCGTAATGAAGATACCTGGGAACCGGTTTCGATGGTATGGGTGCCCGCGGGTAAAACAACAAGGGACTCGCTCTGGACAGGCCAAGCTTCACCATCTACCAGGGCCGGTCCCGACCAGCGCACGGCCACCCCGTTAGGGGAATCGACAGTAAGCTTCGATCCAACCCTCACAAAGCGACTGACCACTGCCGCAGAGGCGGGAAGCAGGGCGAGATCCGGCGACAGGATCGAGTTTTCAAAATATAAGGCTACGCGGGCGAAAGCCCCAGCCGCCGAATGCACCACTTCGAAAAGCTCAGTCCCGGTCTGCTGCTTTGTGGGATAGACATTCTGGTATCGGTCGACGATATTCAAATCGACGGCCAGCCTATCCGGCCTCGTGGTCAGCGGACGATACCGCCGTGCAATTTCTTCATAACGTTGCGGCGCCATATTCCAGACGGTGGCAGGATCCTCCACCAGGAACGTAAAGCTCTGGTGCTCGAGTAGCGGCAGCAATTGCGCGGAATCCGCACCTATGGCGTCTCTCATGGTGGTGTCTAACCGGTCGTCCACGTGGGTTAGAACGATGTCCAGATAACTTCGCGCGCTCCGCAGCTTCTCCATCTCACCCAGCCACTTCTGCTGTGTATCGCGGGCGAGCGAGGCGCGAAAGTCGAGAAAGGCGCGCTGAGAAGCCAAATCTTTGCGGTCGTGAAACAACTCTATCGGATCAAATCCACCCGCGCGCTGGAACTGCGACCGGACGTCACTATTCATTGGCGTGAAGCGCGACGGGTTGGACATACCTTCCAGGGACTCGAAATAAAGTTCGGCCAGATTGACGCCATCCCAATCAAAACGGTCAATAAGGTCCTTTACACCTTTAACCACCGCCCGAAAGCAATCCGGATTCGAAAGATTCATCAGCTTCCGCCAGTCGAGCTGGGCGTCTTGCAGCACCGCGGTTTTTTCCCGCCACTCGGGATGGTCATTCCAGAACTTATCGCTGACGTGCGGCAGCTCCAGCCAGGCGTAAATCAGGATTCCATTGGCGTGGCAAGCGGTGATCAGACGCTTGAGGTAAGCATCGCGCTCAGGGTCCGCCTCATAAAAGTGCCAGGCAGCCACATGCAACGCCGAGATTCCGGCATTCCGCCAACGAGTGGCAAAATAGTCGAGATCTACGCGCAAGCGGTAAGACGAATCGAAGAACGCCCACAGGCGTGTGGAGCGAAAAGGCGGATCCAGGCCGAGATCGGCCAGCGCCTGCAGCAGATAGGGAAAGCGTTCGTATCCTCGCTCACCCGGTGGCGCGGCCAGCCATAGCACTCCGCCGGAGCCGCGCCGGAAACCAGCCAGCATTGGCGCACCCGTCCACCGCTCCTTAGCAAAGACCTTTGCATCGCTGGGTACTTCATAACGCGGTAGCTCCAGCCCCTTCTCCCAAACGATCGGCAATTTCGGTAAGTGCACATCTTCGAGGCTGCTAACGCGAACATGGTCCTTGGCGCGGCGGAAGCCGAACGACTCAGCCGTTGTCGATTCGCCCTCGAGGATAAGGTAAGCGCCGCCCTCCACGCGGCTGGTCCAATCCCCGGAGTCCGGCGAGCCTGATCGCAGCACGAAAATGCGCGCGTCAGGGGCCGCCTGCGGCATAAACCCCACCGATTCGAGAATGAGCGGCCATCCGCCCTGATCGTCGGACAACACACAGAAGTACGGCAGAGAAGCCGCCTGCGCCCACGTCGGCATCAGCAGCGCCAGGCTAATAAGTAAACGCATACCAGAACCCCGCACGAAAGTCGTTAAAGGTCGAACCGGTGGGATAACCCGCTACCGTGTAGTAGCCGCGCAGATAATTGACCGTAAAGAAGAGTGCGCTTGGCATGCTGGCGACACGAAAGCGCACCCCGGGCCCGGTCTCGAAGAAGTTGGCCCACGCCTCGCGCTTCTGATCCAGGGTGACATTCGCATTCCAGTACAACTGCGTTTCGAGCGGCCCGAGCGCCGGCGTGTACCCGAAACGGTTCTGTGAGTAGAGCAAGAAATCATTGTCGAAGCGGCTCACGAAAATACCATCGTCATTGGTCTCGAAGAACAG
>Ga0302324_100030736_pt1 | contig 10144 bp, 9 predicted proteins | sample Palsa_T0_1_FD_201949 | JGI IMG/M metagenome (GOLD analysis project Ga0302324, IMG submission 201949) | Peat permafrost microbial communities from Stordalen Mire near Abisko, Sweden - Palsa_T0_1 | ecosystem: Environmental > Terrestrial > Soil > Palsa > Peat permafrost | place: Sweden: Abisko... | reverse complement strand
CGGTGTCATGGGTTTCGATCTGCGTGATTCCGGCTTCCACATCGTTCTGACCAAGGACGTGCCGGATGTCATCCGGGAGCGCGTCAAGGAACTGGCCGAAGGTTTTCTCGCGCGCCAGGGCCTGCAGCGCGACGATATTTCCGCGTTTCTCCTCCATCCGGGCGGGCAAAAGCTGTTGTCCTATATGCAAGAGGAATTGGGACTGGAACGCTCCGACACCGAAATTTCCTGGGACATCCTGCGCCGCTACGGCAATCTTTCCAGCGCCAGTGTTCTATTTATCTTGAACGAATGGCTGGTTCAAAAAGAAATGCCGTCGGGCAGCTACGGACTGCTGATGTCGTTCGGCCCGGGATTCACGGCGGAGATGCTCCTCTTGCAATGGCCATAACGTATGCCTATCTTTCCCTGCTGGCGCTCGTCGGGATCGGGCGGCTTGCGGAGCTGGGGATTTCGCGCCGCAATCAGCGCCAGCTCGAGAAACAAGGCGTTCGCAAAATTCCTGAACCGCATTTTCGTTGGATGGTGCTTTTGCATGGCGGCGTCCTGGTGTGCGCGGGCGCCGAAGTTCTGTTCCTCCATCGCCCGTTGATTCCCGCGCTGGCCGTTCCGATGGCCGCGCTGTTCGTACTCTCCAATTTTCTCCGCTGGTGGGTGATCCGCACGTTGGCGGGGCACTGGAACGTCGAAGTCATGGAATCGTCGGCCGTGGGCGTGGTCAGTTCAGGACCGTATCGCTGGGTGCGCCACCCGAATTACGTGGCCGTGGTGCTGGAGATATTTTCGCTGCCCATGATCCACACCGCGTGGATCACGGCCATCGCCGGGACGCTGGGAGATCTGGAAATTCTGCGGCGCAGAATCAAAGTCGAAGACGGTTTTCTCTTGTCGAACCCTGCTTACCGCCTGGCCATGGGTGGAAAACCAAGATTCTTGCCGCGAGTATTCAAGCGGCATGCGAGTGCGTCCGGGGCTGGCGTTTAGTAGCACAGCCACTCTTGGCTGTGCGGTTTTCTCAACTTTCGCGAATCTATAGCGTTTTTGATCGAAAAAACTGCACAGCCAAGAGTGGTTGTGCTACTTCACCGTCCTCCGCCCGATTCGCGGAGGGTTTCTTGTCTCGGGGATTTCTCCGGCCTCCAGTGCGCCAAGCCATCCGCGCACCGCCTCGCGCAGCGCCTCGATTTCAAGCCCGCCATGAATTTCCGGGAAACAATCGAGTTTCAGCAACCCGGCCCGAAGCAAGTTTCGCGTCCCCTTCAAATTCGCGCGGGAATAGTGGTGAAACGCCGCAGCCACTTGGATCAGGCCCTGCAGAAACATTTTGTCCGGGTTCGGCGTCTCCAGCCACACTTCCTCCCAATGCTCGTGAGCGTCGTAAAAGTGCGCGGAATTAAACGACTCGAGTCCTTTTTGATATAGCCGGTCTTTTTCGTTCGAATCCATGCGCGTTTTTGGAGTCTTCGTCATATGCGCGGCCGAGGACAGCATATTATCAGACGGGCGACGATGCCGCCCGAAGGGAGGCGGATGTCGCGGTTCCTAATCGTGAGAATCGCGCATTTGAATTTCTCCATTTGCAACAACCCGCGTTATCATAGGTATCCTTCGCGGTCATGAGGTTCTTGCTTGCCAAAGTTCAACTTGGTCTTGCTCATCCACGCGCACCAGCCGGTCGGCAATTTTGACGACGTCATGGAACGTACCTACGAGCGCTCCTATTTGCCCTTTGTGGAGTGTGTAGCGCGCCACCCGCGCGTCCGTTTAGGATTGCACTATACCGGCTCGCTGCTCGAATGGCTCGCCGAAAAGCATCCCGAATACATCCAGCGCGTGGGCGCGCTCGTGGCGCGCGGCCAAGTGGAAATCGCGGGTGGAGGATTTTACGAGCCGATCCTGATCGCCATTCCTTATGAGGATCGCATCGAGCAGATTCGGCGCTTGAGCAATTTTGTCGAGGAACATTTTGGCAAACGCCCCGCCGGCGCCTGGCTTGCCGAACGCGTGTGGGAGCCTCAATTGCCCGCGGCGCTGGCCGAAGCCGGCGTGGAATACACGCTGGTTGACGACAGCCACTTCCTTACGGCGGGGCGCGAGATCCCGGAATTGTTCGGCTATTACATCGCGGAAGAATGCGGCAAAACGGTGAAGGTGATTCCCGGCCTTCAAGAGCTGCGCTACTTGCTTCCCTTCGGCACCGTCGAGGATTCGGTCGCCTTTCTGCGCCGCTCCGCGAACGATCATCCCGGCGGAATGTCTTCGATGGGCGACGACATGGAAAAATTCGGCGCCTGGCCTCATACCTACGATCACTGCTTCCGCGACGGCTGGCTGGAGCGTTTCTTCACCGCCGTGGAATCCAGCTTCGAGTGGTTGGAAATGGTCCCGCCCGCCGAAGCGCTCGCCTCGCACGCCCCGCTCGGCCGCGTGGACCTGCCCACCGCGTCCTACACCGAGATGATGGAGTGGGTATTGCCTACTTCGGTACGCTTGAAATTTCATTCGTTCCTCGACGAATTTTCCGAACGCCCAGACGTGCGGCGCTTCCTGCGCGGCGGATTTTGGCGCGGATTTTTCAGCAAGTATGCCGAAGCAAATCTACTGCACAAGAAAATGCTGCGAGTCTCCTCGAAGCTGCGGTGCGGCCCCGGGAAGGCCCCGCGAAAAGGCGCAAAGGGCGCCCAGCGACACGCCAAGGCCATCACTCAGCTGATGCGCTCGCAATGCAATGACGCCTACTGGCACGGAATTTTCGGCGGCCTCTACGCCCCGCACCTCAGAACGGAATTGTGGCGCGAGTTGGTCCGCGCCGAGACGATTGCCGATTCGCTCCATCACGGCGCAAAGCCCTATCAAGCGATGACGCAACTCGATTTCGACGCCGACGGCAAGGAAGAAATCGAGATCACTTCGCCCCAATTCTCGGCCGTGATAAAACCTTCCGGCGGTGGCACGCTGGAAATCCTGGATTTTCGCCCGAGCGAGGTGACGCTGATCAATTCGCTGCAGCGCCGCGTCGAGGCCTACCACAGGAAATTGCAGAACGTGGCCCAGTTTGCCGCTAAAGTCGCCTCCATTCACGAGCAAACGCTCGTCAAGGAGCCAGGCCTCGAAAAACGGCTGAAATACGATCGCTGGCCGCGAAACACGTTCCGTCTTTTGCTTTTTGCGCCGGGAAAATCTCACGCCGATTTTGAAGCCTTGCGCCTCGAGGAGAGCGCCGCGTTTGCGGGAGGGGATTACCGGGTCGAAAGCGCGACCGCGGAAGAGGTTCAGTTGAGCATGGAAGCGCCGCTGCGCCAGGTGATTGCGAGCGTGGATTCGGATTGCGTCTTGCGCGCGGCAAAAGTTTTGCAATTCAAAAATCACGACCGGGGCTTCGACGTTCGTTGCCGCGTCGATCTCGCGCCGAAAGGGCCCGCGTCCACGCCCGAGGCCCACGTCCCCGGCGGCCCCGACAAGTTCACCGTGGGCTTGGAGATTGTCCTCAATCTTTTGGCGCCCAATGTGCCGGACCGCTACTTCGAATTTGCGGGCGACCGGAAACCTTTGGAGTGGAGCGGCGTGGTGGACGGTCCGCGGGTGCGCGTGGCGGATGAATGGCAGAACGTGGCCGTGGAGATCGAAGCCAGCGGAGCGAGCCAGTTATGGATCTCGCCCATCGAAACCGTTTCGGAATCCGAGGAAGGCTTTGAACGCGTCTACCAGGGATCGCAAATTCTGGGCGTGTGGAATGTGTCGCTGAGCGCCACGGAACCCTGGACCGCCGAAACAGTCTTGCGAGTAACGGCCGCAAGCGCAAAGTAGGACGGGCTTCAGCCTGTCGGTTTTCGATTTGCTTGATGGAAAAAATCCGCAGGCTGAAGCCCGCGCCACCTAGCCTCACTCCGCAATCAGCAAGCTTTCCGCAAAGGGCCACTCCGTATCGATCCACTGCGAATCGCAACGAAACCCGTTCCGCCGCGCCATCCCTGAAATATCCTCCGCGCGGTATTTGTGCGAGCTTTCCGTCCAAATGGTTTCGCCATTCAAAAAGGGAACAGCGCACCCCGCGCGCGGAATCGTAACGATCTGATCCCGCAGCGAGCGCAAATGCATTTCAACGCGCCGATGCTCGCTGTTATAGCGCGCTTCATGGCAAAACGCCTGGAGATCGAAATCCGCGCCCAGCTCGCGATTGATGCGCGCGAGAAGATTCAGATTAAACGCGGCGGTCACTCCCACGGCATCGTCGTAAGCCGCGAGCAATTGCGGCAGCGGCTTTTCCAGATCCGTGCCCAGCAGGAGCGTGTCGCCCGGAAACAGAATGCGGCGCACCTCCGTGAGGAAACGCTCGGCGGCGTCGCGATCGAAATTGCCGATCGTGCTGCCCAGAAACAGCACCAGCAGACGATCGTCCTCGTTGCGCCGGGCCACCGCGGCCAGCAAACCATCCAGATAAGGCCGCTCGAATCCGACGATGCTGAGGCATTCGATCTGGCCCAGTTCGCTTTCACAGCGGGCCAGCGCCGTGGGTGAGATTTCAATCGGGCAGTAGGTTGTCGTACCCTGGCGCCGTGCCAGGGCTTCCAGCAGCCAGCGGGTCTTCTTGCCGCTGCCGCTGCCCAATTCCGCCACCAGCACTCGCGGCTTCAAGCGCGAGACGATGTTCGCGGCGTGCCGGTGCAACAGCCGCTCGTCGGCGCGCGTCAAGCCGTATTCGGGCAGCACGCTAATCACTTCGAATAAGGCCGAGCCAATTTCGTCATACAAATATTTGGAAGGAAGCTCCTTCTGCCCGGGCCGGTACAATCCAGCGCGCACCTCTCCGGCAAGATCAGGCCTCGGATGTTGAGCGATCACCGCGGTTGCCATGGCGTATCCTCGATTCTTTTCTGCCGTGGGGGCACGATCCGCCGCAGCGGATGCCCCTACGGGCGTCAGTGTTCGACGCAGCGAAATTTAGCGTACACATACGGGTAATGCGGCTGGAACCAATTGCGGAACGACCGCCGCAACATGCACGCGGCCGTGCGCGGCGAACCGCCCTTCATTACGAAGTGTTTTCCGTCGAAGAAATTCGCGGAGTACCCGGGATAGAACGAGAATGGCTGGAATCCCGGAAAAGGCGCAAACGGCGTGCGCGTCCATTCCCAACCGTTCCCCACGAGGTCGGCGACGCCGAAGTCGCTGTTGCCCTCGGGATACGATCCCACAGGAACCGGGTCCCAGCGCTCGAAATCAAAATTGCCGCGCCGCGCCGCAGGCCCTTCCGCACCCCAGGGATATGCGAGTTCGCCGCCGCTGCGTGTGCCGCATGCGGCGCGGTGCCATTCCGCTTCGCTCGGCAATTCTTTTCCAACCCAGCGCGCATAGGCCGACGCTTCATCGTGGCTGACGTACACAGGCCAGTCGAGCGGCAGCGAAATTTCCGCAAACATGGCGCGGTAGCACCAGGAATCCCCGTTCGGGATCCAAAACGAGGGATAGCAATGCTCCTGGGAGGTAATCCAGTCCCATCCGGAATCGCTCCAGAGGTTGCGACGCTCATACCCGCCATCCCGCATGAATCGCAAGTAGTCACTATTCGTGACATTGTAGGCATCGATGGCAAAGGCGGGGACTCCGACGCGATGCTCCTCGAACTCATTGTCCCAGCCGAACGGCCCGTCTTCGCCGCGAACGAGGCCAAGCGTCGCCGTCCCCTCGGGGATTTCCACGGAATGTAGGGTGTGTTTCGGAGTCGAGGGCGGGGGGGCGATGGGCTGGCTAAGTTTGCGGTCCACGGGCAATTGATGCAGCATGTAACACAATGTTTCGGCGTGCATCAGGCGGTGTTCGATGGCAACTTCGAGCAAGCGCCCGTGTTCGAGGCGCGCCGCACTCGGGTCCTTGGCGGCCAGCGCTCCAATCGCGGCGTCTATCAGCTCGCGAAGCCGCTGGTTGTAATCTCGTACCCGTTCGACGGAAGGCCAATCCTTGGGTTGATCCGTGGGCAATCCTCCCTCCACGGGATCTATGCCAAAGGCGAAGAGCTTGTCAAAGTCAGGGTCAAAGGAAGAGAGGCCTAGGGGTTCCCGGAGAAGGTTCCAATCGAATGCTTCCAGATGGCCCATATAAAAAATAATCCGGTGGCGTTCCGGCACAGGGCGGTCGTAAAGTGCTGCGGGGCGGACAATTTTGAAGAGTTCTTCGCTCCGAGCGCGCGCCGCCAGTAGGCGTGCATGCAGTCGATCGATCCGGGAAGAAGATGATGCCACTGCTAGCGGATTCACAAAAATCTCCTGAGCTACGGAATTGCCTTGCAGCGGCCGGGGCAGACCGCGTGAAACTAGCGGGGCAGCTTTTATGGCTCTTATTTAGATGCTCCAATATGGGAAGTCAATACATGTTTTTCAAGTGGGCCAAAGGTCGGGGTTTCAGTGCGCGGGAGGATTGAGGCGTGACTGGGCTAACTGACGGATTCCAGGACGGATACACCATCGAATTTCGAGCTGCTACTTATCGGCTGCAATCCGGCTTGGCCCTCATTTCAGGCCTTAATCTCAGGATTGCCGGGGGCGAAACGGTCATTTTGCTCGGCCGCAGCGGTTCCGGCAAGACCACCACCCTGAAGCTCATCAACCGCCTCTTGGACCCTACCGAAGGTGACGTGCTCATCACAGGGCGTTCAAGCAGGTCTTGGGATGTCATCCAGCTGCGCCGGGGGATCGGATATGTCATCCAGGATGCCGGTCTATTCCCACATTGGAACGTGGAGCGAAATGTGGGCCTTGTGCCCCGGTTGGAGCGATGGCCGGAAGACAGAATCCAGGCGCGCGTGCGGGAGATGCTCTCCTTGGTCGGCTTGCCGCCAGAAGAGTTTGCCCAGCGCCGCCCATCCGAGCTTTCCGGCGGGCAGAGACAGCGCGTGGGGGTCGCGCGGGCGTTGGCTGCGGACCCTCCTATCTTATTGATGGACGAGCCGTTCGGGGCGGTCGACCCCATTACCCGCGCTGATTTGCAAAGGGAATTTAGGGCCTTGGCGCTGCGGCTGAGGAAGACAATTGTATTCGTCACCCACGACGTGCGCGAGGCACTGCTCCTAGGCACGCGAATCGCACTGCTGGAACAGGGCCGATTGATCGGAGTATACGCCCCGGCGGAATTCCTTAAAGCTAAAGAACCGGAGATCCAGGCATTCGCGGCATCGCTGGAGTCTGGCGGGGCTCACGAGGGGGTCCAATGAACTGGTACGATTTTCTGTTGCGAAACCGCAACGAAGTGTTCGAGCGGTCCCTCGAGCACATTGGCTTGGTGGGCGCTTCGATGGCCATTTCTCTCGCAATCGGGTTACCCCTGGGGATCGCGCTGGTCGGACGAGCCAAGCTGCAGAGCTGGGTGATTGGGGCCGCCAACGTCGTGCAAACGATTCCGAGCCTCGCTTTGTTCGGTTTCCTCATCCCGGTGCCGTGGATTGGCGGCATAGGAGCCAGCACGGCCATCGTAGCGCTTTCTCTTTACGCCTTGTTGCCTATTTTGCGCAATACCTGCACCGGAATTGGGGAGGTCGACCCGGCGGTCGTCGAGTCCGCGCGGGGTATGGGAATGACTCCGCGTCAGGTGCTCTGGCAAGTGCAGTTGCCGCTGGCCGCTCCCGTGTTGCTGGCAGGCATTCGCGTCGCGACGGCGATGAGTATTGGCGTGACCACGATTGCGGCGGCAATCGGCGCCGGGGGCCTGGGGGTATTTATTTTTCGCGGGCTGGCCATGGTGAACAATCAAATTATCCTGGCGGGGGCGATTCCCGCCGCCTTCCTGGCGATCGCCGCCGATACCGGCTTGGGATATTTCCAGCGGAGCAGTGCCAGAAGATGAACGCCCGCTCCGGTTTGCCAAGGTGTCGTAGCGCCGGCGTTCCGCCGGCAGTTTTTCTAACTCCCCACGCCGAGAGAATGCCGGCGGGACGCCGGCGCTACGAAAACCCTGCGTTCTCTCGTGAATCCTGTGAATCATATTCCGACGTTCGGATTCGTAGTAAGAAGTGCGGGATAAGCTCGTTCCCACTGTATGTTTTGGCTTTGCTCGTCATGCTGGTAACAGGCGGCTGCGGCAAACGCGACGGCGACACCATCGTTGTCGGATCGAAAAATTTCACCGAGCAGATTGTGCTCGCGGAAATGTTCGCGCAGCAGATCGAGGCTCATACGGCGCTGCATGTGGAGAGACGCCTGAATCTCGGCGGGACATTTATTTGTCACGATGCACTCATCTCGGGAAAAATCGATATCTATCCGGAATATACCGGCACGGCGCTCACCGCTGTCTTGAAAGACCCGCCGCAAAAGGATCCCTCGGAGGTTTTCCGCCGGGTGCAGGAACAATATCGCGCACAGTTCAATGTCGAGGTGATGCCGCCGCTCGGCTTCAACAACACGTTCGCCATGGTCGTGCGCGGCGATGACGCGGAACGGCTGCATCTCCGCACGATTTCCGACATCGCCCCGTACGCCCCGAAATGGCGCGCGGGCTTCGGCTACGAATTCATGGAGCGGCCCGACGGCTATCGTGGCTGGGTAATGGCGTATGGCCTGCATTTTTCCGGCGAGCCGCGCATCCTCGACCTCGGCCTGCTCTACCGCGCCCTCGCCGACAAGCAAGTAGACCTCGTCGCCGGAAACTCGACCGACGGGGTGATCGCTTCGCTGCACATGGTCGCGCTCGACGACGACCGCCATTATTTCCCTCCCTACGAAGCCGTCCCCCTGGTGCGCCGCGCCACGCTCGAAAAGCATCCTGAGGTGCGCGACGCGATCGGCGCGCTGGCCGGGAAGATTTCCGTGGACGAAATGCGCCTCATGAATTACGCCGTCGATGGCGAGCACCGCGATCCGGCCGATGTCGTCCGCGCGTTTCGCAAAGCGAAGGGCTTGTGAGTGGAGCAGGCTTCAGCCTGTGGGTTTTCCTTGGGCCAAAAACCCGCAGGCTGAAGCCTGCGCCACGGAAGTTGCCCCGGACAAATCGCGTCTGCTAGAGTGCGTGCGTATGCCAAACACGGAATTCCGGCTAGCCAGCTTCAGGAAAAATCGAAGGCCGCGAACTCTCTTCCCCCAGATATGACCATCGACAATCGAAAACTCACACGCTATGCGAAGGCGTTGCGCGGCCGGCGGATCGGCGTGGCAGGCGACTTCATGCTGGACCGCTACGTGTGGGGCACGGCCGCGCGGCTTTCGCCGGAAGCTCCCGTTCCCGTGGTGGATTTCGCGAATGAAAGCCAAGTGCTGGGCGGCGCGGGAAACGTGGCGATGAATTTGTCCGCGCTGGGCGCCGCGGTGTTTCCGTTCGGCGTCGTCGGAGAGGATGAGGAAGGGCGCGCGATCCGGTCCAGCTTTGCCGCGGCGGGAATGGCAGCCAAGGGGGTGATTGCGGACGCAACGCGCGTCACGACCGTGAAGACGCGCATCATCGCGCGCCATCAGCAGATCGTGCGCGTGGACCGCGAGCGCCGCGAGCCGCTGGCTCGCCCGCTCGAAGACCGCCTGGTGCGCGCGATCAAGGCCGCGCTGCCGCGGCTGGACGCGCTGGTCGTGTCCGACTACGACAAGGGCGTGGTCAGCGACTCGCTCGCGGACCGGGTGTTGACCGAGTGCCACCGCCGCGGCGTGCCCGCGCTGGTCAAGCCGAAGACGTCGCGACTCTTCGCCTATCGTGGCGCGAGCCTGATTGTGTGCAACGCGAAAGAGGCGGGCTTTTTCGTCACCCGCTCGCTCGAGGATGGCGAGTCGGTCGAGCAGGCCGGGCGCGCTCTGCTGGCGCACTTCGGATGTTCGGCCGTGGTGATCACGCGAGGTTCCGATGGCCTTAATGTGTTTGAAGACACGTCGCCCCAGGGTTTCCATGTTTCGGCGACCAGCAGTGAGATCAGCTACGCGCGCCTGGGGCAAGCGGGAGTCGATCGCTCCGCGCGCGGACGCCAGGTGTTTGACGTAACGGGCGCGGGCGACACGGTGCTTTCCGTTCTCGCGCTGGCGATTGCAGCGCACGTTCCCGTTCGGGAGGCCGCGATCCTAGCCAACGCTGGCGCCGGCGTGGTGGTAGGAAAGCTAGGCACTTCGACGATTACGCCCGCCGAGTTGTTTGCCGCTGTGCGCGATCTTCAGTAGGACGGGCTTCAGCCTGTCGG
>Ga0302324_100030731_pt1 | contig 10145 bp, 11 predicted proteins | sample Palsa_T0_1_FD_201949 | JGI IMG/M metagenome (GOLD analysis project Ga0302324, IMG submission 201949) | Peat permafrost microbial communities from Stordalen Mire near Abisko, Sweden - Palsa_T0_1 | ecosystem: Environmental > Terrestrial > Soil > Palsa > Peat permafrost | place: Sweden: Abisko... | reverse complement strand
GGAGAGGAGATGTCTTCGAGGACCTGAGTCACGGTCGGCTCGATCTTGCTTTGATTGGCGATGAAGGCCATGTGCCCTCACCTTTACTGACCGAGGTCATTTACGAGGAAGAACTCGTCTGTATTGTGGCAGCGGATGCTCCCTACCAGCGCCAACTCACTCTCAAACAATATCTCGCGGCCGAACACATTGGCGTCGATGTCGTCGAAGGCTCGCAACATATACCGGAGAAGCGTCTCGCAGCGTACGGTCATCGCCGTCGTACCGTGATTACCCTGCCATATTTCGGAGCGGCTACGCGGTGTATTCCTGGAACCAAACTGATTCTTACCGCACCCCGGCGATTCGCAGCACTGGAGGCCGAAAATCGCAAAATCAAGGTGCAGAAGGCGCCGGAAGAGATAACCGGCTTCAAGTACCTGATGATCTGGCATCCGCGAGTCAATACGGATGCCGCGCATGCATGGCTTCGAGGCGAGATCAGGAGAATTGGCAGGAAGATCGGCTCATGATTTTCCTGGTTGAGAAACGAAATTCCCTTGCCTGGTTCCTTCACAGGTCTAGTTGGGATTCGGACTTCCGAAATGAGCCCTATGGCTATGTGACAGAAACGTAGAAACTAACGGGCCTTTGGTTTCGGGCGGCCTTTGGGTATCTTGCCGATTCTGGGATCCCGGGCGCGGATCAGTTCGCACGCGCGCAAGGCTGCTGATTCAAAATCCGGCGCGTCGGCGGGTAGAATCTGCCAGCCGGTTACTTCCTTCCCCAGTAGCTGGATGGAGCGCATGTGGGGAAACTCGCGTCGCAGACTCTGGTGGTGCTCTTTGGTGGTGGCGAGCCACACGCCGTTGTCTTCTGTTTGTTTCTGCTTTTCTCGCAGCATCAAGACGATCTTGTCTCCAACGTACACCGCGAGACAGCCGAACATGGAGCGGGTTTCGATCGGGAGCTGGGAAACGGCTTCGAGCACAAACTCGTAGGGAATAGACTTACGAAGTTTGACCGGAAATAGTCTCTCGTTGGCAGGTTTTCGCATCGCGCCCATGATAGTACGAGTCTTCAGTGTGCACCGAGTGCATTCTTGACGCATATAGCCGCTATGCATATAGTGTGGTTATGTCCGACGAGGTCAAGGCCCTACTCCCGCTCCAACCCACCACTTTCCACATTCTTCTGTCTTTGACCGACGAAGAACGGCATGGCTACGCCATCATTCTCGAGGTAGCCAGGCGCACCCAGGGCGAACTCAAACTGAGTGCGGGCACGCTCTACCGTTCCATTCAGCGGATGCTCGAAACGGGCCTCATCGTAGAGACCAGGAACCGGCCTGCGCCCGAGTTGGACGATGAACGGCGCAGATATTACCGCATCACTCCCCTGGGAAAAGCAGTCGCGGAGGCAGAGGCGGGGCGGCTTCGAGATTTGCTCAAGATGGCGCGCTTGTGCGGAGTGGCGCCCAGGACAACCTGATGAACTTCTATCGATTGCTTCTCCACCTCTATCCCTCCTCGTTCCGGGCAGAGTACGGCGATGAGATGAGCTCTATCTTTGCGCTCGAACTTGACCGAAGCAGCGGACGGGCGGCCCGGTGTGGGCTTTGGGTTTCCGCATTTGCCGAGATCGTGTTCAACGCCGCCATGGTGCATTGGGAAATTGCCCGGCGGGATCTGTTTCATTCCATGCGGTCACTGCTGCGCTCCCCTGGCTTCACGTTGACGGCGCTTCTGCTGATTACGATCGGCATAGGCGCTAATGTTGCCGTATTTACTCTGGCGAATTTTGTTCTGGTCAGGCCACTTCCCTTTCCTCAGCCGGACCAGTTGACGAAAGTCTGGGAAAAGCATCCCGGCTATCCCAGGATGGAACTTTCTCCGGCCAACTATCGCGATCTCATGGCGTCGAGCCGATCGTTCACCACTTTGGCCGCTTATACCGGCTATTCGATGAGTCTGGTCGGTCAAGGTGAACCTCGACGGATCGAAGGTGCCGTAGTTACGGCAAATCTGTTTTCACTGCTGGAAAGGCCGGCGTTGATCGGCCGTTATTTCCGTCAAGGGGACGGCCAAGCGGGCGCGCCGGGAACGGTGGTACTGAGCTATTCCGTATGGCAAACAGCCTTCGGAGGTGATCGAGAGATAGTGGGGAAGCCGGTCTCGCTCGATAACCAACCGTACACAGTGATCGGAGTGATGCCGGCCGACTTTCGTTTTCCTACACGGGAAACGCTCTTCTGGACGCCCTTTCGATTTAAGGAAACGGACTACCTGGATCGCAATAACGATATGCTGGATGGCATTGGCCGGCTGAAGCCAGGGGTATCGCTGGCCCAGGCGCGTAGCGAGTTGCTGCTGATCGCCGCCCGGTTGCGGAAACAGTATCCCAAAGAAAACGAAGCGGTCGATTTGTCGGTGTTCGCCTTGCGCGACGAACTGTCGGAGGACTCGCGCCTGCTGCTCAAAGGCTTGTGTGGGGCAGCGCTTTGCGTGCTGGTGATCGTCTGCGCCAACCTGGGAAATATTCTGTTGGCACGCTCGCTGGCCCGGGAAAGAGAGCTCTCGATTCGCTTGTCACTGGGCGCCAACCGCCGCAATCTTCTCCGTCACCTGCTTACCGAAAGCGTTCTGCTGGGGCTCGCTGGCGGCGTCAGCGCAACCGGAGTTGCTATAGCAGCCTTACCGTTGCTTTCGCGGTTGGTACCCAGCAGACTTCCGGTGCAGCAGGTTCCTTCGGTCGACGTAGAGATGCTGCTGTTTGCCCTTGCCCTTACGGTCATTACGGTGATCGCTTTTGGGGTTGCCCCGGCATGGCAGGCGTGCAGAGGCGCAGGCCTGAACGGCCTTCGCGTGGGCGTGCGCACCGGCGGAGCGGGTCGCCACGGAGCGCGGTCTGCGTTGGTGATTGCTGAGGTCGTGGCATCGGTGGTGCTTCTGGTTTCGTCGGGATTATTGATTCGCGCGCTGTGGCGGGTGCAATCCGTGGATCCTGGATTTACCACCAGCGGTATCCTCTCTTTGAGCACTGACTTGCCCTTTCCCAAATACAACAAGACCAGCACTCGAGAGCAGTTCTATGGCAAGGTGCTGACGGAGGTGCGCAGGCTGCCTGGGGTCATGGACGCTGCTTACATCACCGCGCTTCCGATGACCTGGGGAGGCGGGATCTGGCCCGTGGAAGTGGACGGCCGCAGCCGGATCCTCACGGAAGGCAATTCCGCCAGCCTGCGTTTCGTTACGCCTGGTCTTTTTTCGACCCTGGGTATGGGCATCAAATTGGGCCGCGGGGTGAGCGACAACGATACTGCGGATAGGCCCTGGGTGGCCGTGGTAAGCGAATCATTGGTGCAACGATACTGGCCCCATGAACAGCCGATCGGTCGCCATTTTAAGTTTGGCTTTCACGATCGCGAGGTGATCGGGGTAGTCGGGGACATCCGGGCACGGGGCCTCGAGAGAACCAGCGAGCCCCAGGTATATCTCAGCTCTAAACAAGACCTTGATGACGGGCTCACGTATTACGCACCCAAAGACCTGGTGATCCACTCATCGCAGCCGTCCGAGCTTCTGTTGCCGGCGATCCGGCAGATCGTCCACGCGGCAGATCCGGAGCAGCCTATCTCCGACGTAAGAACGATGGATGAGGTGGTAGCCGGCGAAACGGAATCGCGAACCATCCAAATGCGAGTGCTGGTGGTCTTTACGGGGGTGGCGATTGTGCTGGCAGGCTTAGGCATATATGGCCTGCTCGCGTTCACGGTCTCGATGCGACAACAGGAGTTTGGTATCCGCCTGGCTTTGGGCGCCGGCCATGGCGATATCTTCAAGATGGTGTTAGTCCAGGGAGCGGTGCTGGCAGTGGCCGGTTTGGTGCCTGGGCTGGCATTGGCGTACATCGCGGCCAGACTGATGGAAAGCCTGCTGGCGGGGGTGCGGCCGGCGGATGCGCTCACTTTTTCAACCGCTGCAGCACTTTGCCTTATCACTACCCTGCTGGGGACTTTATTCCCGGCGCTTCGTGCGGTTCGAGCTGATCCTACCGCCATCATGCGCGCCGAGTAGCCGCTTCTTCGGTTCCTTCCACGTTTTTAAAAAAATCAAAATGGGTTGTCCATTTTGTGCCCTCCTGAACGACTATCTGGTGAGCAGAGCAGTCATGCGGTTCAGGAGGGACAAAATGAAATACCTGTGCATGGTCATTGTTGACGAGAAGAAACTGGCAGCGATGTCAGGAGCCGCTTCCCAAGCCTTAACGGACGAAAGCCTGGCCTATGACAAAAGTCTTAAGGAGCGCGGCCACTTTATCGCGGCCCAGGCGCTGGAATCCGTCAACGCCGCCACCATGGTGCGGATTCGCGACGGCAAAGTGTCGGTCACGGATGGACCTTTTGCGGAAACCAACGAACAGATCGGCGGCTTCATCCTGATCGAGGCTAAGGACCTGAATGAGGCGATCCAGCTGGCCTCGAAGATTCCGGTCATTCGGCTGGGCGGCATCGAAGTGCGGCCGGTCATGGAACTAGTCGCCAGTACCAGTAAATGAAGCCAGAGGAGGAGACCGATGTGCCCTGATTGCATTCCAGTGATAGCCGTGGCCGTCGTGGCTGCTACTCCGCTCAGCGTGTTAAAAGTGTTGCTGGCGGACACACTTGAGCGTATCGCGACGCCAAGGGAAACAACCGTCGTATCAGCCCGAGCAAAGGAGAGCTTACGCCATGATTACCCAAATAGAGCACCCGAAGGTCGTCTCGCTTGGCGAGTGGTTCGCCGCGCGCAAGGAATTGTTGGTTAAGGAAAAACAGTTAACGCGTCAACGCGACGAGGTTGATCGACAACGGCGCGAGCTACCCTGGGTCAAGGTGGAGAAAGAGTATCTCTTCGAAGGTCCCAATGGACAGCGGAGTTTGGCGGACCTCTTTGAGGACCGGAGCCAGCTCATCGTGTCTCATTTTATGTTTGGTCCGGGCTGGAAGGAGGGGTGTGTGGGCTGCTCCTTTCGCTCTGACCACGTCGATGGCGCCCTGGTGCACCTCCAACATCACGATGTATCGTTTGTCACTGTTTCACGAGCGCCATTGGCCGAGATCGAGGCTTTCCAGAAGCGCATGGGCTGGGGTTTCCTTTGGCTTTCGTCATATGCCAGCGACTTTAACTACGACTACCAGGTGTCGTTTAAGCAAGAGGAAGTTGCGACCGGGAGTGTTACGTACAACTACGCGGTTCGCGATTTCGTCAGCGAGGAAGCGTCTGGCTTAAGTGTGTTTTCCAAGAACGCAGGGGGCGAGATATTTCACACGTATTCCACTTTCGGACGTGGAGATGAAATGGTGGACACAACTTATATGTATCTCGACCTTACTCCGAAGGGCCGGAATGAGAATGGTCCACATCACAATCTGGGTGATTGGGTGCGGCACCATGACCGGTATGAGGCCGCTGGTTTTGTGGATGCTGGAGGGCGGTTTGTGGCCGAGGAGCAATCGAGGTCGGAATGTGGATGCGGGGATGAGGGGTAGAGACATAAGGATGGGGTGGTTTTTCAGTCGGGATTTGTTGCTGGGATGCCCCAGGTCTCAAAAGCGAGACCTGGGGCATCCTTCGGTTTCATCCTTGGGGGTTTGTTGGATGTGAGGTTGGCGGATGCTAGTCCCGGTAGGATGGATGCCATCAGGAGTTCTCGATGGGGATGGGGCCGGTGGGAGTGGACCAGATTGTGGACGAGGTTTATCGTTCTGAATCGCGCCGCGTTCTGGCCACACTGATCCATCTGCTGGGTGACTTTGATCGGGCCGAAGAGGCCATGCACGACGCGTTTGCCGCGGCGGTAGAACAGTGGCCGCAGAAGGGCGTGCCAGCTAATCCGCGCGCGTGGCTAGTCTCGACCGGGCGATTCAAGGCCATTGACGCGATGCGTAGAGGCGCCAGATTTGGCACATCGCTCGAAGACCTTGAGCAGCAGCCGAGTGGGCCAGCGTTCGAGCCCGGAGAATGGGACGAGCAAAGCGTCGAAGACGACCGGCTGCGGTTGATCTTTACCTGTTGCCATCCGGCTTTGCCGCCGGACGCGCAGATCGCGTTGACATTACGCGAAGTTTGCGGCCTTACGACGGAAGAAATCGCGCGCGCATTCCTGACCGGCGCACCCACAATTGCCAAACGGATCGTGCGCGCCAAGGCGAAAATACGCGATGCGCGTATCCCCTACGAAGTGCCGTCGCACAGCGATCTTCCGCAGCGGCTGGATGCCGTACTCCAAGTCATCTACCTGGTATTCACGGAGGGCTACTCGGCTTCGTCGGGCGAGTCGCTTACCCGCGCGGATCTCTCTGGCGAAGCCATCCGGCTGGGACGGCTGTTGGTTAAGTTATTGCCGGAGCCCGAAGCACAGGGATTGCTGGCGCTGATGTTGTTGCACGAGTCCCGCCGCGCCACGCGTACCTCATCCACCGGCGAATTGGTGCTTTTGGATGATCAGGACCGCTCGCTGTGGAATCGGGCTCTCATGGATGAGGGTGTTTTGCTGGTTGAGCAAGCGCTGGTGTCGCGGCCTGTCGGCGCTTACACGGTGCAGGCGGCAATCGCGACGGTGCATGCCGGAGCGTCCTCCGCGGCTGCGACGGACTGGGTCCGGATCGTTGAACTTTACGATCTGCTCCAGCGAGCGAGTCCTTCCCCGGTGGTGGAACTGAACCGCGCGGTGGCGGTTGCCATGCGCGATGGACCTTTGGGCGGTCTCAGGCTGGTCGACGGCATCCTGGCGCGCGGCGAACTGGGAGACTACTACCTGGCCCACTCGGCACGGGCGGATCTATGCCGGCGTCTTGGGAGAAGGGCGGAGGCTCGTGCATCCTATGAACGAGCGCTCGCCCTGGCCCGGCCAGAAGCAGCGCGGCGGTTTCTCATGAGACGGTTAAACGAACTGAGCAGTGAGGCGTAGCGATGAGCCTGGAAGAAGCTCTGATTTCCGTTTGCCAGCAGGTGTTCGCGGAGAACGCGAAGACGGTCACTCTCGACGATGTGAGGTATCCGATTCGCCGGACCAGCCGATCGAAACTGCGGGAAGTGGATTTCAAGTTCGGCGACACAGCCTTACGTGGCGTGGAGCAAAATGCGAACACAAATTCACGCTGGGCAAAGCTGGCACGGGAGGGTAAGAAGGTGATGCAATTCCTGGCTGATCGCCGCTACATTGCCGTCGCCGTGGATGGAAAAGTCATCCTGTATCACCCATTGCGCAAGCCGTGAGCGTTAACTATTTTGCGGCTTCGGCTACGTCGTTATAGGAATGCCAGGCCCAGCCCAGGAAGTGCGGGTTTCCGGCTAACGTATCCTGTACGACTTTGAGCATATCGGGAAGCTGTTGCTGATAATCAGCGGTGCGCAGGCCTATGGCCAGTTTCGCAAGATTGTTTCCGTTGAGACCCTGATATGCCGCATCCATAAACTTTGCGCTGGATTGGCGAAGTTTGTCTGCCTGGGCCGTGGTGCTTTGCCCATCACCTGGACTACTCAGCTCATAAAGCATCAGTGTCAACCGCGGCAGCGAGGACATCAGCGCTTGACGCTGGCCTGCATCAGCCTTGAGAAATTTGTTGGGGATGTCCGCGTTCACCGTCATCTGGTTCTGCTCTGCCACTGCGAGCACTGCGTGATAGGTATCGAGCAGGTTCGGTAAGAATCCCAGGTTTCCTGGACCTTTGTTCTCCTGGCGCTGCTGTGGCTCTATGTCGAGGTGAATGCCGTCGAACCGCTGACGAGAATGTTCGCGATTAAAGGTCACCACTTCATTGACGTGGCCCATCAGTTTGTCGCGGTGCTTTCCCGGCTCGTCCGCATCGGCGCTCGAAAGCAGAGCCTCGACCCGGATGTGGGATTTGTGCAGAAGTTCAATGAGCTTTCCGATCTCCTGTTGTTCCGGCGCGGCGCTGTTTTGCGAAGTGAACGATAGGTAAACCTCATTGATCTGGTTTGATCGGCAGAAGTCGCGCAGAGCTTCGCCACGGGCGGGCAAGTCAAGGAGAATGGGTGTTCTCCAGACCCAGACTCCATGCACAAACTGGTCGTTTTGACCCTGGGCTGCGGCCCCAGGAACCCAACAGAGCAAGGCTGCGAGTAACGTGACCGCGATTCTCATATAGACTCCCCTTTCGTCAGCCCAAAACAGCATAGCGGATAACTGCGCCGGTGGCGTGGGCATCAACCTATATACGGAGAGCAAACTATGCCGGATCAAACTCGTATCGAAAAAACACCGAGCACGGAAGAACTTAATACTGCGAAGACGGGACAGGACGAAAAGATCGATCGCATCGCTGAGCAAGCCGCCGAGAAAGCCAGCAAAACCGAAAAGCATTACGACCAGAACCACGACATCTTCACCAAGTAGTTGGCTGGTTTGAGACCATAAGGTGCCCCACCGCCGGGGAACCCCCTCGGCGGTGGTGGTTTACCTGCCTTCCTGCGGAGACTAGAATGACGGTATGGTGAATATCGATTCGCTGGGCCGCCTATGAATTTCCCCGAACATGAGCTCCACTTCTTTCAGAAGTTTGGACTGACCGGGCGTCTCATCGAGCGGTGTCTGGGCGAGGCCCTTTCCGCCGGTGGCGACTTTGCGGACCTGTACTTTGAGTCCATCGCCTCTACCTCTATCTCGGTCGATGAATCGCTGGTGAAATCCGCCAGCCAGGGAGTCAGCGCAGGTTGTGGCATCCGCGTATGCTCCGGCGACCGCACCGGCTATGCCTATACCGATGACCTCTCGGCCGAAAGGCTGATGCGCGCAGCGCGCACCGCGGCCTTGATCGCCGATGGGCCCAGCAGGCAACAGGTCGCCGGCTTCCGCGAGACTCCGAAAGCAAGCCTCTATCCGATCTCAGCGGCCGATGCCGACGCGGGCGTTGCCCCCAAGCTGGAACTGGTCATGCGCGCCGATCGGGCGGCACGGGCCTATGACGCCCGCATTGTCCAGGTGCGCGCCGGTTTTAACGACGAAATGCGCCATATTCTCATCGCGGCATCCGATGGCACTTTTGCCCACGATACGCAGCCGCTCGCCCGCCTGAACTGCTACGTGATCGCTCGCGATGGATCGAAGAGCTCCCGCGGTGGCTCTGGCGGCGGTGGCCGGGTGGAGATCAACTTCTTTGCGGGCGACAAGTCCCCCGAACACTTTGCCCGGGAAGCTGCCCGGCAGGCGATTCTGCAACTCAATGCCGTCCCAGCTCCGGCAGGCGACATGGAAGTGGTTCTGGGACCTGGCTGGCCGGGGGTTCTGCTGCATGAAGCCGTGGGCCACGGTTTGGAAGCCGATTTCAATCGCAAGAAGACCTCTGCTTTCGCCGGCCTTATCGGACAGCAGGTCGCCAGTTCGAAGGTGACGGTGGTCGACAATGGCACCATGCCTTCCCGCCGGGGATCCTTGAACGTCGACGATGAGGGCTCGCCTACGCAGGAGACGGTGCTCATCGAAAACGGCATCCTCAAGGGTTACCTCAGCGACAAACTTTCTGCCCGCCTCATGGGCATGGCAGACACGGGCAATGGACGCCGCGAGAGCTATCAGCACATTCCCATGCCGCGCATGACGAACACCTACATGCTCTCCGGCGAAGACAGCCCGGAGGATATTGTGCGCAGCGTAAAACGGGGGCTATACGCGGTGAACTTCGGCGGTGGCCAGGTGGATATTACCAGCGGCAAGTTCGTGTTTTCCGCTTCGGAAGCGTACCTGATCGAAGACGGTAAGATCACCGCTCCGGTGCGCGACGCCACGCTGATCGGCAATGGGCCCGAAGCGCTCAAATATGTATCCATGGTGGGTAACGATCTCGCTCTCGATGAAGGCATCGGCACCTGCGGCAAAGATGGGCAGAGCGTGCCGGTTGGCGTGGGGATGCCCACCATCAAGCTCGACCGGATGACGGTAGGCGGTACGGCCAGATAATGTCTACAGCGACTCCCATCTCGGCGACCGAAAGCACCCTCAACCTGCAGCAGCTTGCGGCGGATGTGGTCGAACGCGCCTTGCGGGCAGGAGCCACGGAAGCGGAAGTCGTGATCCGCGAAGGTGACGAATTCTCAACCCTCGTCCGGCTCGGACAGGTGGAAACGCTGAAGGAATCAGGGGCGCGCGGGATAGGTTTGCGGGTG
>Ga0302324_100030730_pt1 | contig 10146 bp, 7 predicted proteins | sample Palsa_T0_1_FD_201949 | JGI IMG/M metagenome (GOLD analysis project Ga0302324, IMG submission 201949) | Peat permafrost microbial communities from Stordalen Mire near Abisko, Sweden - Palsa_T0_1 | ecosystem: Environmental > Terrestrial > Soil > Palsa > Peat permafrost | place: Sweden: Abisko... | reverse complement strand
CCGCATGCGCCGCCGCCCGCGGCTGATCACCGCCTTCTGGCAGCAAGCTTTTTCATGGCTGGAATAGCTCTATATTATGCGGGACTCAGTAGATGGCGCCGGCAATCTTTATGGAACCACATACGTGGAAAATAACAATCTGTGCCGCCACAACAACGAGCTCGAGCAAAACTGCGGCACTGTTTTCGAGATCAAGAAGTAGTGGCAGCGATCCAGTCATTGCCGCAGCAGCTTGGGGTTAGTCCTTCAGCAGCTTTTCGAATTCGGAGGGGGAGAGGATGGGGACGGCGAGAGCACGGGCTTTCTCGAGTTTTGAGCCGGGGTCGGCGCCGGCGACGACGTAGCTGGTCATTTTGCTGACGGAGTTGGCGACTTTGCCGCCGTGGGCGGCGACCAACTCGGCGGCCTGCTCGCGGCTGAATTTTTCGAGCGCGCCGGTGAAGACGAAAATCTTCCCGGCGAACTTCGCGCTTTTCGGCTTGGCGCGCTCCTCGCGAAGATTCAGCCCGGCCTTGCGCAGCCGCCCGACCACCTTGCGATTGGCGGCTTCGGACAAAAACTCGGCGACGGCGGCGGCCACCTTGGGTCCCACTTCGCCGACTTCCTCGAGCTGCTCCGTGCCCGCGTCTTCGATAGCTTCGAGCGAGCCGAAATGCGCGGCCAGCAACTGCCCAGTGCGTTCGCCCACCATACGAATGCCCAGCGCGTAGATGAGCCGCGCGAGGCTGGCTTTCTTGCTGGCTTCGATTTCTTCGAGCAGATTCTGCGCCGATTTTTCCGCCATGCGTTCCAGTCCGGAAAGCGTTTCCATGTCCAGGCGGTATAAATCCGAAAAATCCTTGACGATGCCGCGCTCGACAAGCTGGTCCACCAGCTTTTCGCCCAGGCCGTCAATATTCATGGCATGGCGTCCGGCGAAGTGGATGAGCTGCTCCTTGCGCTTGGCGGGACACGCGGCGTTGACGCAGCGATAGGCGACTTCGTCCTCGACCTTGTGAATCGCGCTGCCGCATTCGGGGCATTTCCGGGGCATGATGAAAGGCTTTTCCTCCGCGCCGTGCTTCACGACGGAAAGAACGTGGGGAATCACTTCGCCGGCGCGTTCGACGAGGACGGTATCGCCCGCGTGGACGTTCAAGCGGCCGACTTCGTCCATATTGTGCAGCGTCGAGCGGCTGACGGTGACCCCGCCAATCTGCACCGGCTCGAAAAGCGCCCAGGGCGTGAGGACTCCCGTGCGGCCCACGCTGATATTGATTTCCTTCACCAGCGTTTCGGCCTGGTGCGCGGCGTATTTGTAGGCGATGGCCCAGCGCGGCGCTTTGGCGGTGTAGCCAAGCTCGTCCCACAGGGCGATGTCGTCCACCTTGATCACCACACCGTCAACATCAAACGGCAATTTGTCGCGGAGCTTATCCCAGCGCTCGATGAATTTTTCCACTTCGCCGATGCCGTCGCAGAGCCGCGCGTGCGGCTCGGCCTTGAAATGCAACTGGCGAAGAATGTCAAGCGCCTGCGATTGCTTGCGTGGAATGCCCTTTCCGGTGGCGAAGAGATTGTAAGGATAAAAATCGAGTTTGCGGGCGGCGGTGATGGCAGGGTCCAGCACGCGCACGGAACCCGCGGCGGAACTGCGGGGATTGGCGAAAACTTTTCCGCCGGATTCCTCCTGGCGGCGGTTCAATTCGTCGAAGGCTTTGCGCGTCATGATGACTTCACCGCGAACCTCGAAATCGGGCGCGATGCCGATTTTCTTGAGAACGGCCTGGTCCACATGCAGCGGAATCGAGCGAATGGCGCGGACGTTGGGAGTGACGTCCTCGCCGGTGGTGCCATCGCCCCGAGTGGCTGCGCGCACCAACGCGCCATCTTCGTAGAGCAGCGAAAGGCTGAAACCGTCGAACTTCGGTTCAGCAAAATAGGTAATGGCTTCGCGGCCACTGAGATCGCGCACGCGGCGGTCAAATTCATGCAATTCCTCGGCGGAATAGGCGTTGTCCAGGCTGCGCATCGGCGTCCGATGATGAACCGTGGTAAACCCTTCGCGCGGGGCGCCTCCCACGCGCTGAGTGGGCGAATCCGCCGAGCGCAGCTCCGGATGCGCCGCTTCGAGTTGCTTCAGTTCATTCATACGTTTGTCGAACGCGGTGTCCGATATTTTCGGATCGTCCAGGACGTAGTAAAGGTATTCGTGCTTGCGAAGTTCTTCGCGGAGCTTTTCGGCGCGGCTGGCTGGGTTCGCTTTGGACGGCATCGGAGCGCTCTGCGAGGCAATGCGCAACGCGGCTTATTATACAATGAGCAGCCGGAGCGCCCCGAAGGCTCTGCCAGCGACCGCATGACACCAGATTTGCAGCGCACCATCCGCCGGGCAATCATTATCTACAATCCCGCCAGCGGACGCCGCAAGGGGGGCCGCCAACGCGAAATCGAGCTGGCCCGTGACGAGCTGCGAGACGCAGGAATCCAAACCGAATTGGCTGCCACGTCATGTGCGGGCAATGGAATTGAACTGGCGCGGCAAGCAAGCGCAACCACGGACCTGGTGATTGTCTGCGGCGGCGACGGCACGATCAACGAAGTGGCCAATGGGCTGGCGCTTAGTCAAACACCCATGGCGATCTTGCCGGCGGGCACTGCCAATGTGCTCGCGAAGGAACTCGGCGTGCCGCGAAATATTCGCGCTGCCGCGCACATGATTCCCGGAGCGCGGTACAGACGGATTGCGCTGGGTGCGATTGATTACCTTGCTCCGGTCAATGCCTCCGAAGCAGCAGCGAGTTCCAGTGCGGGCGCGGAATTTGACGACGATTCGGACGTTGCCGTGCCGACTGTACGGTATTTTGTTTGCGTCGCGGGCGCCGGGCCGGATGGAGCGCTGGTGCGCGGCGTTCATGCCGGCGTGAAGCATCGAACCGGGCAGGCGGCCTATTGGCTGGAAGGATTCCGGCAACTTGCCCTGTATCGCTTTCCGGCGTTCCAAGTAGACGACGGAAGCGGCACCAGGCAGGCACGGCTGCTGGTAATCGGCCGGACGAAACACTACGGGGGGCCGTTCCGCATAACCACTGAAGCCGGCCTTGACCAAGATTCCTTTGAGTTAATGGCGATCAACTCCCGCAATCCGCTGCGTTATCTGATGTGGTTGGCGAGCCTCTATCTGGAGCGTTTACGAAGCGATCCGCGGATTCGGTTCTGGAAAGCCAGGGAATTCACGTGCATCGCGGAGAATGGCGTGGCCGTCCACGCGCAGGCGGACGGCGAACCGATTGGCGGGCTGCCACTGCGATTCCGTGTGGTCTCGGATGCGCTGACGCTATGCGTGCCGACAACAACGGAGAATACCTAGACCGCAATGGACCCGCTGACCCATGCCGCATTTTCATGGACGCTCTCCCGCGCCGGATGCAATCGCATATCGGCGCGCGCCACGCCGGTGCTGATTGCGGCCGGGCTGGTGGCAGATTTGGATTTGTTCAGCTTTTTGGGCGGCCCGGAAGCGTACCTGCGGTGGAACCATGCGCTGACCCACTCGATCCTCGGTGCAGTGCTGCTGGCGTTTGTGGTGGCGCTACTTTTCTGGATGGCGGGAAGGCGTCCGGGTGGCAAAGCAATTCCCTTCCGGCAAGTACTGGTGCTGAGCGCCATCGGCATGGCCGGTCATCTCCTATTGGATATTTGCGGCACGGATGGCGTGCGCCTGCTTTGGCCCTTCAGCCAAAGTTTCATCGCTTTGGATCTTCTTGGCCCAATCGACCCGTGGATTTTATTCATCCTGCTGGCGGGCGTGGCGCTGCCCAGCCTTTTCCGAATGGTGGGCGACGAAATCGGCTCGCGGCGCAAAGGCCCCGCCCCCGTTCGCGGCGCTGTGATTGCGCTCGTGCTCGTTGCCGCCTATATCGGCGTACGCGTAGATTTCCACGGTCGCGCCGTTAATATTTTGGTGTCGCATGATTATCACGGCGCTGTGCCGATTCTGGCGGGCGCGTATCCCACGGGCAGTTTGCCGTTCGACTGGCGCGGAGTGGTTTCCACGGAGAATACGATGGAAGTGCTGGACGTGCCCGTCGGTCCCGGCGGCGACTTCAACGCGTTGCTCGCCGAAGAGCAATTCAAGCCGGGAGCATCTCCAGCGCTGGCGGCGGCACAGGACGCGCGTATCACGCGATTGTTCCTGGCGGGGGCGCGCTTTCCGCTGGCCACCATGGAACACACCGATACGGGCTACACTTTTATCGCGCGGGATTTGCGGTTCGAAGAAGATTCGCGGAATCCGGCGAACGTGGAGGCAGTGGTCACCCTGGACTTTGAAGCGCGCGTGACTTCGCAAACGCTCCGTTGGACCACATCGCCATTGCCCTGGCTGTGAGGGACTTGCGCCCGCATGAATTTCTAGCGGAGGCGTGGCGTGTTATGCGTCGGGCGATCCTTACGTTTCTTGGCGGGATCCGTGGCTCATCCAGCGGCTGAGGAGCGCGCCGACCGCAACTGCCACCAGGCCAGAGGCTATCAATCCCCACTTGTGCACAAGTATGAAGTCCATGGCCTGCATGCCATAGCGAATCGCCAGCCAGCCTTCCAATAGGTAACGCAAACCTCGGCCCGCCAATAGGGCCAGGACGAAAGTTCGCATTCGCACTTGCGTAACGCCCGCGACGAGGACGAAGGGCTTGAACGGCATGGGCGGCGGCAGCAACGACGCGGCGAAAACGCAGGCGAAGGCGTTGCGATCCATCCAATGACGGAATTTCCCTGAAGATTTTCCGGCGCGGCGGCGGTAATATCCTTCCCCTCCCTTTTTCGCCAGAAGGTAGAGCCAGATGCAGCCCGCCAGCGATCCCGCAACGGCCATGGCGGCAAGATAGAGCATTCGCGAAGGGCTGCGCATGGCCTGTTGCATGATGAGCAGGTCCGTCACCACGGGAAAGGAAAGGACGGAGGAATCCAGGAACGCCAGCAGAAAAATCCCCGGCCCACCGAGAAAAGCGAGGGCGGCGGCGAGGCGAGCCGTCCATCCTGGAGTATTCAAGCGGAGGCACGATGTAATGCTTGCCATGTTCATGAAAGTCGAGATTGTAGCAGAGGCGCGCGAATAAGGGTGGCGGCGCATTGCAGTAAAGGGCAAAAACCACTTGCGCGGCTTGGCTGCATGCGATACAAGTCCACCATGGGTATTTTCGTTCGAGGGAGGAGCTTATATGCATAAGAAATGGCAGATCCTTTTTGCTTTGGTGGCGTTGGTGCTGCTATTGCCGGTGACGGCGGCGGCGAAGGTGATTCACGTACCGGCGGATCAGCCAACCATCCAGGACGCGATCAATGCGGCCAATAATGGCGACACGGCCCTGGTGTCAGCGGGGAGGTACACGGAAAATATCAATTTCATGGGCAAGGCCATCACGGTGACCAGCTCGGCGGGGCCGAAAACAACGATTATTGACGGCGGAGAGGTCGCCCCGGTGGCGACATTTGCAACCGGAGAAACCACAACATCGGTATTGAGCGGATTTACGCTGCAGAACGGTATGGCAACGTTCAATTCAGAATACGATGGCGGCGGAGTTTACATCAGCGGCGCGTCACCCACGATCCAGAGGAACATCATTCAAAACAACACCGCCTGCAATGGCGGTGGAGGAATTGCCGTGGAATTCGGCTCGCCCGTGATTCAAGGGAATAGAATCATCGGCAATTCGCAATCCGGATGCAGCGGGGGAATCGGCGGCGGCGGAATCTCCGTCGGCGGCGCGGCATCGGCGCAAATCATCGGCAATGAAATCGGCAACAATAGCTGGCCCGGATCGGGCGGGGGCATCAGTCTTTTCGCCGCCGGGACGCCTACCATCGCCGACAACATCATTTACAGCAACAATACCGACGGCGGCCAGGGAGGTGGCATTTCGATGGTGAACGACTCCGCCGCGGTGGTGGTGCAGAATCTCTTCTTCGCCAACAGCGCGTCGGAGGGCACGGGAATTTACTTCCTGGTGCCGGACGGGGCATCGCCGCCCATTTTCGTAAATAACACAGTGGTGGCAGGCGCGGGAGCTACGCAGGGCGCGGCAGTTTTTGCCGGTGGCTTCGACGACCAGGTGCAATTTTATAACAACTTGCTGATTGGCCTGTCGACCGAGAACGCAGTCTATTGCGATTCGACGTACGATCCGAATCCCCCGACCTTCACAAACAATGATGCCTATGCAGGGAACGGCAGCGGTCTTCAAGGGACATGCGCCTCGCAGGCGACGCAAAATGGAAATATCTCCGCGAATCCGATGTTCATTTCGCCGCCGAGACTCAATTATCAAATACAAGCAGGGTCGCCGGCCATCAACGCGGGAGACAACAATGCGCCGGATATTCTGAAGCAGGATTTGGCGCACCATCCGCGAATCGTCGGCGGCACAATCGATATGGGTGCATACGAATACCAAGGCACGGACTGATTCCCACGTCAGTGGCGAAAATACGCCGTGAAGAGGCGAGCGCATGGCCCCCCTGACTGCCATTGAAGCGTGCCCATCGCACGGCTTATAATGAGGAGTTTAGCTGCCGGCGGCAAAAGCAGCGGGGAGCACCGTGAGGTCCAAGCAATCCGTCCGTTCCGCGCGCGCGCCGCAAACTGCCCCGGCGCTCGCCCCGGAAGCGGGAACACGAATTCCGTCGCACGCAGCGAATATTGCCACGGCGGTTGCGCCGGAACAGCCATCCGCTCGGCCTTCCCCTGCCGTGCATCAACCATCAACATCTACCGAGCAGGACTTCATTCGCGTTCGCGGCGCTCGCGTCCACAATCTCCAAAACATCGACGTTGATATTCCCCACAACGCCATCACCGTCGTAACCGGCGTTTCCGGCTCCGGCAAATCCAGCCTCGCGTTCGACACTCTTTACGCCGAAGGCCAGCGCCGTTACATCGAATCGCTTTCCGCCTATGCCCGCCAGTTTCTCGAGCGCATCGAAAAACCGGACGTGGACGAGATCACCGGCATTGCCCCGGCTATCGCTATTCGCCAGAAAAATTCCACGCGGAATCCGCGCTCCACGGTCGCCACCGCCACCGAGATTTACGACTACCTGCGGCTGCTTTTCGCTCGCGCGGGGCGCACCTACTGCTTGCGCTGCGGCAACGAAGTCCGCCGCGACAGCGTTGATGAGATCGCCTCCCGCGTCATGGCCATGCCCGCTGGCCTGCGATTCTACGTACTGTTTCCATTCATTGTGCCCAGCCTTGCCGCCACCAAACCCGCCCTCCGCGGACAAAAGGCACAGGTTGTCGCGTCGGCTGCGTTGCGAGACGCGCTTGTGGCCCTCCAACGCCGTGGCTTCAATCGAATCTACCAGGACGGCCGCGTCTTCGAATTCGCTTCGCCGGAAACTCTGCTGGATGTGGATTTCCGCCGCCCCGCGTTTGTGCTGGTGGATCGCCTGGTGCTCGATCCCGAAGTGCGCTCGCGCCTCATGGATTCCATCGAAATCTGCTACCGCGAAGCGGGCGAGGCGATTCTGGAATTTCCGACCACTGAAGGAAACGCCGCTCCGCACCGGCTCACGTTCAACGAGCGATTTGAATGCAAAGTTTGCAAGATCGCCTATGCCGAACCGGAGCCGCGCCTCTTTTCATTCAATAGCCCCACCGGCGCTTGCCCGCGCTGCCAGGGTTTCGGAAACACCGTGGATTTCGACATCGACCGTGTAATCCCCGACAAAGCTAAATCGCTGGCCGACGGCGCAGTCCAGCCGTGGACGAAGCCGCGTTATCGCAAAATTCTGGACGATCTCAAGCGTTTCGCGCGCGACGCAGGCATCCCCATGAACGCCCCTTACCGCGACCTGACCACCGCGCAACGCGCCAAAATCCTCACAGGCGAGCCGAACGGATTCATCGGCATCCAGGGATTTTTCAAGTGGCTTGAGCGCAAAAAATACAAGCTGCATGTACGCGTATTCCTCAGCCGCTATCGTGGCTACGCCACCTGCCCGGATTGTGGCGGCACGCGTTTGCGTCCGGAGGCGCGTGCCGTTCGCGTGGCCGGAAAATCTATCACCGAAATCTGCGGCATGACCGTCGTCCAGGCTCGCAAGTTTTTTGAACACGTAGTCCTCGAGCCGGACGAAGCGGTAATCGCCGAGAAAATACTCGAAGAAATCCGCCAGCGCCTGCGCTTTCTCGATGAGACGGGCCTCGACTATCTCACGCTCGACCGCCTCACCAGCACGCTCTCCGGCGGCGAGGCTCAGCGCATCCAACTGGCGGCATCGCTTGGCTCGCAACTGGTTGGCGCATTTTATGTGCTGGACGAGCCGTCCATCGGACTCCATCCCCGCGACACACACCGCCTGTTGGCCATTCTTAAGAGCCTCCGCGATCTGGGCAACACGGTCCTCGTCGTCGAGCACGACGTGGACGCCATTCTTGCCGCCGACCACATCATGGATATCGGCCCCGGCGCCGGCGAGCACGGCGGCCGCTTAATGTTTGCCGGAACGCGCGACGAGCTGCTTGCTTCGCCCGCATCGCTCACGGGGCGCTATCTCAGCGGCCGGTTGCATATTCCTGTTCCCACGAAGCGTCGCAAGCCGCATGGCAAATTCCTCAAAATCATCGGCGCGCATTGCAATAACCTGCGGGGAATAAACGTGACGTTGCCCCTGGGTTTAATGGTAGCCGTCACCGGCGTTTCCGGCTCCGGCAAATCCACTTTAGTGCATGGTGTTCTCTACCGCGCCCTCTCGCTCAAACGCACCGGCGGAAATTGGAAGGAGTTGTGCGACCGCATCGAAGGCGATGCCGCCATCACCGAAGTCGAAATGGTGGATCAGTCGCCCATCGGCCGCACGCCGCGCTCAAATCCCGCCACTTACCTGAAAGCGTTTGACGCCATACGTGAGGTCTTCGCATCCACTGTGGAAGCCAAAAAACACGGCTATACCGCCGGCCATTTTTCTTTCAACATTCCCGGAGGCCGCTGCGAAACTTGCCAGGGCGACGGTACCGTAACCGTCGAGATGCGCTTCCTTGCCGATGTCGAACTAATTTGCGAAGAATGCCGCGGTACCCGCTACAAGAGCGGCGTTCTGGAAGTCCGGTACCGCGGAAAAAACATCCATGAGGTGCTGCAATTGACTGCGCATGAAGCCTTGGATTTTTTCGCGGCCGTTCCCAAGGTCACTTCCCGCTTGAAAGTTCTCGATGAGGTGGGGCTCGGCTACCTCCGCCTCGGACAATCGGCCACCACTCTCTCCGGCGGCGAGGCACAACGCCTGAAATTGGCCGCGCATCTCACGCACCAGACGAATGCGGGCATCCTCTACATTTTTGACGAGCCCACCACGGGCCTGCACTTCGACGATATCCAGAAACTGCTGGCGGCCTTTCGCAAGCTCATCGAGGGCGGCGCTTCCGTGCTGATCATCGAGCACAATCTGGACGTCATCAAGTCGGCCGATTGGGTGATCGACCTGGGCCCTGAAGGCGGAGCCGAGGGCGGCCGCGTGGTCGCCGAGGGCACGCCGGAGCAGGTGGCTCGCCACGCGGATTCGCACACCGCCCGCTTTCTCTCTCTCGCGCTTGCTCAGCCTCAATGAAATCCGCATTGCACTTCGCCGGAATCGCCGCCACGCTGCTCCTATCGCTGGTGCCGCACCTCGCCTTTTGCCAGTCTTCCAGCGGCACACAGCGCATCTACAGAATTCCTCAGCCCGATGCCAACCCGGATCAACAGCTTCTCGCCAAGGCACAATCCGATCTCGCCAAGCAAGATTACGACGACGCCGTCACCGAGCTTCAGCAATACATCGCCCAAAAACCGGCCGATGCCGCTGCACATTTTCTCCTCGGTTATGCTTATACGGCGCTGAAGAACTCTGGCGGCGCTGCCGCCGAATATGCCAAGGCCGCCGAACTTAATCCCAAAATGACGGAGGCGCAACTGAATCTCGGACTTACGCTGATCGAGTCGTCTCCGGCGGACGCCGTGGCCCCGCTCTCCAAGGCCGTCGAGCTGGTGCCGGACCAAGCCCGTCCGAAATTCTTGCTCGGCTGGGCATTCGAGCGTTCCGGCCAACCGGACAAGGCCATTGAGCTGTACAAAGCCGCCGAAAAACAAGACGCCGGGAACTTCGACATTCACATCGCCCTGGCGC
>Ga0302324_100030729_pt1 | contig 10146 bp, 5 predicted proteins | sample Palsa_T0_1_FD_201949 | JGI IMG/M metagenome (GOLD analysis project Ga0302324, IMG submission 201949) | Peat permafrost microbial communities from Stordalen Mire near Abisko, Sweden - Palsa_T0_1 | ecosystem: Environmental > Terrestrial > Soil > Palsa > Peat permafrost | place: Sweden: Abisko... | reverse complement strand
GTGCAAACGCCATCATCGCCCTGCGCTGCTCGAAACTCAGTGGACGCTTCGAAGATTTCTGGGAATCCCGAGCAGATCAAGCGAAAGCGGCCGCATGAACCTATCCCCCAAATCTGATGTGCTCCCGAGCGGTCGTTTCACTCCACACGGAGGGACTCCATGGGGTCTAACTTTGAGGCTCGCGTTGCGGGAAGCCATACGGCGAATAGAGCTACGACGCACAACATCACCGGCACGGCTACAAATACTGTCGGGTCGTAGGGCTTGACCCCGAAGAGGAAGCTGGCGATGAAGCGGGTGAGGGCAAAGGCCGCGCCAATGCCGACGATCGTACCGACGATCGCTAGTCGCATGCCCTGCCACACGACAAGATTGCGAATGCGCCCGCGGTCGGCGCCGAGCGCCATACGGATGCCCATTTCCTGCGTACGTTGCTGCACCGAGTAGGCCATGAGGCCGTAGATGCCGATGGCGGCGAGGATGAGCGCTGAGCCTCCGAAGATGGAGAGCAGCAGCATGTTGAAGTCCTGGCGGGCGGTAGAGTGGATCACGACTTCTTCCATCGAACGGACGCGGGCGACTGGGAATCCGCCGCTGGCCTGACGAAGCTGTTCGGGCACGCTGGTCATGAACTGGTGCGGGTCGGTGTGGGTGCGGACCAGCCAGACAACGGGGCCGATGCTGGCGTTGAGAGCGGTTATGCCGTCGGGCACCTGCGCCTGCGGAACGATCATAAGTGGGCGAGGGTCGCGGTTAAGGCCGCCGTCGCGGATGGCGCCGACCACGCCGATGATCTGGCGCGCCGGCTCGTCAAACTGCGGGCCGACTCCTTTGCCGATGACGATCTGCTGGCCTACAGGATTTTCCTTTGGCCAGAATTTCTTGGCCATGGCGTCGTTGATGAGGACGACGCCGGGTGCTCCCGCAACGTCGCTGTCTTTGAAGTCGCGTCCGCGAAGGATCGGGATCTTGAAGACGTCGAAATAGCCGGGAGACGTGTTCATCCAGCCCGCATCGCCAGTGTGCGGATCTTTGCCGACCGGGCGGCCTACGACATCGAAGGGGAGTCCGAAACCGCCCTCAAGGGGCAGGCAACAGGCGGAGGCCGAGGCTTCGACTCCTGGAACAGCATTAATGCGCTCGCGGCCGGTCTTTACCAGCTGGGCTACGCCGATGGTCTTTTGAAAGCGGTCGCCGGTGAGGGACATCTCCATTGTCAGGACGTTGTGTGCGTTGAAGCCGGGGTCCACGTTGCGCAAGGCGACGAAGGTGCGAATCAGCAGAGCGGCCCCGATGAGCAGAACGATCGCGAGCGAGACTTCAGTGACGACGAGCAGGGAGCGGACTTTGCCCTGGCGGAATCCGGTGCCGGAGCGGTTGCTGCTTTCCTTGAGCGTCGAGTTGAGGTCCGGACGCGAAGCTCCGATGGCGGGGAATAATCCAAAGAGAACGCCGGTGAGTAGAGAAACGCCAACGGTGAAGGCGAGGACTCGCCAATCGATGCCGACAGAGGCGCCGTTTTCGCCGGTGCGCGGGATGTCGCCGGGACTGAGGGCGAGCAGGCCGCGCACGCCGAGATAGCCGAGGATAAGACCGAGCACACCGCCGGTGAGTGCCAGCAGAACGCTTTCGGTCAGCAGCTGGCGAACGATCCGGCCTCGCGTTGCTCCCATGGAGACGCGGATGGCGAATTCACGCTTCCGGCCAGAGGCGCGGACGAGCAGCAGGCTTGCCACATTGGCGCAAGCGATGAGCAGAACGAGGCTGACGGCTCCGAGGAGAATGAAGAGCGACGAGCGCACGTCACTGACGATGCTGTCGCGCAGAGGTTCTACGGCGAAGCCTTCCTCTGGCCCCAGAAAGCCTCCAGGGTATTGGCGGCGAAATTGGTCGGCAGCGACGTTTAGCTGAGCGTTGGCCCGGGTGAGCGTTACTCCGGGCTTAAGCCGCGCGGCGCCGAGAAAGAAGTGGCCCTGGTTCGTGCTGTTGGGGTCGATCTGGAAGGGTAGCCAGATGTCGGCTTCAGGATCAGCGACGAACGATTGCCCGAGGACTCCGACGATAGTGTAAGGCTCGTTACCGAGTGACAAGGCGCTGCCTAAGACCTTTGGATTGCCTCCGAATTTGCGCTGCCATAGCCCATAGCTGATAACCACAACTTTGCCACCGTTCGGCGAATCCTCCTGCGGTGTGAAAGTACGGCCCATCATGACGGGCGCGCCCAAGAGGCGGAAATAGGCTTCGCTGACGTGGATGCCATGGACCTGCTCGGGATGGTCGCCGGTGAGGTTGAAGCCGGGGCCGCCGAAGTCGTAGGCAGTGACATCCTGAAACACGCTGGTTTGCTGCCGCCAGTTGTTGAACTTGGTGGGAGAGGCGCCGGCTCCTTTGCCATCAGGTGATGTGAGCAGGAACTGAACGATGCGGTCCGCGTCGGGATAGGTCAGAGGCTTGAGCAGGACCGTGTTGACGACCGTGAAAATGGCGGTATTGGTCCCGATACCGAGGGCCAAGGCGGCAACCGCGGCGATAGTGAAGCCTGGATTCTTGAAGAGGCTGCGCAGGGAGTGTTTGAGGTCATGCCACAGATTGGCCAACGAGTTTTCCTTTCCTGCTCTGGTTCTAATTACTTGTACGGAGCCGCGCCCAAATCCGTTCTCTATTCCGCAATGATGCGCCCTCCCCCATTTGGAGGTACCTTCTGAGAGTTAGACCTTTGATTTGGGCAAAAGGGGTTGGAGGGGCATGCGTCCAGAAAACCTACATTTCCCGCCATGCCCGCAAAGCCCGGGTTTTCGGCAACTCCGGGTTTCCGATCGTCCTGATCGATCGGTTCACCCAAAAGTCCTGACCGCCCTTCGCTCTGGAGTGCAAGGAGTTTATTTCACCAGTAAGGACAATAGCGTGCGGCCTATTTTGGCTCTGGCGTGTGCCTTGAAGGAAGAGAGCGAGCGGCTTGAATTCCTGCGAGATTTGGTCGCCGGCGTGAACTTAAGGATGCGTTCGGCATTTTCATGCGCCAACTTCTCCCTGTCCTCCTTTGACAGTTGGACTTTATTCAGAAAATCTACACCTTCGAAGTTGTCTCCGAACGGATCATCGACTGAGAACAGGATGCTGTCGATACCCAATTCCGCAATCGCGCAATTCAGGGCCGCCGGGTCGAAGACCCCGCTGGTTGTAATGAGGACGTTGGCACGCATGTAGTAGAAGACGCTCTTCTGCATGCACCGCTGTTCTGCAGATTCGGCAACCTTCGATTGGCTGGCAAGAAGCCAGTTCCCCATCGTAAGAGCAGTGTTAATACGCTTGAGTCCGAAGGGTATCAATTCACCCATGTGTCCGACAATTATTTTGAGGTTTGGAAACCGGTCAAAGACGCCGCGAGAGATTAGTCGGAGAAGATGCGTTCCGGTTTCTACCTGCCACCCCCAGCTCTGCATCATTGCAGGGCAGTCTTTGTAATAGAGATCGATGATCGCTTGTGGCGGATCGGTCGGATGGATATAGATGGGCACATCCAATGCTTGTGCCCGCTCCAAGATCGGCGAGAACGAATCCTCGTCCAGATAGTGTCCATTTGTATGACCATTGATGAGTGCACCTTTGAAGCCGAGGTGGGAGACTGTACGCTCCAACTCATCGGCAGCGTCCAGCGGCGACTGGGTCGCGACCGTCGCAAAACCGGCGAAGCGGGTGGGATATTCCTGAATGACTGTGCTCAGCCAATCATTGACCTCCCGGGACAAGCGGATTGCAGTGTTGCGTTCGAGGGTCTGAACGCCAGGCTGCACATGAGAGAGCACTTGCAAGTCGATGCCCGCCGCGTCCATGCGGCGGATTCTTTCCGGACCAACATCCGTGAGACGTCCTTTGACCATGTCGAGCACTCTGACCCATGACGCAGGGTATAACTCCCGTAGTTTTGGGTGCAGGAAATGCTCTTCGAGAGCGATGGTTCTTGCGACCGGTTCTTCACCATTCTTGTTCATCATCATTCTCATATGAGAAATCCTGTTGGAGGCGCTAATGGAAAGGCCTACCCCCCTGCTTCATCCTGCCCCGTCTGACCTGGGCTGGTTGCTCAGCCTTCGGTTTGAGCGGCTTGCGATAGACCGTTTGCCGTAGCCCGGATGTCCATGCGGAAGCAGTCCGCGATGGGCAGCAAGTTTCGCGCATAGTTCGATCAGGGTTTCCTGCTCCTGCACCGTCAGGGAAGATCCGAGCTCGGCATCATGTGCGGTGGCGATTCGCTCCACTTTTTCCAGAAGTCGGGATCCTTTTCGTGTCAATTGCAGTTGTTGGCTTCGACGGTCCTGAACGCTGCGCTCACGCGCAACCAGGCCTTTGGTTTCAAGCTCATCGAGCATCACAACCAGGCGACTGGGCACAACACCGAGATGCGAGGCGAGTTCGCGCTGATTCTTCCCTTCGTTGGCGTAGATCCAGCGCAGGATGCCGAAGTGCGGCGGTGAAATGCCGAAGCCTGCGATCTTGCGGCCAAAGGAGAGCGCCGCATGAGTTCCAAGCTGCGACAATAGCAGCCCGAGCGCTCGGCGCCCGGGTACCGGATTCTCAGCGTTTTGTTTCTCGATTGACATGGGTCTCCTTTGCAATATGATACACGTAATATACAATTCATAATATGAATCGTTCATATAGTGACCTAAATCAAAAAAAAGCAAAAGAAGTTTCTGCAAAGGAGTGAAAATGTATCGAGTGGCGAAATTGCTTTCCCTGATGTCTACCGGGTTTCTGGCGGGAGTGTTCATCTACGCGTTGCTCGCTATCATTCCGGCATGGAATGAAGTACCGCGGGCTGTGCACTTCACCTATCGTGTCGCGCTCATGCGGCATAATGCAGTTGTCATGCAGAGCATTATGGTCGTCGGCATTCTGGCCCCGCTCTGGTGGGCGTGGACCATCCGCGGCATGCCAGGGGCGCGCAGCTGCGCCGTGGCTGCCAGCATCATGAATGGGACCGCGGTGCTAGTCACTCGTTTCGGAAATGTGCCCATCAACCAGCTGATTAGGAAATGGGTAACCGAGCCTCCGCCCGCAAACTACCTGGAGTCGCTGCATCGCTGGACGGTGTTCAACGACGTCCGAAGCGCGGCGGCGGTGCTTGGTTTTGTTCTGATTTTGATTGCCGATGCTCTCATGGATTAGCGGAATGCGGGGGGCGCCTTTCGCGGATTCGCGCCGCCGATCAGGCCTGGGCGGGCTGAAAGCATCTTTGCCAGGGTGCCTCCTTGCCTATTATCGAGAGCAAAAACGAACAACGTGGAAAGGAGCCTCTCATGAATTCGTTGACACTGAAAATCTTGCTGACCGTCTATATCCTCTACGCCCTGCTGAAATTCTTTGAGTTCTTCTTCAGGGATGAAGAAACGAAGATGAAAGGCCTCTATACCGTCTACGTAAAGGGCGGCGGCGCGGTCATCAAGATCTTTGATAACGTGGTGTTGGCCTTCATGCTCGTCCTTCTTGGTTTGCTGTTCTGGGGCGGGGTGGAGTACGTGAGTTTCACGACGGGTTTGCTTGTCGGCATGACCATCATTCAGGTCTACTTTCACCGCTTTTCCGAACCGTTGCCGCCGGAAAAGTCGCCCGGGCCACCCATCACGGCGCTCAAGATGCTCTCCTATTCCATCCAGGCAAATCCTGGACGGGCCTGGCGGGAGCTTGTGCTGATGACAAGCCTCTTTGTCTGGGCTCTCTATATGCTTGCAACGCAGGGATTTGGCCTCTTCACTCGTCACATCATCCTCAAGCGATGATCATCGCCAACACTTGGACACTCCGGGTGTTGTGTTCAGAATTCGAGACACCGGCGTTGAAGAGGCGCGCACAGGCGTTCGCCCATGGACTGGTTCAGATCGATCAGTGCCTCGACAAGTGGCTCAATGACCGCCTTCTCGGACAATGGCTCGAACGCGAACTTTCGGGCAAGAAACGAGGCAGAGTATCCGAAAGCCCCGGTCATTCTGGGTCATGGTCGCGGCCTCCCGACCGCGAAATCCGTAATCCAGCCCGTTGATCGATCCCCGGCAAAGAGTCGGAATTCCGGCACTCCGAGTTTCTGGGCCGTCTGAATCGAGGCCGAGTGCTGATAACCGTTTTCGCGTCGCCTCGTTACTCATATCGGTTTCCTATCACCCAATTCCTTCCGATTCGCCGGCCATACACCCAGAACTCGGAACAAGCAGCCAAATCTTGCCTTTCCAGAATATTTCCCTTTCTATTTCGGCATTTCTATGGCACTCTTTTCCGCATCACTCTGTCCGGTTCGCCGATCGTCGCTCAATTCTGTCGTCGCCTTCTGATCCTGCTGGGTTCCGCTTCGGCTCCGCAACGCAAGAAGTGAGGAGAGCCCTTCGTGAACCCGACCCATTTTCCCTCTTCGGCCGCTCGTCCCCAGCCTTGTTGGTCCGAGATTTTAGCGTACCTGATCATGACCTTTTCCCTTGTGGTAGTGGTGTTGCTGCCCGCACAGGCGCTGGGCCAAACGGCCCTTGCAGCGGTGTCGGGCGTATCTCCCTCGAGCGGCCCGGTGGCTGGGGGAACGAAGGTGACGATCAGCGGCACAGGCTTTACCGGGGCCACCGCAGTGGAGTTCGGAAGCACTTCCGCTGCAAGCTTCAGCGTAGTCTCCGACATCCAGATCACCGCGGCGACGCCACCGGGCACGGCAGGCCCCTTGATGGTCACCGTGACCACGGCAGAAGGCGCGAGCAACTCCGTGCAGTACACCTACCTGGTGATTGAGAGCTGTAATGGCCCGGACCACAAACTGCCGGCGGGCACGATTTATACCGATCTGCAGGTCTCCGGCGGCGTCGCCTGCATCGTCGACGGCAGCGTGCCAGGCGGCAACTATGTCTACCGCAACGTGAATATCTGGAATATCTCGAGCCCCGACAAACCGACCACCAGTAGCCTGACATTCGAGGACAGTAAGATCAACTTTCATGCCCACTCCATCCTCATCGAAAACAACGGAGTGCTGGACGCGGGCATGGATACCCCGGTCGCGAGTCCCATTTCGATCTGGCTCTACGGCTCGAAGGATGACGGGATTGCCAGCATCACCTGTCAGAGCGGTCCCACTTGCGGCGTACCCCAGGCGGTCTGGGATTCCAACCCTCTGGTCGCCAACAATGTCGACATGGGGAAGATGGTCATGCCCACCACACCCTGCGTGAAAGCGTCGACGATTATTACCGATCCGGAGATACTGAATCCGGTCGGCGACGACTGCTTCTATCAGTACGAGATCTTCGATAAGGGCGATGCTGCCGGCGCTTTCTTTGGCACCAAGGTCCTTGCGGTCTCTTACGGCGGGATACTTGTTCTTCACGGGGCGAAGGGAAGTCGAGAGGTGATCCCTGATAGAATGCCTACCGGCAAGTGTCCGGCGGACTCCAGCATCGCGATCGACGCCTGCCCGTCTGATTCCGGCACCAGCTGGGTGCGCCTTATTAAGACTATCGCGGCGGATGATTCTGCTGAAAATAAGAGCACTCTCTACGTCGATCGCCCGGTACCCACGTGGGCTCCCGGTGACCAGATTGTGGTGACATCTACTGACTATCTGCCGAGCCATTCCGAAGAACTTACTATCGGCAACGTGACCAGCGATGTAACAGGCACCAAAATCACCGTCACGACTCCGGCGCAGTATCCGCATTGGGGGGAGGCCTATGATTTCAGCGCATTTCCGACAACTGCTGGTCCACGCGATGATCTGAACGGGCCGCCAACGCAGGGTTCGCGCCATCTGGAAAATCGCGCCGCCGTCGCCCTGCTCACTCGCAGCATCCTGATCCAGTCCGAGGGCAAAGATCCTGTCCTGGTGGACCGTAACACGTCGAACCCGAACGCGGATCCCCACTTTCCACTCACCGGCGGCACGCCTGACGGGTATTACGGAGGCCACACGCTGGTGCGCGACGGCTTTGCCCAGTTCGAGGTCCAGGGGGTTGAATTTGCGAACCTTGGCCAGGGCGGGTCAATCGGCAACTACCCCGTGCACTTCCATATGGCTCGCAAGGTTCCCCAGCCGAAAGCCAATCCGCCCTTTGCGGGGACTTACCTGGCCGACAGCTCCATCCACGATTCGAACACCCGCTTCGTGACCATTCACGCAACACAAGGGGTGCTCGTCGCCCGCAACGTAGGCTACCGCTCGATTGGCCACGGCTACTATCTGGAAGACGCGACCGAGATCAACAATCGCTTGTACTCCAATATCGGCATTCAGTCGCTCGCAGCGGTGTACAGCGACCAGAATACCCGGAGCGTTCCCGGCATTCTCTCTCGTGTCGGCCAGTCGGAGGCTGAGGTGGTCCCCTTCCATTCCGATTACGACCATCCCTCGATCTTCTGGATCATGAATACCTGGAACGACTTCCGCTATAACGTCGCTGTGGGCGCCGGCACCTGCGGGGTCTGCTACTGGATGCCTCCGAGCGCCAATAGCGGCTACTCCGTCTATGAGACCTGGGATTCTTACGCCGCCATGCAGTCCACCCTGGATAGGGGAGGCGCGGTGCCGTTCCTGAATTTCGTCAGTAATTCATGCGGCGCGGCGATGACGGCCCTTCAGACCACTGGCGCCAGCGCCGCCTGCAAGGGCGTAACCTCTTCCGATGCCGATCAGGGCGACCCGTTGAAACTGCACGCCGTCCCCAATCCCACTCCCACGCCCGACGCCTCTTATCCGCGGCTGAACGGAGACTTGCGCCAGAAGGCGACGGTCTGCGATGTAGCCAAGCAGGACTGTTCTGCCGTCCCTCTATGCAATGGCATCGGAACCGCGCTGGAGAACTGCGCCGCGACGGTGATCGACCATTTTTCCACGTCTTTCAACTGGGCACAGTTCAACTTTGCCGCGGTGCTGCTGCGCAACTGGTGGTACCTGCTCACGGACAGCTCGATCACCGACGTCCAGAATGGCGGACTTCAGATGATTACCGGCGGCGGCTACTCCCGCTCCGACGCTGCGCAAGGCTTCTGGAATCTCTCTACCCACAATCTCTTCGTCGGCAATACCCAGCCGATCGTCCCTGGCCTCAACGACGGACGAGTTCCCGACAACCCCTTCGCCTCCAATGGCGGCCCCTTCAATCCCTATGCACTGAACGCGGGCACTACGCCACTTTGCCCGCTGGGCATGTGGGGAACCTCGTTCTGCATCTCCAAGCCTGACGGCATCGCCTTTGAGAACGCGACCTTCGGCAATTCACAGAGATTGGTTCACATCTATGATGGCCCCAGCTTCGAAGACTCCGACCTCTTCGCCGATATTCACACTCTGGATATCGGGACCCTCAAAGATTGCAGGAGAGGCGCCGACAGCTCAAACCCGGGCCAATGCGACCCGCTCCTCTGGATGAATGCCTATATCCCCGGTGTTCTGCAGAATCCGCTCGGCAACAACCCCAACAATCACTGCATCCTTCCGAATGCGGCCATCAGTTGGAAGCAATCCAACGGGTTTTATTATCCGCCCGCCTTCGACTCCCAGAACCTCTACTTTGCCCCATCTGTCGATATCCGCCACTTTGTGATCGATCCACTCTGGCTGCCGGGAAGTTTCACTCCGAACACGACAGCGGCCATGAATATTTACTGCAGTTGGCAGCCGGGCGACTTCACCAACTTTACCGACATCGACCGGCAGACGGAGTTGACCGACCTCGACGGCTCGCTCACCGGGTTGCTCTCGGAGATCAAGACCGGCGCTGGCACCACAATCGAACCCACGATATCTGTCAACAACGACCCAGTCTCAGACAAGGCGTTAATGAATACGAAGATTTATGACCCCAAGGCCCCCGCCAATTTCTTCAACGCTCCCGTGATCACTCCGGAATGCGCATCCGAGCTTCCCAGCACCAAGGACACCCCAGACGGATTTGCTCCGGTGGCCACTGTCAACACAAGTCCGTATCAGTACGTCACCACCGCCATCTTCCCCGCCAGCGGTCCTAGCACGAACTGGGGCGTTGATTGCACCAACCAGGGATGCTATGGCGTGCCTCTCTATCGCCAATATCTCACCGGCGCCGAGTATACCGATTGGATGACGACCCCATCCAAACGTCCCAGCATCCGGATGATGGGCCAGCAGACGGGCCAGCG
>Ga0302324_100030728_pt1 | contig 10146 bp, 9 predicted proteins | sample Palsa_T0_1_FD_201949 | JGI IMG/M metagenome (GOLD analysis project Ga0302324, IMG submission 201949) | Peat permafrost microbial communities from Stordalen Mire near Abisko, Sweden - Palsa_T0_1 | ecosystem: Environmental > Terrestrial > Soil > Palsa > Peat permafrost | place: Sweden: Abisko... | reverse complement strand
CGTGCGCTGGTGGGGTGAACTGGGTTCGGACCTGCATCACGGATGGAGATTATTGTGCAAAAATCCCGCCTTTACGGCGGTTGCGGTTTTGACCCTGGCTTTGGGCGTGGGCGCCAATACGGCGATTTTCAGCATCGTGAATGCGGTTTTGTTGCGCTCTCTTCCCTTTCCCCATCCGGAGCGTCTGGTGAAGATCATCGCCAGCAATCGTGGGGTGGGCGCGCGGGATATTGGACTCTCGGTTCTAGAACTGGACGATCTCAGAACAAGAGCCGGCGTCTTTGACCAGGTGACCGCTATCGGGGGAGGCGACGCTAATCTGACCGGTTCCGAGCGTCCGCAACGCCTCGAAATCCAAGTAGTTAGTCCCAATTACTTCTCCATGCTCGGCACTTCGGCGCATCTCGGGCGGGTATTCGGCCCGGGCGACGAGGCGCAGGGTTTCGCCGAAGCGATCGTGATCAGCGATAGTCTGTGGGCCAGAGGGTTCGGCAGAGATCCCGGAATTCTGGGGCGAAAGGTGCAACTCGACAATGATCCCTACACGATTGTCGGTGTTCTCCCCCCCGGATTCCGCCATCCGGGCGCCACGGTTGCCACAGATGTCGAAGTGTGGACAACAGCGGGATACAGGGCCGATCCTTTCCCGAAGCCACGGCGTAGCGTGCAGGCAGTGACCGGAGCGATCGGGCTTTTGAAACCCGGAATCAGCCGGGAGCAGGCGCAGTTGAGGTTGAATGCCTTCGCGACCCAGTTGCGGGCAGAATTTCCCACCGACTATCCTGCCGGGTCCGATTGGTCGATTGAGATTGAACCCTTGCAAGAGTCGCTGGTCGGTGATGTCCGGCCTATGTTGTTGGCGCTGATGGGTGCGGTGGCATTGATCATCCTTCTGGCCTCGGTGAACGTGGCGAACCTTCTCCTGGCTCGGGCTTCCGGAAGACAACGGGAGATGGCCGTGCGGCTGGCCCTAGGGGCAAGCCGCGCGCGTTTGATTCGGCAGTTGCTCACCGAGTCGGTGATTCTGTCTCTGGTTTCCGGTGTTGTCGGGGTTCTAACGGCAGTCGTAGCCTTGCATTTTGCGCAGTTTCTACCGGCGCGAATTCCCCAGCTGGCCAAGGTGCAGGTGGATTGGACAGTGCTGGGTTTCGCTGTGCTGGTCTCCCTTCTTGCTGGGCTGGGGTTCGGATTGGTTCCAGCCCTTCAATCTTCGAAAGACGAAATGGTGGCCATGCGGGAGGGGGCCCGGGGATCGGGCACCAGTGCCAAAACCAACCGCTTGCGCGGTCTGCTAATCGCCTCGGAATCCGCCCTGGCGGTGGTGCTGATGGTAGGAGCGGGGCTGCTGTTACGCACATTTTGGGGACTGCTGCAGGAAAATCCCGGTTTCAATCCCTCCAGAATTGTTGCTGCGAATACCCGGATTCCGGTACCCAATAATCCCCAATTGAATCGCTACGCCCAGCCTGAAAACTTCAACACCTTGGTGCGGGAAATTCTGCGGCGGGTGCGTGCTCTCCCGGGCGTCGATCTCGCCTCCATGACCACCGATTTGCCGGTCACCCTGTTGTCGCGGCGCTTCCCCGTCAACATTGAAGACCGTCCGGATGAGTCTCGCAAAGGTCTGTTTTCCGAAGTTACCAGTGTGACTCCTGAGTATTTCAAGGTCTTGCAGGCTCCGTTGGTACGCGGACGTTTCTTCGTGGAAGACGATCAGCCCGGCAAACAACCGGTGGTCATCGTCGATGAAAGCGCGGCTCGTACCTTCTGGCCGCACCGCGATCCCGTTGGCCGGCGTTTGAGCTTTGGGCGTGCGGCCACCAACCCGCCGTGGTGGAACGTGGTTGGCGTGATCAAGGACATTAAGAATGACGGTCTCGACCAATCCGGGACTCCCCACATCTACTCGCCGATTTACCAGGTTCCAGCAATCCAGGGTTTTGATTTTTTCATGAACGCCAATCCTTTAAGCGTTACCGTACGGACATCTTTGTCGGCCACCAGCTTGGAGCCGCAGATACGCGAGGAGATCGAGACCATCGATCCCAATCTGCCGGTATTCGGTGTACGTACGATGAACGAGGTCATCGATGGCTCTCTGGCTTCGCGCCGCTTTTCCGCTCAGTTGGTAGGCGTGTTCGCGGTCGTGGCGCTTCTGCTGGCGTCGGTGGGGATTTACGGCCTGTTGGCCTACATGGTGGGTCAGCGGTCTCATGAGATTGGAGTGCGCATGGCCTTAGGAGCCATGCCATCTGCCATCGCAAAAATGATCGTGAGCCGGGGAGTTGGGCTGGCGGGCATCGGAGTGGTGATCGGTCTGATATTGTCGGGCATAATTGACCCGATGTTTTCAATCCTGCTGTACGGAGTCCGCCCTTTCGATCCGGAGGTGTTTCTGGCCGTTCCGCTCATTCTGATGGCGGTTGTACTTCTGGCGAGCTACATTCCGGCGCGCCGCGCGGCAAGGGTGAACCCGGTCGTCGCACTGCGAGAGAGTTGAAACCGCAGGATGCAGGACCTGCGGGCGGGAACCTCTGCCTGAAAGGAATCCATACCCTGGCATTCGCCGGGTCCTTTACACATATAAATTCCGTTCGTTCCGAAGGAGGAGCACATGCCGACGCTTACGTTGTAGTTATTCGGAAAGCCGACGTGCTGAATCCGATTCAGCAGGCAGTCGAGGACGGAGCCAACCTGATTCAATAGCAGGGCGACGCAGGGCGGACAAAACGACGAAATACCCGTTTGCGAACAGGGTTGGTCTTCATTGACCTACGAAGGGATGGTTCGCTGCCCATACCGAGCTCGTAACCAGACAAGAGCAGCAGCAACTGAAAAGTACGATTTAACATTTAGTCCTCCTTAATTAAGGACCTTATCGCGGCCGCGATTCCGGCGCTACCATGTTGTTGGCGCGATGGTATTCAGTGAATTCCTCTCGACTTTGCCGGCAACCGGTCTGCAGAAACTCAACTTTTGGGGTGCCGACGACTCGGGGGTTAATCGCCGGCCAACCGCGCTGCTTGGGTTATGAGGTAATTGCGTTCCGGCATGCTCGTCGTCCGCGCCGCAGCCGTTCGGTAGTGCTTGATGGCGGCTTCGTGATCGCCCATCTTTTCAAATAAATGGGCGCGAACGGCGTCGAGACGATAGTGACCGGCAATACGCGGATCGCTGTCGAGAGCCCTGAGCAGTTCGATGCCCTTGGCAGGACCGTGCACCATAGCGGCTGCGATTGCGTGATTGAGAGTGACCATGGGACTGGGGCCGACTCGTTTCAGCAGCTCATACAAAGCCAGGATTTGTGGCCAGTCAGTGTCCTCCACTCTCTCAGCTTCGTCGTGAACAGCGGCGATGGTTGCCTGAAGCTGATACAAGCCCACTGATGCTTTCGACAGCGCGGCAGTGAGAAGCTCAATTCCTTCGGAGATCTCTGCCCGATCCCACAGAGTTCGATCTTGTTTGTCCAACGGAATCAGCTCTTCATCCGGCCCGGTTCGGGCGGCGCGCCGGGCGTCGGTCAACAACATAAGCGCCAAAAGGCCGGCTACTTCCGTATTTTCAGAAAGCAAATTCCTCATACTTCGAGTTAATCGGATCGCCTCGCGCGCCAAATCGAGTCGCTGCAGCTGCGGCCCGATGCTGCTCGCATAGCCCTCATTGAAGATCAAGTAGAGTACATGCAGAACCGAGGGCAGACGTTCCGCACGTTCCGCGGGGACAGGCAGACGGAACGGCACTCCAGAAGCCTTGATATTTTGCTTCGCGCGGCTGATCCGCTGCGCCATCGTTGCCTCGGGAACCAGGAACGCTTTGGCGATCTCTGCCGTGGTGAGACCTCCCACCGCACGCAGTGTCAAGGCAATCGCCGAAGACGAACTCAACGCAGGGTGGCAGCACATAAACAGCAGAATGAGCGTGTCCTCCGGATCCATATCAGACTCGAGATCGACTATCGGCGCCATCATCTCCGATTCTCTCGCCACTTCTGTTTCTCGTTCGCGGCGGGCAATCGCGCTGCGCAGTTGGTCGGTCATTCGCCGCGACGCCACCTGTATCAACCAGCCACGTGGATTTTCGGGAACGCCTTCCTCAGGCCATTGCGTGAAGGCCGCGATCATGGCCTCCTGAACCGCGTCTTCGGCCTCTGCGAAGTCGTGAAATCGGCGGGCAACCGTGCCGAGCACCTGCGGCGCGAGTTCTCGCAACAGATGCTCGGAGGTTGCGTTCCATGGCTTGGTCATTCGAGTTTCTGTTACACCATCTCCTGAGGCGGCGCGCTCATGACCGCTCGCAGCTCAATCGGCATGTTCAGCGGTACGCTCCCCGGTCCCGGCGCAGCCGAGATTCGTGCCGCAATGTCATACGCCCGCTCGGGGCTGTCGACCTCGACAATCCAGAAGCCGGCGAGAAACTCCTTGGATTCGGGAAAGACACCATCCGTGATCGGTCGACCATCCTTGCCCGCCCGCACCAGCTTTGCCTGATCCGGAAACGCAAGCCCCTCCGCCGACACCAGCTCGCCACGTTCGTGCAGTTCCTTGTTGAGACCCATCATAAAGGCGATGTGCGCCTGGAGATCTTTCTTGGGCCAGCCTGGCACTCCGTGGCCGGCTTTCATCGTGTTCATCATCAAAATGTATTTCATCGTCTCGCTCCTCTGTCCAGTTTGCGGGATCTTTGCGCTTTCATTCCTAAGTCGGAGCCCACGCGGGTTTCTCGACATTGTTTCATTGCGATTTTGATTCGTAGGTTGCGAACTGCCGCACTTCAATCGGCATGTTTATGGGTTTACTCCCCGGGCCGGGAGCTGCGGAAATCCGTCCCGCTATGGCATAAGCGCGCTCGGCGTTGGCAACCTCGACGATCCAGTAGCCCAAGAGGAACTCCTTCGACTCGGGGAAGATGCCGTCGGTGACGGGCACGCCGTTTTTCTCGCCACGTACGGCCTTGGCTTCACCCGGTTCGGCCAAGCCCTGTTCGGCGATAAACTCTCCGGATGCGGTGAGGTCCTTGTGGATGCGCTTAAGGGCCGCCATGTGCGCCTCGAGATCCTGTTTCGACCAGGCGTGATACCCTTCAACACCTGTCCTCGTGCCCGACATCAGCAAAATGTATTTCATTTTTGTTCGCTCCTGTTCTTGTGTCTCCACCTGCTTTAGTCCTTCTATGCCTTCTTGCTTGCATGGAACATCCATCGGATGCCAAATTTGTCGTTGAGCGCTCCGTAGGTACCGAAAAACTGTTGGCTCAGCGGATCGGTGACATCTGCTCCCTCGGAAAGTCTGTCAAATAGAATCTTCAACTCTTCAAAGGTTGCTCCACTGAGATATAAGCACATGGTATTACCGCATATGCGTGTGCAGTCGAGCCGAAGCCAGTCAGACGCCGAAATGTCCACCTTGCTGCTTCTGAGGCGGGCATTGAGGACCTTTTCGTGTTGGAATGCAGGCATGTGATCCTTGGCCGGAGAGTCTTTCACCTTGGTGACAACCAGTTCTCCGCCGAAACAGGCTTTGTAGAACTTCATTACCTCACAGCAGTTTCCATCTAGTAAAAGGTAGGGTGTCAAGATCGTCATTTCGTCTCCTCCGGTTTTTCCGGATCTGGGCATCTGCTATCGAACGAACCGGCCGAGCCGCGAGCGCAACTGCCTCGAACACGGATGCGATGACTCGACTACGAGATACGCTGACGCTCACGGCTCCCCTCCTTCTTTCGGGCACGTGCCAGACCCAAATCTGCGTCTTCATCGAGTAGTCGGAGCCGCCGCGGCTTTCTCTACATCGCTCGAGAAAATCTTTTCGAAGCAAGAATTAGGCTAAATTTGTCGATTCTCGGCGTCCAGTATCGACATACGAGTGGAGGCAAGAAAGATGACAACCGGCGAAATGGTGGTTGACGTAAGCCAGGACTGGTTGCTGGCCTGCCATGTGCAACAGGGCTTTATGCAGGCGCCGTGCACGGCTGGCGATTCCTTGGACTATAGCGCCCGCTGCCGTCAGGTCCGGGCGCTCGGCGGCGATTGCTACAATTTCATCCCACTGAACAGTGACCGATTGGCGGTGGTCGTTGGAGATGCGTCGGGCAAAGGTCTGGCCGGCGCACTCATGATCGCCAATGTACAGTCCTCCGTTCGGACGGCGACATTGTTTACGGGAGATGACTTGGCTGCACTGTTCAAGGTGGTAAATCATCAGGCATACACTTCGTCGTCCGAGGACCGATATGCAACCTTGTTCTACGGGGTATTCCACGGGTCGACCCGCACTCTACGCTATGTAAATGCCGGACACAACCCGCCGGTCGTCATTCGGCGAGATGGTTCAATGCATTGGCTAGAAACGGGTGGCGCGCCAGTTGGACTGTTCTCTGATTCGGAATATGGGGAGGGCATCGTAAAGCTTGAAACCGGTGACTTGCTGATCGCTTTCACTGACGGACTCATCGAAGCGACAAATCAGGAGGGGGAGGAATGGGGAGTTCAGGGCTTATTGAAAGCGGCCGCCTCCGGGGCGCAATGCTATGAAGACGCTGAAAATCTCGTCAATCTAATCTTCAATACTGTGGATGTCTTCTCGCAGGGACACCAAACCGACGATGCAACGTTGGCAGTGGTGCGGGTTGGGTCGCGGGTGCTCTGAACAATCGGATAGAGGTCCCTACCTGACTGCTTGACTCGATTTATCAGTCATGAGAAGTAAGGTGGCCGGCAAGATGCCTCCGGTGAGGGAAAATCGTTTTGTGAGAGTTGCTTGCGTTGCCGACTCTGAGGACCCTTGTGCATCCCGTATAACAGACAAACCAGAAATTGAGATCTGGGCGAGTCGGACAGCCCCGACGCGTTCTCACAGCAGGCGGTAGAGATCCTCGAGTTGCCCAACTGCGCCTCTGTAAGCGTGTCAGTACAAGTGAAAGTCGACCTTCACGCAGTCAGCACGTGCGGGATAAGGTGAACGATAAGTTCGCTTAGATGTAACCCGCGGTTGTCTCTGCGTCTCGCACCTGTGCTACCGCCCTTGGTTCATCGTCGCTTGATACATCGCCTCCAGAAGGTCTTGGGAGTGGCCGTCGTAGTCGGCATCGAGCGACCACATGAAGGTACCGCCGAGCCCAAGCATCCAGTCGCAATATGAAACCCGGAGATACGTCGAAACCGCATCATCATAGGTAATGTAGCCAGGCTTGCCATCGGTTCTCAGCATGTACGGAACGAGTGCAACCGGGTCATAGAACGTCTCCCACCCATCCTTGTTGATACGATTCTTCATGAAGGGCGCGTAATTTTCGGTCAAAACGGAGTTATCGCAGTTTCCGTCCGCCGTATGCAACGAGTTCGGACAGACCCCGAATAGCTTGCTGACATTGGTGTAGACATAGCCGTAAAAGGGCGTTCCCATGTTCAGTTGCTTTGCAGGGACCTTCGCGAGAAATATCTCGGCGGCATCGTGGTCGCTGCCTCCGGGTTGGCACTCCCAGGGTTGGGGGTCGCTCGGATCCCAAAAAATCGGTGCATTGAGCTGGCCGTCATCGGTCCAGGGCCCGGCGCAGTCGTACATCATGATATTGAAATAGTTGATCCACTCTTTCAATTGATCGAGATCGTAACCGTATCCACCCCAAGGTGCGGCGTCGATGGAAAGAACGTAGTCGGAGTTCGTCTCGCGGAGTCCCACCATAAGTTCTACGAGGAAGTCACGATCCTGGGTGGTCTCGGGATACTCCCAGTCGATGTCGAAGCCGTCATAGTCATGTTTCGCGGCAAAGGCGGTAAGTTTCTCGATCAGAGTGAGGAGGGTGCCGCTGGTCTCAACCCCTGAAAAGTCGCCGCCGATGAGCAGAAGGACCTTAACCCCTTTCGCATGGGCCTTGGTGAGCAACTCGGGCTCGAGGAACCCATCCGGAACCGACAATGAACCATCTGCGTTAAAAGATACGCCGTCGTGGTTTATGTGGGTCAACATCTCAAATGGAATCTGCGCCGCGCTGTAAGGTGGGGTCTGCGTTCTGCTCCAGTAACCGTAGTCCCCCACCAACCGTTTGGGGAGCTGTTGCGCGGCAGAGGAATCCTGCGCATAGGTCGGTTGAGAGTGAATGGCGCCGGCCAGAAGGGCCAGCAACAGCAGGCAGACGGAGAACCCCGAAGAACATCTCATTGATTGACCTATCCTTTGGGAGAAAGTCTCTTGGGCAGGGCGGGACTGACTCGCCCGTAGCGCACCAAGGCGCAGAATGGCACCATTCTACTACCGAACCGGCGGGCCGCGCCTTAGATTTATCAGTCATCCACGACCCGTACTCACATAAAAGCCGCGCCGGGCGCCCTCCTCGTCGAGGGAGGTGAGAGTCGACTAATCCTTTAAGGCAATGATGGATACTGAGAAGGGCAGCAAGCGGACCTTCACCTCTGCAACATTTTGCACCTTTGTGTCTGGCGACGTCCCTCCGATCGTCTGGATTGTAGCCCCCAAACATTCTTTCGGAAGCTCTACCGTGACTTCACGATTGCGCTGGTTAATCAGCAGCAACTTTCGGTGGCCCTCTCTGGTAAAAGCCTGAGCCTCGATGGCGTCGGACTCCGCCAGCGAACCATTACTTCGTACTTCGGTGTCAGAAAGCTCGTCTCCTGGGCCAAAATTGTTCTTCAGCAATTCCAGAACAGTAAAGCGTGTGTTGGGTTTGCCGTTCGTCCAATCGACCATGCTGACGCTCGGAAACTGCGAAGGGTAGCCGACCAGTTGCGATTCGCCCACGGTGTCGACGCCAAGCTTTGCCAGTTCGGCGTAGAGGTAAGCGTAAAGAGCCCCACTCAGATTCCAGTAGGCAGCGGGGATTGGCTTCTCTACGTGATTGGGCTCGCCTTGAACCATGTCACCCGAGAGGATCGAGCCGGCCTCATTGACCATGACTTTGGTTGAAGGCGACAGCCGATCTCGAATCTGGAGGATGTAGCGCGTCACCGCGAGAAACTCGCTTGCCTGGTTAAAAAAGGTGTACTGCCAATCCTCCAATGTTTGATCTCCCGATGGCGTGGCATAGACGTGAAAGGAAATGTAGTCCAACGGCGCGCCAGGCTTGTGGTTCTTTGGGTCCAGAAAATATGCGAAGGTTCGCGGGGCTTCGGACGGAGAGGACAGAGCAAGAGCAACAAATTTCATCCCAGGCGCGACCTTGAGCACCGCCTGCGTTATGGCATCATAACGCTCTACGTAATTCTGGGGCGTGGTGTCGTGTTCGCCATCGACCTCGTTGAAGACCTCCCAGTAGCGGATGTCGTAGTGATGGCCGGAGGCGTGGAATTTGCCCAATTCGTCTGTGAAGCCACCTTGCGTGTACCAGCTTGCGAGTCGTGCATAGTAGTCAGCCAAGGCCCCCAGATCGTTGAGTTCCGTGCCTTGCGAATAGTCCCAGAAAACCTGATTCGGATTGTCCGGATACAGGACCGGCTTGGGCGTCGCGAACATCCACTCGGGGATTGTGCTGAAGCTGAAGACCGGGCTGTGACCCTCCGACGCATGCAGGAAGTCCTCGACAATAGGGTCGATGTATTGAAAGTCCCAGAAGGTCTGGTTGGCGTCCGGCGGGCGCAACTCTGCAACTGCCAGCTTTGGGTACGGATACCAGAAGGCATAACGAACATAGTCAGCCCCCAGCTTGTGGAGAGCCTCGAGGGAGGCATCGTGAATGGGCGATCCACGGCGCAGCATCGGATTGACAACTGCTTGCAGGGTGGGAACGGCACGGTTGGGTGTTTTCTTCTCCCACCTCACAACCACCGAGGGTGCACCAGGCGCGCCCTGCGCGGATAGGACACCACTCGCGATCATCACGAACAGCGCGAAGATCATAACGATTCGATAGCCTTCTGTTTCTGTATGCATTGGCTTAGGATGCGTGTTAGTAAGCACTCGCTCTTACCGAATCGGGGCCGTAAAGCCTCAGCGTTCAAGCCGAGGATATTAAGGATATAAGGCCCCCTTGTTTTTCCCTTCCGTTCGTTCTAAAATCCTCCTCGTCGACAAGACCTATGGCCGGGCTTGGCCAAAAGTCCTATTAAAGGGGATGTCAAGTGAAAAACACTTCTCCCTGCCGGAGCGCCAGAAATATTTTCTGGCATCCAGCCCCCCCGCCACACTGCTGACACAC
>Ga0302324_100030727_pt1 | contig 10146 bp, 8 predicted proteins | sample Palsa_T0_1_FD_201949 | JGI IMG/M metagenome (GOLD analysis project Ga0302324, IMG submission 201949) | Peat permafrost microbial communities from Stordalen Mire near Abisko, Sweden - Palsa_T0_1 | ecosystem: Environmental > Terrestrial > Soil > Palsa > Peat permafrost | place: Sweden: Abisko... | reverse complement strand
CATCTGGATGTCCGCACGACGTTGCCCGTGGCAATCTTCCACCGAGCAACGGCGCGGGAACTCTAAAAGATGAATCGGACGGCAAGCTCTCCCTGTTGGCGCGGCAGCGCAGCGGAGAATGTTCCGAAGGTGCCGGAGGAAGTCCCCGACCCCGTGGAGGCATTCTCCTGCTGAGTCGTGGCGATCCCGCCGTATTCCGTCGTGCCGATGACGTTGAAGAGCTGGCCGATCAGTTGAATCGTGAATCTTTCATGAATCGGAATGTCCTTGCTGACGCGTATATCCAATTGATTAACTCGATTGCTTTCAATTTGCGACCGGGGAATCGGGGCCAAGCCATTCGGGTTCTTAGTCGATACCTGCAGGGCCCGCCAGGCGTTGATGATCGTGAGATCATTGGCTCCATCAAATACCTTGGTGGTCCCGGGGACGTAGTCCGTCAGTTGCCCGTCATGATTGAGGTCGGTCCCGGCAAACGCGCTGAACGGTAAGGCGCTCCGCAAGGACCAGATTCCGCCCAGCGTGATCCCGTGCCACAGGAGTCCCGAACCGCTAACCACAAGGGTGTGGCGGCGATCGAACTCCGCGGGCCCGAAGTCCGCCGAGGGGTTCAGGTAGTTCGTGAGGACGGGAGCACTGCTGCTGCTATTCCCATAATTGTCATCCTGTTTCGCGAGCGTGTAGGAAACCAGGTACTGGTATCGTTGCCTATAACGCTTCTCCAGACGAGCGTAAACCCCTTTGTAGTTATAGACACCGAGGGGGGAAGTCTCATTGATTTGGCCGTAAGCGGGATACGGGTAGACGAGAGTCGTGCCCGACACGGTCGGGGTATTCACGTCTTGGGACACATCCCAGTCATAGATGTGGGTGTAGTTTCCTTCGACGCTCAGCGCTAAATCCGAGGTCAACTGCCGGGTGAACCCGAGGCTGTAGGAATAGGACTTTGGATTGACAACATTGTTGCCGTTGACAGTAACGTTCGGCGGGGCCGTGTTATTCGCAATGTATTGCTGAATCGTTTCGCCCCCGGGGTAGGGATTAGGCCAAGTTGGATTCGCGATGCTGATCGATGCTTGGCGCAGCGTATAAACCTCGCCCTGGAGCGCGTTATCCTGGAGGATCACGTTCGTGATGCCAAATCCACCCCGGATGGACGTTTTTCCGCCGCCACTTGGGTCCCATGCAAACCCGATCCGTGGTGCGAAATTGTCGTAATCGTGATGCCCTCCCAATTGAATGAAAGGCGGCAGGCCTGGAGCGGGGTAATCCGCCTCAGTCAAATGATTCCGCCAAATACCCAATTGCAGGTCGTAGCGTAATCCGAGGTTGAGGGTCAGATTAGGCCGGACCTTCCACTCGTCCTGCGCGTAGATTCCGATCATAAGGCTCTCGTCTTGCCAATCGATTGTCGGGTCGGTGGCTGTAAATAAGATTGGGTCGGCGGTGGCCAAGGTCGACCAGTCAAAGTTGGGATTTTCCGGGTTGAAGGTCGGACTCGCCGCGGTCGGCACATAATCGTCCTTGAAAGTCCACGTGCCGAGCGGATCGGCGACGGCGTGCTGGTTTCGCGGGAGATTGAGCAGATCGCCGCCGAATTTAAACGTGTGTTTGCTTTTGACCTTGGTCAAGTCATCCCGAAGTTCCTGGTAAAACGGGTGAAAGAACGTGCCTGGAGAGAATCCCCAATCTAAGTTCGGAAACTTGACGATAACGCTGCCGTTGACAAATTGAGGGGGTGTGCCGAACTTCGGGTCAAGACTGAGTTGGAAGGATTCCGCGACCTGCGCCGCAAACTGATTCACCAGGCTGGGCGAAATCGACCAGGTATCGCCGGCAGCCCAGGTCCATCCCATCACGCTCGAATCCGAGCTGTAGAACGCCGCGGCGTTGCCTCCATTAGCCGCGTAGTTTGTTGCGGGATTCTGTTCGGAGAACCGCAGCCATGCGGTGTTCTTTTGATTGATTTGCCAGTCCAGCTTGCCAAAGTACTCGGTGAACAATGCGCCGCCGCGGAAGCTGCCTTCTAGCGGCGCGTACTCCGCTGTAATCGCAGGATTCTTGAGCGCCCCTGGACCCACCGTCTCATATTCCTGGTCGTCCAGATGCTCATAGGAGAAGAAGAAATGAAGTTTGTCCTTGAGGATCGGCCCGCCGATCGCGCCGCCGTACTGGTTGCGGCTGAAGGGCTCGATTGGATAGGCCGTCGGGTTGGAGTTGTGCAGCGCTTGAGAAAGGGGGTCCAAGACGTTGATGTAGCGGTCGCGGAAGAATTCGAACCCTTCTCCATGGAATTGGTTCGTGCCGCTCTTCGATGCAACCGTCACCACTCCGGAGGCTCTCATGCCATACTCGGCCTCCGTTTGGTTCAAAATGACCTTGAATTCCTGGATCTCGGCCTCTTGCACGATGTCCCGCGGGTCGCCGTTCCCCGAGATCAGGTTGCTCAATCCATCGAGAAGATAATTGGTGCCCGCCGGACTTATCGTGCCGGCACCAAGGGCCGCGCTGGGCCTCGAGGATCGCCCCACGTCCGTGGTGGTGGCCGGCTCGATGAGGGCCAGAAGCTCGCCGGTGCGTTGCGTGATCGGCAAGGAATCAACCTGCTGGCGCTGCACCATGCCCGCCCCGATTTCGCTGGTCGAGGTGTCGACAATCGGCGCCGCGGCCGTCACCGTTACCTCCTGTTGCACGACTCCAACCTTCAGCCCAACGTCCTGCGTGAGTTCCTGACCGATCACCAAAGTGATACCCTTCACATCGACCGTCGAAAAACCCTTCAGCTCCGCCTTCAGGTTGTAGTTGCCAGGCAGCAACCCCGAGATGCGGTACCGCCCGTCGGCTTCCGTTACGAACGTCCGGACGAATCCTGTCTCGACATTGGTCACCGTTATGGCCGCACCAGCCAGAACGCCGGCCTGCGCGTCCGTGACGGTCCCGACGATAGCGGCCGTCGTCTCCTGCGCCCCGGCCGGAAGGCCGAATATCAAGACGAGCAGCAGTAGCGCCACAACAAGTTGAATGCGCCAGACTTTGGAATGAAAGATACTGCGCCATCTCACTTCTTCGTCGAAACCGAAGTGAGGGCCGCGATGAAATGCATTTGAGAAATTTTCTCCGACCACCCGAACCGATAACATAAACGCCTCCTGGATTTTGCCGTGCTAGGCAACCTCCAGAAGACTGGTCGGATGGCCTGAATCTCCGCTCTTCGCCTCCCCAGATGGGGCGGGCCGTTTTCGTGCTCTACTTCCTATTATTCGTCCTGTTGTTTGCTGACGCGACTCCCCCGGATTCGTACAGTTTTGGTAACCTCGACTAGGCGGCCAGCGTGCACAATGAGAACGATCGAACCGTACCCAATTTCGCGGATGCCTTCAGCCAATTCGCGCAAAATCTGGCTTTCATTGGAGGACAAGGCTTTTCCCAGATCTCTGGTAGTTTTCCCGTTGAGACCGGAGAGAAACTCGTCGCAATCCCTTTCCTGTTTTTCTCGTCGTTCCAACGTCTTGCACTCCTTGCTCAGCGCTGTTTCGGTTGCCTTCAAATTTGCGCCCCCAAAATAAAAAACCCACCTGCCAGATCGCTTTCTGGCGGTGGGTCCTTGGGCTACTCGATTAGAGTTGGACGGCTAGACTGGTAGCCTCCCTGCGCCAGAAGACACACACACGCCTGTTGTACACGTACAACAGGCTCGCGTGACCTTCTGAGCGTCAAAAATCATCATCGAGTTTTTAAACGAATCTACCGCAAGTGTCAAGCGCTTTTTCTAAGCGTGTCAGTAGCTGTCCCTACCAAAAACTCCGTTTCAATTGAAACGGTTGAGTTTGCACAGCCGCAATGTGTAGGCTGGCGGAATCATGTTTACCCTTTTGGTCTACATGCTTTTCACCGTGTCATCCTGCTTCCGAACTCGGGCAGCGCTGCATGCGGAAATCCTTGCCTTGCGTCATCAGCTCTTGCTCCTGCAGCGCTCGAACAGGGGTCATAAGGTCCGCCTCGGTTCCGCTGACCGGGCGCTCTGGGTCTGGCTATCACGTCCATGGACTGAATGGCGATCCGCATTGATTATCGTGAAGCCGGAGACTGTCATCGCCTGGCATCGACTAGGCTTCCGACTCTACTGGAAATGGAAGAGCCGCCATCCCGTAGGCCGCCCGTTGGTATCCGGTGAAGTCCGGGATCTCATCCGGAAAATGAGCTTGGCTAACCCGAGATGGGGTGCTCCGCGCATTCATGGGGAATTGATGAAACTTGGTATTTCAATCTCGCGAGCAACAGCCGCAAAGTACATGGTCCGACACCGAAAGCCGCCATCGCAGAATTGGCGCACCATTCTGAAGAACCACATGCAGAGCTTGGTCTCCGCCGATTTCTTCGTGGTTCCAACGATCACGTTCCGGATCCTTTTTGTCTTTGTGATTCTCTCGCACGACCGCCGGCGTCCAATCCATTTTGCTGTGACTACGAATCCCACGGCGGAATGGACGGCCCGGCAACTGCTGGAAGCTTTTCCTTGGGACAGTGCGCCTCGTTATCTGCTTCGCGACCGCGATGGCATCTATGGCGAGAAGTTTCGCGAAGCGGCAAGGTTGCTTAGAATTCGGGAAGTGCTCACCGCTCCGAAATCACCTTGGCAGAATCCTTATGTCGAACGGATGATCGGCTCAATTCGCCGCGAGTGCTTGGACCACGTGATCACGTTTAATGAAACCGGTCTGCATCGAGTCTTGAAGTCGTACTTTGAGTACTACAAATGCACACGCACTCACCTGTCTTTAGAGAAAGATGCGCCAATCCCGCGGACGGTTCAGCCGCCCGAATTCGGCACGGTGATAGAGCTGCCGGAAGTTGGCGGACTCCATCATCGATACGAACGTCGCGCAGCCTAGCTTATTCAGATCCGTGCTCTCCAAAACCCAAACTTGATGGAGAAGTGCCGTTTGGAGTGCCTCGACCAACCTCCTAGCCGTTTGTGTCAGGGAATATCGCACGCGCAGCACTTAGTTTGAATTGTTCGCCTCCGTGTCGCAGCAGTTCTTTAGGACTCGCACGCGATTATTGGTAGGGACAGGTCAAAATGCCGCGGCGTCCGCAAAAGACCGGCGGGCTTTTGCAAAAATCGCCGCGGCTAGATGACCCACGCGGGTCTCCCCCTGATGGCGGTCAGAGCGAGACTCGACCCCGCGTGAAACTCAACTACAGAGCGACGGCTCCGCGCTCCTGATTCCGAATGCGGATGACTTCTTCGACTTTGTAAATGAAGATTTTCCCGTCGCCGATTTTTCCCGTGGAAGCCGCCTTTAAAATCGCACCTACGGCGGTATCGACAAGGTCATCGGACATAACAATCTCCAGCTTGACCTTTGGGACTAGATCAATCGTGTATTCCCGGCCCTTGTATACTTCCGTGTGCCCTTTCTGCCGTCCGTGCCCGCGGACATCGCTGATGGTCATGCCGCCGATCCCAAGTTCGGTCAGGACTTCCTTGACTGCTTCAAATCTGGAGGGCTGGAGAATCACTTCTAATTTAGTCATCATGTTTTCTTATCCTCAGTTTGCGATTACGGGTGCAAAACTCAATCGGTCCTGCCGGGCCTCGATTCTTATTTGATTCCTCTTTTATTGTTGCTTTAACGCAATCCAATCACATCGCGAGCCTGTTAGCCTGCCTTCGCCTTCCATTTGTTCCAATATGCAGATTTCAGGAAGGCGCGAAGCAGAAAAATGGGCCTCGGGCGTCTCCGAAGGAGGGATTGATTCCGGGACGCCCGCCTGCCCAATCGCCTAGTCGCCGTGTGCCGGTGCAGGCGCTTTCACGCCTGAAACGGAGGGTTGTTGGTGCGCGGCCAATCCCTTGGGCGCACCTAACGCGGTGATGACATATTCGGGGTAAGCCGAAATGCCATGCTCGTGTAAGTCCATGCCGTAGAGTTCTGCTTCTGCCGGCAGGCGCAAGGTTCCCGTTGCGTTGACTGCCATCATCACAACCAACGCCACTGCGAACGTTGCCAGTGTGATGCATGCGCTGCCGATGGCCTGTGCCGCGAGCACTTGCGTCCCGCCGCCGTAAAATAGGCCCTTGAGCGGGGCACTATTGTCGGGAGCGAGTGGTCCCGTTGAGCCGAACTGTCCGGAGGCAAACAGCCCGAGCGAGAGCGTGCCCCAGATACCGGCAAAGCCATGGACAGGGACAGCACCGATGGGATCGTCAATCCTCAGATATTCCAGGAGATCGACTCCGAGGATGACGATGACCCCCGCGATCCCTCCGAGAAGGATTGCGCCCGTTGGGGTGACCCAATAGCAGGGGCAAGTAATTGCCACGAGTCCGGCAAGGAATCCGTTCGTGGTGTAACCTGCGTCCCACTTATTCGTCATGATGTAGCCGTAGATGATGGACGTGAGCCCGGCTGCGCATGCCGCCAGTGTGGTGTTCGTCGCAACGCGGCCAATGCCGACGAAGTCCATCGCCGAGAGGGTACTGCCCGGATTGAAGCCGTACCAGCCGAACCAAAGAATAAGTCCGCCGCTGACAGCGATGGTCAAGTCATGTGGCAGCATGGGCGTGCCGCCGTCACGCTTGAAGGTGCGTCCAAGTCGCGGGCCCAAAACAATCGCGCCTGCCAAGGCGATAAATCCGCCAATGGTGTGGACGACGGTTGAGCCTGCAAAGTCATGGAAGCCCATTCCCAAGCCGGGCCAGAAATGACCGTCGCTGCCCATATTTGCGAGCCAACCATCGGGTCCCCAGGCCCAGTGGCCGATCACCGGATAAATGAAACCAGTGACGCAGATGCTGTAAAGAATGTCCCCCACGAAGCCCGTTCGCCCAATCATCGCGCCTGAGGTGATCGTCGAGCAGGTGTCCGCGAAGGCGAATTGGAAAATCCAGACAGCCAGGAAAGCGACACCAGTGGTTTCATAGGTTGCTGGCGCATTTTGCAGGAAGAACCAGTGATACCCGACAAATCCATTGCCGTGGGAGAACATGAAAGCGAATCCTACGGCGTAGAACAATATGCCGCAGAGACATGTATCCACGACGCATTCCACGAGCACGTTTACGGTTTCGCGTGATCGGCAGAAGCCGGCTTCGAGCATGGTAAATCCTACTTGCATGCCGAACACGAGGAACGCCGCCACCAGAGTCCACGCCGTATTCACCGGGTTGACGATGTCATTTCCCTTCAGCTCTGGATCGGCCGCGTACACTTGGCTGAAAAGCAGCCTGGTGACGACAGCCATGATTGCGAGGACTAGCCCCACTCCGAGGACTTTCCCCGCGAGCATCGTTCCCCCATATCGGTGCCACTCCCGCTTGCGGAGCCGAAACCGGAGCCTGGAGAATTTTTCGGACAGAGACATCCTTCTTGCAGCGATGGGAATATCGGACATTTGCACTCTCCTCTGAAATATAAGAATCCGAACTCTTTCAAAACCGCATTCCGCTTCAAAAGCCAGGCCGGTCAATTTATGAAGCCGAATGAATGGGGCTGCCTCCCAAGGCAGCCGGACATAGCTCGCGCAGGGGCGCTTTAAAGGGGTTCGCATCAGGCCTGGACAACACAAATCCTCAGGCGGGACGGGAATCGCTCCGGATCAAAACAGAAAGATCCGTTTAAGCGCCATTCAGCATTTGCTTATAGATCAGCTCGTCGTCGAGCGTGATGTTGCGATTGTTTGGACACGGCATCGTGTCCGAGAAAAACCGTGCAGCTGAAGTTCCGAGAGATTGGTGCTTCATTTCATCGGCGAAATGAAACACCCCAAGCCCCGATACGACCACTCTAACTTCACGCGCAGTCTGCTACTTTTGTGTCATTACAGTCAAATTCAAACTTTCAATTGCAGCGATTCGCGGCACCCACGATTTACTGAGAACTTCGCTTCAATTCGTCGTTCAGGATGATGGACTCGGCGATTTCCTTCATGGATTTGCGCATCTGCTGGCTCTGCCGCTGCATCGTGCGATACGCCTCTCCTTCACCGATTCTCATCTGGCGTTGCAGGATTCCCTTCGCGCGCTCCACGAGTTTCCGGGCTTCCAGCTGTCCGGAGAGCGCGGTCTTTTCGCTCTCCAGCTGGACCTTCTGCCGTTCGTTCTCTTGCAGTTCGGCAATCTTTTTCTGGAGTTCCGCAGTGCGCTCGGCGACTCTGGCCTCAAGATGATCGCGCGCCTCGCGCAGCGCTTCTTCGCTATTCCGTTTAGAGGAACTGACCCAGCTCGCCGCCAGGGCACACATCACGAACGCCGCAAAATACGCGGTATCGGTGGCATTGACCGCGAAGGAGTGAAAGGGGGGAACGAAAAAATAATCCACGGCCAGAGTGGAGATCAGCACGGCAAATAGGCCCGGCGACGTGCCTCCAAACCAAGCGCTGGCCATGACCGCGGCAAAAAACAGGAATAAAAACGGATAAGGGAACAAGCGCTGAAGGAGCAGACTCAAAAGGAGCGCGCCCGCTACGCATACCAGAGCAATCCCGTGGCGAAGACTCGCCGTTATTGCCCGGAGCAATGACCGTCGTTCCCGTTCAGAAATTGCATACAGCGCAAAATGCCCCCAGGCCACAGTCCATCCTTTATGAAATCCTTACAACTTCCTTATCCAGCTTGCCGTCGCTTTGGCTGAATGACAAACTCAAAGAGCGAATAGCTTGGATTGAAAAGACTTTTGGATTTTTTGGGTCGTGCTGGTGTGGCATCTAGAACCCCGTGTTAATCACTCTGGGCATCATCATCCATGGACCAAGGGAGACCGATGGCCAGCATCGAACTAGGTGGGACAGTGAAGGTGCTAAAGGTGGAGCGGGCGAAAGTGCAGAGTGAACCTTCAAAATTGGACCAGGCGATCAGTGTTCTGGAGGGGCTATCAGGAACAAATGCAGCGACATCGAATGGGAATGGGTATAAGCGAACCCTATGCGTTGCCGCGCGCAACAAAATCGCGAAGGCTCAGAAACTACGGTGGGCAAAAATCAGAAAAGAGCGAGCGGCCAAGGCCTGATATTACCCGGCCAACATTGAAACACATGTCGAAAAAGGGGAAGCCTTGGTCTAGCTATCGTCAATGGTCTGATTGTGGCAGTTTCGATGTACATCGTTATCGAGGGGGCGGCTGTCCCTCGCCAAACCTCTGTTCGGCTGTAATTTCAACAGGATACGGCGTTGCGTTCCACAAGCGAGTTGCGATACCAACGCCGCGTGACAGACATCTTCAGACTTCTGTTCAGCACGCTTCTTTGCCTTTTCCGCGCGCGTCGAAGCCTCTTGCTTGAGAATCTCGCTCTCCGCCAGCAGCTCGCAGAGCTGAAACGAAAGCATCCCAAGCCAAGGCTGGAGATATTTGATAAGGTCTTCTGGGTCATCGCCCGCAGGTTCTTGTCCGGATGGCAGCAATCCCTCATTGTCGTCACCCCCGAAACCGTGGCCGGTTGGCACCGTGCTGGCTTTCGTTTGTATTGGAAACTGATTTCCCGGATGCGGAGGCCAATCGGGCGAAGGCAGACTCCCAAGGAAGTGCGCCAGTTGATCTTCCGCATGGTGGCCGAGAATCCGACATAGGGAGCGCCGCGCATTCACAGGGAGCCTCTCATGTTGGGTTTCGATGTTTCTGAGCGGACCATTTCCCGGTGGATGAAACGAGGACCACGCAACCCAGAACGGGCCAAACGCTGGCTCGCGTTTCTTCGCATTCACCGGGAATCCATCGCGGCGATGGACTTCTTTACGGTTCCGACCATCAGGTTCAGCATGCTCTACTGCTTCTTCGTGATCAGTCACGATCGTCGTCAGATTCTTCACGTCAATGTCACGAAACATCCGACGAGTCTTTGGGTCGTGCAGCAGTTGCGGGAAGCATTTCCGTTTGAATCCGCTCCCCGGTTCTTGATCTTTGACCGCGATGGTAAGTATGGAGTCGAAGTTCCGGCAGCCATCAACTCGCTCAGCATCACTCCTGTCCGAACCTCCTATGAGAGTCCTTGGCAAAACGGTGTCGCGGAGCGCTGGGTCGAGAGCTGCCGCCGTGACCTGTTGGACCACATCATTGCGGTGGATGAACACCACTTGAAACGTCTGCTTTCCGAATACGTCAGCTATTATCATGAAGACCGCACGCACCTCGGACTGAGCAAGGGAAC
>Ga0302324_100030723_pt1 | contig 10147 bp, 9 predicted proteins | sample Palsa_T0_1_FD_201949 | JGI IMG/M metagenome (GOLD analysis project Ga0302324, IMG submission 201949) | Peat permafrost microbial communities from Stordalen Mire near Abisko, Sweden - Palsa_T0_1 | ecosystem: Environmental > Terrestrial > Soil > Palsa > Peat permafrost | place: Sweden: Abisko... | reverse complement strand
GGTCGCGACCGCGGTCATGGGCGTCGCCGCTGTGAGGATGCTGATTCCGGGATAGCGGCGGCCGCGCCGCGGCCGGCCGCGCTTTCCTTCAGCCGGCGAGTCGCGACGAGCGTGGCCGCGCAAGCGAGCGCCGCCTCCTCGCCCTTGATGATGAAGTGATCGCGGAAGAAGGTGCGATGGGTCTCGTGCTCGTGAAATTGCTGCGGCGTCAGCACCAGCGATAGCACGGGCACCTCGGTGTCGAGCTGCACGCGCATGAGCGCATCGATCACGCTCGCCGCGACGAACTCGTGCCGGTAAATTCCGCCGTCGACGACGAGCCCCGCCGCGACGATGGCATCGTAACGCCCGGATTTGGCGAGCAGCTGAGCCCGGAGCGGTATTTCGAATGCGCCCGGCACCTCGAAGCATTCGACCGTCTCGGCCGCGTAACCCTCCTGCTCCATGCGGCGCAAGAAAGAAGTGCGGGCTTGATCGACGATGTCGCGGTGCCAGCAGGACTGAATGAACGCGATGCGTGCGGGCGCCGCAACGGCGGCGTCACGATGAAAGCGATGTTGGCTCATGCAAAAATCTCCCCGGGCCTTGAACAGCTCGGGGCGTCGCAGTGGACCGAGTGCACAGGCGCGCGCAGCGCGGCCCGCCCTCCGCCCGGGGGGTACCCCGACGGCGCTCTCGTTCCACTCCGCTCTCGTACATCCGGACTTTCAGACATCTCCGATCGAGATGTCTACCGTCGGCTCCGGGATCTCACCGGATCTGCTGCCTTGCCTTGCGGCAAGCGCCCGCGGGCTCATGCGCTTTCGCGCCATTACCGCCGGTGGAGACTTTCACTCCGCCCCGAGAACGTGCGCGAGGCCTTTCGGGCGCCTCGCAGCCTCAATGATGCAGCCGCAAGCGGCGCCGGCGCAAGAGCGCCGCGAGCTCACTCCGCGCTCATACGGCCGGCGGCGTCCCCCGTTCCCGCGATGACGGCGCGCGACTCGAGCATACGCCGGGCGGCCTGTAAGGCGGTATCGATGGCTGGACGGCGGTAGTCCCAGATCTCGCCGGGCGCGGGCGGGACCAGCGCCATGGTGGCATTTGCCTCGAACAGCAGCACCGCGCCGTCGGGCGCGAGCGCGAAATCGATACCGCCGTATTCGACCCCGAGCGCCGCGCGCACCCGCTCGAGCGCGCGCATCGCTCGGGATCCCAGCACGCCCGGCATGTCGTGCAAGAATCGCCGCTCCTCCTCGCGGAAGGCGGCATTGCGCGCCATATCGGCGCTGAAGTAATGCACCTTCCAATCCGAGGAGACCGCAAGGTGCAGCGGGTAGAGCACACCGTCGATGAACATGACCCGATACTTGCGCGCCATGCCGTCCGGCCCGCGCGCGTCGAGATACTCGATCGCGAGCAGCTCCTCGCCCACGAGCGTGGCAAGCGCGCCGGTGAGCGCCTCGCGAGTTTCCACCCGCACGAAGTGCCGTCCCGTATGGAACCCGGGACTTCGCAACAGCAGCGGAAACTCGAGTGCGGGGTCGGAGTGACCGTCCGGCCCGGACTCCAGACTGGCGCGGGTGCGCGTCTCGATGCGGGGCGCGACCACATCGGGTAGTGCGCCCATCCTCCGGGCGGTTTCGGCGCGCCCCGTTACTTTGACCAGCGCCGGCCGGTTGATCACGGGCGCCGTGCTGCGCGCGGCAAGGACCTCGGCTCGCTCGAGTGCCAGGACGCAAAGGTCCGCATCCCCGATCGCGTTCATGATGAGCGCATGCGGCGGCAACGGTTGCGCTGGATCGTAGTAATCCGCGTAGATCGCATGAATGGTGAAGCGCCGGTCGTCGATCCACAGCCGCGTCGGAATATTCCCGCCGCGCGCCGAGACCAGAAGGACGATGGGGACGCCCTGCCCCGTGCCGCGATAAGGCTGCGTGACCGTTGCCCGGCCGGTGAATCCGCGCCGGCGATGCTCATCGGCGGCGTCGAGACCGAGCTCGCCGAGAACCCAGGCCATACCCTGATGCGCCTCCTGCAGCTCCGGATCGAGCGCGAGCGCGGCCTCGTACTGGGCGCGCGCGCCGGCGACGTCCTGCTCCTCGCGCAGCAGATTGCCGAGATTCACGCGCGCCACGACGTTTTCGGGATGATGTGCGACCGCTTGAGCGTACGCGGTACGCGCCGCCGACCGATAACCGCCCGACCAGGCGAGCATCGCGAGCTCGTTGAGCGCACTGAAACTGCGGGGATCTTGGCGCAGCACCTCGATGTAGGCCTGCTTCGCGCTCTCGTCCTGTCCTTCGCGGGCGAGCGTGCGCGCCCGCTCGAGTCCCTCGGCGATGTGAGGTGCTTCAGTCATGCCAATCGGCGCTCGTCGCGGGTCGGTGCTTGCACATGAGTCGCTACGTTAGCATCGCGCGCTGATCATGACCCGACCGTAATGAAACGAAAGGCGGCACACACGGTCCGAAAAAATAGTCGTGGATTTTTTCGCGACCAGCCGACGACCTGTCTCGATACGCCGACAATTGAAAATGTTTGTCAACAGCAAGTAGAGTTTTGACATGAACGATGAACTCGACAACACGTTGCGATACGGCGAAGCGCTCCTCGTGGGTGGAGTCGAGAGTATGTTCCAGGGCTGGAAAGCCTCGACCGAGATGATCGGCAAGATCTGGAACGGCGGCGCGGAGCGCTGGCAGGCCGCGAATCGGCAAATTCAAGTCGCTTCCGTGAATCTCGCCGACATCCTGCGCGCGCGCACGTCGACCTGAGCCTCCGCCCGCACTTTTGACGGTCGGCACGGCCGCTGCCTATGATCCGGCATGCGTTCCCACACCATCCCGGCATGTCTCGCCGGCGCGCTCGCCGCAGCGGGCTCGCTGCCGATGGCGTTTGCACAGGCTCCCCGAGCTCAAAGCGGCGCGCCGGGCGATCCCCTCTCGGTTCTGGTCGGGCGTCTCGACCTCGAGCGCTACAAGGCGACGATCAAGGGGCTCACCCGGTTCGGCGACCGCCGCCAGGGCACCGACCGTAATCGTCAGGCGATCGACTGGATCGAAACGCAGCTGAAGAGCTATGGCTGCTCGAACACCGCGCGCCTGCACTACGGCTACTCTCCCGATGAGAAAATGCAGCCGAGCGGCCCGCCCAAAGGGCCCGGACCGGACGCCGCCTCCGGGGGCGGGCGTCTGCGCGGCAACCGCGCACCGACCGGCGTGAACACCGACCCCATGCGCCAGCCCGACGAGACGCTGCGGGCGCTCAACCGCCCGCCGAGCGCGCCCGGTCCCCGCGAGGAGGTGTACTGCACCAAGATCGGCACGACGCACCCTGAAGAAATGTACATCGTCGGCGCCCACATGGACGGGCATGGCTGGGGCGAGGCGGCGAACGACGATGGCTCGGGAACCGCGCTGGTCATGGAGCTTGCCCGGGTGTTCTCGTCGCCGGACGTGACGACCGAGCGTTCCATCCGCTTCATCCTCTGGAACAACGAGGAAACCGGCTTGAACGGCTCCTACGCCTATGTCGCACAACGTGCGAAGCTGCAGGGGACCGAATCGCCGCCGGGTTCCGGTCAGTACCCCGAGCCGCGCTGGCTTGGCATGATTCAGCACGACATGGTGCTGTTCGACCACGGCATGCCGCGTGCCGACGGCACGGTCTCGAAGGATCAGCGGCCGGAGGCGGACGTGAACATCGAGTTCCAGTCGCAGGCACAGCAGGCGGAGGGCGCGCAGAAACTGGCATGGGCCCTGTACTCGGCCAACGAGTCCTACGCGACCGATTATTCGGCCGCCGTCGGCCCGCACATGACCAACACCGACTCGACCCCGTTCATGGATCTCGTGCCCTCGGTCAGCGTGCGCGAGAACGAGCGCGGCACGCAGATCGGTGCGGGCTGGGATCCGCACTGGCATCAGCCGACGGATCTGTACGCGACCTTCAGCGACGCCGATTTTCGCCTGGGGCTGAACGCGGCGCAGACGACGCTCGCGGCGGTCGCCCGCCTGGCGGGCGCCACTCGCGCCGAGTAGCGACGCCGCCTTTGGCCGCGCCGCCGGCGCGCGGACACGCTCTAGGGTTGCAGCGGATGCAAACTGAGACTGGTGTAGTTCGCGTGCACGAACGTGTAGCCCGAGCCGTTCGTGCGCAGATGTCCGATCCCCGGAAACGGCAGATGAGCGCCGGCGACCCAGTAACGGTGCTCGGCGGCGTCCGCGAATACCTTCCTGCGCTGCTCCGTCGCCGCCGGCAGGTCCGTGTCGACCGGCTTGTCCGCGGCGAAGTGCAGGTAGACCGAGGGGTCCGGAAACTGCGCGGTCGCCGAGTGCATGAGGTCGCCCCACAGGAGCAGCTGTTCGCCACCGCTCTCCACCATATAAAGAGTGTGCCCGGGGGTGTGTCCGGGGGCAGCAACGGAGCGGATGCCCGGCACGAGCTGCACGTCGCCGTTGAACGGCTTGAATCGGCCCGCCTCGAGATAGGGCCCGAGGGCGTTCTGCGCATTCACGAAGCCTTCCTTGGCGTCCGCCGCCGCCGCCGCCCTCTTGGCCTTGCTCAACCAGAAGTCCGCCTCTTGCTGAGCGGCGCGCACGACGGCATTCGGAAAGGCCGGCTTGCCGTCCTTGATCAACCCACCGATGTGATCCGGATGCATGTGCGTGATGTAGATCTCGTCGACCTGCTCCGGCCGATATCCCGACGCCTCTAGATGACCGAGCAGTTTGCCGGCCGTGGGCCCGAAGAAGGTCCCCGCGCCGGCGTCGATGAGCACGAGTTTCGTGCCGGTGTTGATGAGAAAGCCGTTCACCGATGATTCCACCGGGTTGGTGAGAAACGAGCGGCTGAGATCCTCGTCGAGCTGCTTCGGGGTGATGTTGGCGAGCACCTTCACGAGGTCAATGGGGAAGGTGCCGTCATTGAGCGCGGTGACCTCAAAATCCCCGAGCATCATGCGGTACCAGCCCGGCGCCTGAGTCTTCAGTTGAGGCGCGCCGGCGAGCGCGACGGTTCCGCAAAGAAAGGCCAGCGCGCAAACCGCAGCCGCGGCACTCGAGCGAATGTTCAGCATGACTGCTCCGGACGATGGGAAGCGCGCGATTATAGCGGCCGGATGGCGGGCGTGCGCACGCGGTGGCATTCGCAACGCCGGCCGCATACAGTTGAGGCCGATATTCAGGAGTGTCGAACCGTGCTTTTCTCGCTTCTATTGATGGGCAGCGCGGCGCTCGCCACATCCGCGGCGCGGCCCGATCCGCCGGCTCAGCCGTCCCGCCCAGCGGCGGCGCTCTCGCAGGTGCTCGTCCAAGCAGTCGACCGGCAAGACACTCCCGGTGTCGTCGGTCTCATCGTGGACCGCAATGGAGTTCTGTTCGAAGGCGCCGCCGGCGAGCGCGATACCGCCCGTCACGTGCCCCTCTCGGTGGACACGATCTTCAACATCGCGTCGATGACCAAACCGGTGACTTCCGTCGCCGTCATGATGCTGCTCGAGCAGGGCAAGTTGTCGCTCGAGGATCCTGTCTCGAAATACCTGACCGGTTTCGATCACCTGCAGGTGATCACGAAGTTCAACGAAAGCGACGGCACCTACGAGACACGCCCCGCCCGGCGAGTGATGACCTTACGTCATCTGCTGACGCACACCTCGGGAATCGGCTATGCATTCTCGAGCCCCGTCCTCGCCCGCCTGCAGCAGCGAGACAACGACAAGCAGGAATGGGAGTTCCCGCTGCTGCACGACCCGGGTGAGAAGTGGACCTACGGCGCCAGCACCCGGGTGCTCGGTCTCATCGTGGAAAAGATCAGCGGCGAAACACTCGAGGCCTACGACCAGGAGCACATTTTCGGGCCGCTGGGGATGGTCGATTCCTCGTACGCCGTCCCCGCAAACAAACAATCGCGGGTCGCCCGCACTTACGAACACATCGATGGAGAATTCAAGGAGCAGCAGTCGCCGCGGTCGATTCCAGAGACGCCAACGCCTCCATTCGGGGGTGACGGTGGGTTGTACTCGACGGCGCGCGATTACGGCCGATTCGTGCGGATGCTGTTAAATGGCGGACGTCTCGGAGACGTCAGAATCCTGAGCGAGCGGTCCGTGCATCTGATGGCCGAGAACCAGATCGGCCCGGTCTTCGTGTCGCTGCAACCCGTGGGAATAGCTGAGCTCACGAAGCCGTTTCCTTTGGGCGCCGGCCGCGACAAGTTCGGTCTCGGCTTCCAGGTGACGGCGGAAAGCGCGGACACCGCGAAGTATCGCCGTGCCGGAAGTCTCAGCTGGGCCGGCCTTTTCAACACCGAGTTCTGGGTTGACCCCCGCAGCGGTCTCGGTGGCGTGCTGCTGATGCAATACCTGCCGTTCTATGACCATGGCGCCATCCGGACGCTACGTGACTTCGAAGCGACCGCTTATGAGGAGTTGGCTCCGCACTGATCGGCTGACGAGACGTCGGCGTTACTGGGGCAGGAGCGCGTTGAGCTCGCGGCGGCATTGCTGCGCGTCCGCGAAGTGGATCGTATGGAGCCCCAGCCGCCGGGCGGACTCAATATTCGGCAAATGATCATCGATGAATACCGTTTCGGCCGGCAGCAAGCCGTAGCGCTCTGCGAGGTGATGGAAGATCTCGGCGTCGGGCTTTACCATGCCGACCTCTCCGGACACCACGATGCCGCGAAATCGATCCCAATGGTCGTGACGGCTCTTCAGCAGCGCAAACATAGGCGCCGACATGTTGGAGAGGCCATAGAGCGGCACGCCGCGCTGCGCGAGCTCGTCGAGGAGCGCGATGGAATCAGGCATCGGCGTGAGAGAGTCCTTGACGTGTTGCAGAAGGGCGCGCATCTCGGCGGCGGGACGGCCCATCCGGCTGGCGAAGCGCTCGATCGCGGCGCTCTCGCTCAGCGTTCCCCGATCCATGTCGACCCAGTCCGGATGGCGAATGACGGCGTCGCGCAACAGCGCGCGCGAGGGCTCATCGGCATAGAAACTCGAGATGATGGCCTCGGGCTGCCAGCGAACGAGCACGCCGCCGAAATCGAAAACGACATTTCGTACGGGGGATGCCTTCACCGGGTGCTGCTCATCGTAACTGCCCTCTTACGGTAGTATGCCCAACGTGGCCCGCTCCCGTATTCGCCGCTGGCGTATTTTTTTCATTGTGTCCGGGCTGGCGGTCGTCGTGCTCGCCGCGATCGCGACGCTTTGGATCGTGCACCTCGATCGTGTCGTGACCCGCGAGTTCCAGGGCCGCCTCTGGTCGATTCCGGCACGGGTCTATGCCGCGCCGCTCGAGCTTTACGTGGGTGCACCGGTGTCGGCAAACGAGCTCGAGCAGGAGCTGCACCGTCTGCATTACCGCCGCGGTGATCCGGGGACGGGCCCCGGCATCTATCAGCGGGTGGGCAATGCCTTCGACCTGCAGGCGCGACGCGTGCGGTTCATCGACGAGCTGCGCCAGCCGGAGCGCGTCTCCATCCACGCCGACAATGCCGCCGTCACGGGCATGCGACTCGCGAACGGGGCGGACTTGCCCGTGTTCCGGCTCGATCCTCCGGTGATCGGCAGCGTCTTTCCGATTCACGGCGAGGACCGGCTGATCGTCGCTCCGGCGGACGTTCCGCCGCTTCTGCGCAGCGGCATCAAGCTCATCGAGGATCGGCGCTTCGACGAGCATCACGGCGTCGACCCGCTCGGCATGCTGCGCGCAACCTGGGCCAACCTGCGGGCGCGGCGAGTCGTGCAAGGCGGCAGCACGTTGACGCAGCAGCTCGTGAAAAACTACTTCCTGTCGGACGAGCAGACCTTCGGCCGCAAGGCGACCGAGGCTGTCATGGCCATGCGCCTCGAGGCGCGCTATTCGAAGGAAGATATTCTGGTCGCCTACTTGAACGAGGTGTACCTCGGCCAGGATGGCGCCCGCGCCATCCACGGTTTCGGATTAGGCAGCGAGTATTACTTCGCGAAGCCGTTGGACGAGCTCGAGCCCGCCGAGCTCGCACTGCTCATCGGGCTCGTGAAGGGACCCTCGCTCTACGATCCGCGCAAACATCCCGACCGCGCCCTCGCGCGGCGCAATCTCGTGCTGAAGGAGCTCGGCGATGCGCATCTCATCGATGCGCCGGCCGCCAAGCGCGCGCTGGCGAGCCCGCTCGGCCTGCGGCCTCCCGGCGGCACTTATGTGCCGGCCTACATCGACCTGGTGCGGCGGCACTTGAAGCGCGACTACGCCGAGGCCGACCTCGCGGCCGCGGGTCTGTCGGTCTACACGAGCCTGGACCTGAAAGCGCAAGCCGCCGCGGAGCATGCGCTCACGCAGAATCTGACGCGTCTCGACGCGCGGGCGCACCTGCGCAATGAGCACCTGGAAGGCGCCGTCATCGTCGTCGAGCCGAACTCGGGCGACGTCGTCGCCGTGGTCGGCGGCCGCGACGTCGATGCCAGCGGCTTCAATCGCGCGCTCGATGCGCGCAGACCCATCGGCTCGCTGGTGAAGCCGGCCGTTTACCTGACCGCGCTCGAGAGCGGCCGCTACACCGCCGCGAGCCTCATCGACGATGCGCCCATCGAGCTCAAACTCGCCGACGGCAGCGTCTGGGCGCCGCAAAACTTCGAGCGTGTGGTGTACGGGCAGGTGCCGCTCGCGCGCGCGCTCGCCGAGTCGATGAACCTCGCCACGGTCCGCCTCGGTCTCGACCTGGGTCTGCCGAAGGTGGCCGCGACGCTCGAGCAGCTGGGACTCGAATCCCCGCCGACGCTCAATCCGTCGCTGCTGCTCGGTACCGTGGAGATGTCGCCCCTCGAGGTGGTGCAGGTCTATACGACGCTCGCGGACGGCGGCTTTCGCACGCGCCTGCGCGCCGTGCGGGCCGTGCTCGATGAGCAGGGGCGGCCGCTCAAGAGCTTCAAGGTGCAGGTCGAGGACGTGGCGCCGCCGGCCGCGGTCTACGAGCTCGATCGCATGCTCATGCTGGTGCCGACACATGGCACCGCGCGCGACGCGGCGGCACGGCTGCCGCGGGGTTTGGTCATTGCCGGCAAGACCGGCACGTCCTCGGACACCCGCGACAGCTGGTTCGCGGGATTCACGGGCAGTTATCTCGCGGTCGCCTGGGTCGGCTACGATGACAATCACGAGACCGGGCTCACGGGCGCGGCGGGAGCGCTGCCGGTGTGGGCGGATACCATGGCGGGCCTGAAACCGCTGTCGTTCGACCCGGTGGCGCCCGAGTCGGTCGAGGATCGCTGGATCGGATTCAACGACGGGCTGGAGACGACCGCGACCTGCAGCGCCGACGCGGTGATGATCGCCGTGCCGAAGGAGACTCAGCTGCCGAAGAATCCCAACTGCCTGACGTCGCCGAAGACGAGCGTGGGCGATAAGGTGAAAGAATGGTTCAAAAGTATCGTGCACTAGCCCGCGGAATCGGGTTGGGGCGGGCGGCGCCCGGCCTCGTGATCACCCTCGCGCTGCTGCTCGGCGGCTGTCCCGCACCGTGGACGCGGTCGGAGCCGCAAGGCAGCGGTCCCGCCTTACCACAGCCGGCCGAGCCGGCCGTCCCGCCCGCGCCCGTGCCGCCGCCGCCGCGGCCCCCGCAACCGCCGCGCGAGAATCACCTCTCGCCCGCGACGCGATCCCTGGTCACGCAAGCGCATACACTGATTGCTCACGGCGACATCGACGGGGCGTCCGCGACGCTCGATCGCGCGCTGCGCATCGAGCCGAGCAATCCGCTGTTGTGGATCGAGCTCGGCCGGGTGCGGTTGGTGGACGGCAACGCCCATCAGGCCGAGGTTTGCGCGCGCAAGGCGCTCGCACTCGCGAGCGGCGATCCGGCCGCGCAGAGCCAGGCAGGACGCGTGCTCGCCGACGCGCTGCGCGCTCAGGGTCGGAATCAGGAAGCGCAGCAGATCGAGAGCAAGCCGTACATGCACTGAGCCCACGCCACGGCCCGCAGCCGCCCTGCGCATCCGCGAGCTATTGCTGCTTGGCGGTCTCGACGAACTGAGTGAGCAGTTCCTGTGCGGCCATGCTGTCCGTCGCATTGTCCATGACGATCTGATCGGCGGCGAGATGCGCCGGATGCATGTCGAAGAACTCGACGAGGTTGTCGGTCGCCCTCCAGAAGGCCCGCCGATGAGCGTATGTCAACGCTATTT
>Ga0302324_100030722_pt1 | contig 10147 bp, 14 predicted proteins | sample Palsa_T0_1_FD_201949 | JGI IMG/M metagenome (GOLD analysis project Ga0302324, IMG submission 201949) | Peat permafrost microbial communities from Stordalen Mire near Abisko, Sweden - Palsa_T0_1 | ecosystem: Environmental > Terrestrial > Soil > Palsa > Peat permafrost | place: Sweden: Abisko... | reverse complement strand
CCACGAGCTGCCCGCCAGGATGGCACCGGGCTTTAGCGCGGTCATGATCTTCTGCTCCAGGTCGTGCTCCTTGAACGGGTCACGGAACGGCCGGTACAGCCAGACAAGGTCGAAATCGCCGTACCAGCGTTCGGAGTAGCCGAGCGCGTCTCCTGTGCGGATGCGGTTAGGCCGGAGAGCCTTGAAGACCTTGCGGGCCTCGGCCGCCATCTCCTCGTCAACTTCTACGCCGAACACGTCGAAGCCGAGCAAGTCCTGGGCGATCCTCATCTTGGTGCCCGGCCCGCAGCCCACGTCCAGGAAGACCTTCCCGGTCAGCTCAGGCAGGCACTCCCACAGGATGCCGATGAAGTCCGCTGGCTGGTAGGGCATCCACGGCGTGGTGACCGGGTTGTGCCTCGCCCCGTGGAGCAGGTACTTGTGCTCGGTCTGCTGAACTTCCCGAACGAGTGCGGCCAGGTCATCCTTGTTCATTAGTCCTCCTCGGGAGGCGCGTGCAGGTAGGTGATATCTTCGATGAACATCTCGTTCGCCGGATTGAACTCACCCGGATCGTGGTCGTACCTGCTGACGGTGAAGGGCAGCTCGCAGCACCGGAACCAGACCTGCCTGATGACGCCGTGCTCATCCGTCACGATGTCGATGGTTCCGGTCCGGTGAATGGTGCCCGTGCCACCGTAGGTAACGCGCCTGCTGAACGCCGGAGGCCGGGGCGGCGGCTCGGGCACTGTCTTGCTGCCGGGAGTGACCTGCTCCGGCTTGCGAACTACGCGGCCTTCCCGCTCTGTGAACTTCTCCCACGGACGCCACGGGCTACCCGTCATGATCTGCCACCTTCGCTGCTGCCTGGCCATTGCGCAGAGAGCCTGGGTCGAATGCCTCGAACGGGTGGAAGTCGTCCTTGACCCGGTAGCCAGCGAGGATCAGGGAGATCAGGCTGGCCGCCTTGCCGTTGACGCGGAACTGCTCCCCGCTGGGGAAGCGCACGTCGTAGCACCCGGCGTTGAACGGTCCCTCGAAGGCGTGGCTCAGCTCAATCGGTTGCATCGTCCCCGTAGCTCTCTGCGCCGTCTTCCAGTTCGGAGTCTTCATGCGCTACCGGCGTGCCGTCCCAGTTCTTGCCGATGTTGTCCGGCCCGGTAGCATACGCCAGAGGGATGTAGTCCTCACGGCGGTTGCCGCCACGGATCTCCGCCTCCGGCTGCTCGTCTACCGGCTTTGGCTCATGGTTCTCGCACATGCTCGTCAACCTGCTCTCTTAGTCCGATTCCATCCACTCGGGATGATTCAGGGTCCAGTCCACGGTGCGCATCAGCGACTCGCGGAACGGCACGGGCATCTTCCAGCCCATGTGGTACAGCTTGGACGGGTCCAGGCCGTAGTGCGGGTCGTGGCCCGGCCGGGTGGAGTGGAAGTCCTCCAGCTCGTACTTCAGCGGCCTGCCGATGTCGGCGGCGATCATCTGCGCCAGGGTGAGGTTGTCGATGCGGTCGGGCGAGGCGATGTTGTAGCGGTCGGGCATGTCCGCGCTGTGCACGTCGTAGCTCGGCACGTGGGAGTGGAAGAGGGCCGGGTCGCGGCCCTTGAAGATGAAGCACATGGCGTCCGCGAGGTTCCTGGCGTGCAGGTAGTGGCGGGTGCCGATGTTGTTGGCGGTGCCGTGGATGGTAACGGTCTCGCCGCGCGCCACCTTGCCGATCACCATCGGGATGAACTTCTCGTTGTCCTGGCGCTCACCGATCATGTTCATGCAGTTGACGATGACCAGCGGCACGCCGTACGTCCGCCAGTAGGAGATCGCGATTGCCTCCTGCGCGGCCTTGCTGGCGCTGTAGGGGTTGCTGGGGAGGATGGAGTCCCACTCCGGGTGGCCCTTGAGGTCCGACGCCTCTACGGGGCCGTACACCTCGTCTGTGGACACCCAGATGAGGGACTTCGGCCGCAGCTTGCGGGCCAGCTCCAGCGTCGTGTAGGTGATCTCGATGTTGTTGCGGCAGAAGCTCACCGGGTCGTGGATCGAGCGGTCCACGTGGCTCTCGCTGGCGAAGGCCGCGATGTAGTCGATCTCCGCCGCCTGGAGTTCGCGCACCTGCTGGCTGGTGAACGGAGCGACCAGGTCATGGGTAATGACCTTCGTGCGAGCGCGCCAGGGCGGGCCGTTGTGAAGGCCCTGAGCGTCCAGCACCTGGGCGATGCGGTCGGTGCGGCCCTTGTGCCGGAAGGAGTCGGTGGCGATCACGTTCCAGTCAGTGGTGGCCAGGACGTGCTCAAGGAAATGGTGGCCGACAAAGCCGCCTGCTCCCGTGATCATGCATGTAGTCATGAGCTGAGTATAACCTACTTCCGTGTAGTAGCCGGAGATGAGCCCCAGAAACCGTTAGCCCTGTCATACCTGATGTGATGAGACCGGCACAGTGGCATAAAGTCCTCTACACCTAGATATTCTCCACTGATATTCGCCCAGTTCATCGGCCCTTTGCACGTTTGATCCGCGTACACACAGGCGTACTCGGCCGCTCGACCGTACTTGCCGTACAACCGCTGGTGAAGCCCGAAGTATTCAACCTCGTCACCCTTCCAGCGAGGATTCTCTGAACCCATATTGTCGCCGGGCTTGAACTCTGTAGCAGGCGAGAAATGCGTTCCTGTCACACCGTCGTTCCAGGGCTTCTGCCCCGGCTTGAACTCAGTCTCGGGAGACAGCCGCTGCCCTGGCTTGATCGTAGTCGGGTTGTCCTTCACTAGGTTGTACGTCAAGCCAGACGGCCGAATAGCGTAGGCCCGCTTGCAGTCAAGTGAGCAGTACTTCTTGCGCCCTGCCCTGCTCGGCTGGACCTCGAACTGCTTTCCGCACGGGCAGAGCACAGATACGTACGAGGACCGGCGGACTCCCTTGTCCACCCGCGTCTTGTACGTCTTACTCATTGAACCTCTCCGCCCAGGTACGCATCGCTTCCGCGAGCTTCCCGAAGTACGCCTCGAACCCGCTAGGCTGAAACAGATCCAGGTCGTCTGCCAGCTTCACGTAGCATGAGCGCACGCTATCACATCCCGTGAGGTCCGCAGCCTCTACGTGCCGCCACAGCAGCTCGTGAATGGCGATGCCCGGCCCTTCCTTGATGACGCGCTGCGTCGGGTCGGACTCCTTGGTGTGGTAGATGCTGGGGCCGCCGGTCGTGACCGCGTAGCCGAGGTGATCGCACACCTTCTTGACGAACAGGCCCGCCCAGATGTCATCGAAGCGGTCGAACGGCAGCGGCCTGGTCGCGTCTGTCACAGGGCTGTGCTCGGTGTTGCGCATCCGCCCCTGGAGCATGAAGTACATCGCCGGGGTAATCTCGGCCCGGAATGCCAGGTTCATGCCGCACATGGGGAAGAACCGGCCGGTCGGAACGCGCTCGGTTTCGTGCTTGGTCTTCAAGCGCAGCTTGTGATGCTCCAGGGCGGTGATGCCGTCAAGGTCGGGTACTCCAGACCACAGGCCGTGATGGATCATGACCGGCTGCCTGTCCTGCCGGATGCCGTAGGGGTATCCCCTCGGGTACAAGCCTGCGTTAGCGATGGTGTTGAACCAGGAGTCATCCGGCTGGTCGCGCTGGAGGAGCCTGATCACGCTCGCCACGTACGGGTACTCGTAACCCCGGTCAGGGAAGCAGTCATCGTCCAGGGTCCAGATGTAGTCCGCGCCGCCCGCGTAAGCCCGCAGGAAACCGTAGCTCTTGATGGCCGAGGTGCGGCGCGGGATGATCCAGGCGTCCTTGCCTAGGTCCGCGTCGATGTCGTCCCAGGCGAAGTGGTGCCAGTCCTTCACCACCTCAAGGAACCTCAGGTCATCGGACTTCTTCGGCTGGTCCTCGATCACGTAGACCTTGACGCCGCCGAGGTCCACCTTCCAGGCATCGAACCAGCGCTTGAACGACTCCGTGCGGCACGTGGCGATTACAACCGCCAGCTTCTCGCCAGCCATCACGGCATCGCATTCGTGGTGACGTACTCCCAGAGCACTTCCACGGCTTCACTTACGTCTTCCGCGTCTGCGCCAGCGAAGTACCTGTCCAGTCGGCGCAAGGCGTTGAGCGGGCTGAGCTTCGGCTTCGGCCTCTCGGTCGGTCCTAGGTACACTGGCTCCTCCTTCTTCACGGGTTCCTCTTCCGAGACGACGGTAACGGTAACGGGAACGCCAAGGAATGTCCCGCCTTCTTCGGTCAGTACCGCAGGGGGCTCCCAGGCATAGCGTCCGTCATTGCTCTTAGCGGTACGGAACGCGTACACAGACTCTTTTCCGAATTCAATAACGTACTTCTTCACGGCATCGCCCCTCCGTGATGGGAACCCTGCGGATGCGACACCGTGGCCCCGTCCTTGTACTTCCACTTCAGCCCGGCGGCCAGCCAGCGCTCGATCATGTTGCCGTCACCCGCGTAGCCGTCCAGCTTGAAGCCGTCGTGGTCACGAAGCACGATCGCCCTGTGCATGATGGTGGACGTGTCCGTCCTGCACATGCCGGGCGGTGGGCCGGGACAGGGAGCGCACGGGCCGAACCACGGGCAGGTCACGAACATAGTGTCGTCATCGAACGCGGCCACCATTTCCGCGATGTGCGGGGGCTCGTAGTACGCGTCGTCGTCCAGGTAGGTGATGAACTCCCCAGCCCCCATCCACGCGCCCACAAGACGGCACGTGGCCCCGAACCCGCCGTCCCCTGAGTACGTGGACCAGTTGCGGCCGAGGCAGACCATGCGCCGCCGGGACGGCCCGAAGGAGTAGCCGAGGTCGTCAAGCATGTCCACAGTGGCCTTGTCGGTTGAGCCGTCAATCACCACCACGTGCTCTACTTCAGGGTAGGTCTGGTTAGCTACTGCGTCACACGCGTAGTCCCTGAGCGTGCTCGGGCGCTGCCAGGTGCTGGTGACCACCGTAACGAGCGGCGGCGGGGGCTGAGGATTACTTGTGAGGACCATTAGACCGGGAAGCTCCTAACTGCCTTTATCACGGACTCTATATCGGCACTCGTCATGGACGGGTACATCGGCAGCGTCACCAGCGTAGGCCAGGTCTTTTCCGTGACCGTCAGCCTAGCCTGGTCTCCGAACAGCGGCCGGTGGTCTTTGCCGGTGTAGTGCGTCAGCGGCTTGTAGTGCACCCCGGCCGACACGCCCTGGTTGATCATGTGGGCGATGAAGCGCTCCCGCAGGGCGAGGTCAACCCGGACGATGTACAGGTGGGCTGAGGAGTCGGCGCTGATGAGCGGAGCGCTCAGCCAGTTCAGGTCGCGGAACCCGGCGTAGTACTGCTGGGCGGTCCAGCGGCGCTTGGCGTTGTCGGTGTCCAGGTGCCTGAGCTGCACGCGCCCGATCGCGGCTGAGATGTCGTTCATGTGGGCTTTCTCGCCGTCGAGTGCCTGGATGTCGTAGTCCCAGCCGTACCCGACTTTGGAGTCCTTGTCCCTGTCCCAGGTGCTCTTGTCGATGCCTACCCAGCGCATGCGGCGAACTTCCCGCGCGACGTACTCATCGTCTGTGGTGACCATTCCGCCGTCGCCGGTAGCCAGGTTCTTCACGGCATGGAACGACCAGGCGGCGGCGCGGCCAATATGTCCCGCTTTCCTGGAACCAGCGGCGTGCGCGCAGTCCTCGATCAGCCGGGTGCAGGCGGGAAAGTTAGTGGCTACCATCGGGTCGTTAACCTGGCCACCGAACCACACGGGAACCACACCGCGAGGACCGTCTACATGCTGGTAAGCGTTGAACTTCTGCTCCACGTCATACCAGTTCAGGGTAAGCGTGGTGTCGTTAATATCCGCGAACACAACCCGGTTGCCGAGCTGGTGCATGGCCAGGGCAGTCGAGATGAACGTCAGTGCCGGGCAGACCACCAGGCCGTCGCGAAGTCCTGTGGCCGCTGCCGCCAGCTTCAGGGCCATCGTGCCGCTGTTGACCGCTATCGCGTACCGGGTACCGACGTACTGAGCGAACTCATCCTCGAACAGCTCGGTCTCCGGGCCGATGGCCCACCAGCCAGAATCCAGGACGCGGTTAACCGCTTCCTTCTCCTCGCTACCGTGGCTGGTGGGCCTGAAAAGGGGAATGGTCATTTCTCAGGAACCTCCAGCCAGGAGCCGTCGAACGAGCGCGTCATGGTCAGGTAGCTGCCGACCTCGCCGTTGACGTTCTCGTATATGCCGCCGTCTTCGTCCCGGATCGTGAAGCCGAGCTTACGGTACAAACCGATGGCGGCGTTGTTGCCCGGCATTACCCGTAGCCAGTAGTGCGCAAGGCCGTAAGCTTCCATGAGCTGCCGCACGCCCTGTCGCATGTAGCCGCCGCGAGCTAGGGTCTTGTTGCCCAGCATGATGCGTTCCAGCTCGCCTACCCCGTGCTTGATCGTCATGCCGACCGTGCCAATGGCGAAACCGTCTCGAAGCACCTGGCAGAGGTTCTGGCTCGGGTCGGTCAGGTAGCGCTCCCGGTACCACCAGATATGGCGAGACACAGTCCACGGCTCCTGCTTAGGGAACCACCGGGCGTTGTCCGGGTCATTGCGCCACTGCACGATCCGCTCTGCTTCAGCCGGTGCGCCTGTGATCTCCCGGAGAGTTACCTCGTCGGTCATTCGTCTTCCCTGGTAGCTGTGCGCGTCCACATGGACTGCTCGGTCCTGCGGTGGGTAATCAGCCACCGGGGGATCGGGTAGAACGGGAACCGGCCGACCAGGCGCTCCAGGAAGATGCCGTCGCAGTGGTTCGCGATGTAACCCTCGCCGCACTCCTCGAAGTACGGGTAGACGATGGCGTCCAGGCACACCTTGCGGTGCATGATCTGGCCGCCGTCCATCTTGCAGTCGCACGTGCCGGAAAAGCTCTTGATGTCTTCCGCCGGAATGCCCTTGTCCGGGTAGGGTCCGCTGCCGGGCTCCGTCACCAGCGCTATCCGCAGGCTGGCGTACACCACGCCGTAGTCCGAATGCGCGTCCAGTTCTCCGGCCATCACCTCAAAGCAGTCAGGGTCGATGAGGTCGTCGTCAGACAGGTAGAAGATGTAGTCACCGTTGGCCTCGGGGTAGTAGACGTTGAGCAGCCAGGCGGTGATGTAGCTGTGCTCCCGGCGGTACTCGATCTCCTCGCCCTCAAGCCTGACGTAGTGAACCTTGAACCTGTCCTCCGCAGAGAGCTTTGACAGCTCGTTCTCCACTACCAGGTGCGTCACGCCGTCGTTGGAGTTCTCCAGAATCCAGAGTTCCCAGTCTGTTCGGGATTGACCGAACACCGAACGCAGAGCGTCGAGAACGTACTCGCCCTTGTTGAACGACGGCATGAACACGCTGACCTTCGGAGTCACGGGTACCTCCGCTTCACGAGCTGATCGACGTTGACGCCCCGCTGCTCCAGCCAGGTGAGAACCGTTTCCGCACTGCGGCTCCCGACGTAACTGTCGAGCGGGGCACGGTAGATCTCGCTGATGATCTCGTGCCGGTTCAGAAACCGCGATGCCTGCTGAAGACTCGTGCCCCAGTGCTCTGCGAATGGCTCCCAGCCTGACTCGAAGTCTAGGGACTCGTAGATCACCGGGCGGCCCAACTCGGCCGGGATGTCATCGAACTCCGGGTACAGAATGCGCTGCTCGAAGTTGAGGGCAACGACCTGCTCGCGCATCTTCACCGGGTGCTTCCTCAGGAACCTAGGCCACAGCACCAGGAACGGCCAGAGCAGCACCATCCACGGTGGCGGGGTATCTGTTCCGTCCGCGCCTTCCCAGCGGAAGTTCTGCCTCTCGCGCCAGCCGGAGATCGCGTCCTTCAGATGTTCCCGCCACGAGTAATAGATCTTGTAACGTACCTCGGGACGCTCACTGATAGTGCGGCCGGACAGGATGGTGGTCGTCAGGCGCAAGAGCTGCTGGTCGTACAAGAACTCCTCAGAGATAACCGCCTCCAGGGCCTCGCGCGAGTACGCGCCCACGATACCGAACTTCTCCGGTTGCAGCATCAGCCTGCGCTTGAAGTAGCCGGTGAGATCGCGTTCCGAGGGAAGCTCACTTGGCATCAGGAGTCACCTCTGCTGCGCCCTGCGCCTTGCGCATCATCTCGGTCAGGAAGGCGACCGTGAGGCGCAGCGCCTGAGCCTCGTCGAACCGCGACAGGCGGCACTCGATGAAGAAGGCATACAGGCTTTCTGTCAGCGGAGCCATTTCTCCACGCGAACCGGTCATTTCTTGTACTTCCATCCCACGGGGAACAACATGGTGTACGCGTTCACCCATTCCATGTAGTGCTTCTCGATGGTGTTCTCGGCAGCCCAGGCATGAGCCCTGGCTCCCATCTCCAGTCGCAACTTCTCGTCGCGGGCCAGCTCCGACAGGGCACTGAGCCACTGGTGCTCGTCTTTGACCAGGAAGCCGGTCTCACCGTGCTTGATGAACCTTCGGTAGGGTTCAACGTCACTGGCTACCACCGGCATTCCCCGCGCCATGTACTCCAGGGCCTTGATGTGGCTCTTGGACCGGGCGAACTGGGTGTCCAGCAGCGGGCAGATGCCGATGTCGAAGTCGATGGCCCTGTAGAACACGTCCGGATCGTCGCAGACGTGAATCCAGGGGATGTGGAACGACCGCTCTGGCGGGCACTTGAACGCCCGGCGGTAGTCGGTGCCGCCCAGCCACAGGTCCCACTCGGGGAAGCGCTTCATGAAGCGGCGAACGGCGCTGCTGGCCGTGTGAACGTCCCTGGCGTGACTGGCCCCGCCCATCCACCCGAGCCGTGGCCGTCCCTGCCGGTCGTCGTGCTTCATGTCCAGGACGAACTCAGGGATGTAGTTCGGGAGCACGGCCACCGGAGTGCGCGGCGCGATCTCGCGGTGCATGTCTCCCAGGAACGGCGTCGAGCACGTCACCAGGTTGGAAGTCGCGCAGAGCCGGGCTACTACCTCGCGGGCTTCCCCGCCCTCCTTGTAGCTCTCGTACGCCTGCGCGTTCTCGTGCGTGATGTGCCAGATGTCGTCGTCGTTCTCGTAGACCGTGCGGGTAGTCGGCGTAGCCATCCGCCGCCAGACGCCCATGCCCTCGAACGAGTTCGCCCGCTGGGCGACGACAACGTCAGCCTGCTCGGTCTCGGCCATCAGCAGCGGCGGGTGACTGGCCTTCATCATCTTCGGGCCGCCCGCGCGGAAGTGCACGTCGATGCCGTCAGCGAGGCGGTCTACCGCCTGAAGCGGCACCAGCATGCGATACCAGCAGCAACCCGAACCGCCATCGTGTGACGCGTAAATCTGCACATCGGCATCCTACACGACGTGCTGGCAGGTGCAGCCTTTGCGGTTCTTGCCCCGCCAGTTCAGGCACTTGGAATGCCAGAATTCAGCGCGCGCTACAAAGGCCGGGTACCTCGGGTCTTCCTTCGAGAAGAATCGAAGTTCATCTCCGATGTACCCGGCCACTTCGCAGTCGGGGCAGATCACGGCTACCTCGTGAGCAGCTTCAGGTCGGAGTTCAGCGCCTTCAGGTTGACCCCGTGGTTGTCCAGGCCGCCTGCGGGAACTTCGTCCCAGATGGTAGCCCACGCCTCTTCAGCGATGGCGTTCCAGCCGGGGTACAGAATGGCCTGCACGCGGCCCCAGGTGACGCAGTACAGGTGCGTCTCGTCGTAGCCCACCAGCGGCACGCAATGGCCGCCCTGCACAGTGCCCTGAGTGAACATCGCGGAAGTCCACGGAGCGCCGTTGCTGAACGCCTGCTCCATCAGGTCAGTGACCTGGATGCCGGTGTACGCGTAGCCGTAGGCGTTGATGACGAAGCGCAGGGTAGCGAGGTCAGTGACAGACACCGGAGCGTACGCGCCGAGCTGCCGGGTGAACCACGTGGTCTTCTTGACGTATGCCAGGAAGTCCGCGAGAACAACGCCGTTGTCCTGGCCCCCGGTGTAGGTCAGGTAGTACTGGACGGCCTCCTGGTCGGTCAGGTTGAGCTGCGCGCGCTTGACGTCATCGGCAACGCACATCTCACCGTGCGCGATACCCGCGACGCCGCAGTCGCCGTACTGGTCGTTACCCAGCATCGCCCAGTTACCGAGCTTGCCGGGTGCCGGAGGCTCGACTTCGGAAGGCGCTACGGGCAGCGAACCGGCCACGTACCAGGTCAGGTCGCGAAGACCATTC
>Ga0302324_100030721_pt1 | contig 10147 bp, 13 predicted proteins | sample Palsa_T0_1_FD_201949 | JGI IMG/M metagenome (GOLD analysis project Ga0302324, IMG submission 201949) | Peat permafrost microbial communities from Stordalen Mire near Abisko, Sweden - Palsa_T0_1 | ecosystem: Environmental > Terrestrial > Soil > Palsa > Peat permafrost | place: Sweden: Abisko... | reverse complement strand
TCGGAAATTCGCCGTTCGAGGTCTCGGCCGTCGACTTCACCGGCAAGACCCTCATTCAGCGTACGAGCGCCGGCACTCAGGGCATCGTCGCTGCGGCGAACCGGGCCGATCGGCTCTACGCGGCGTCGCTCGTCACCGCCAATGCTACCGTTCGAGCTATCCTCGCGGGGTTACCCGATCGGATCAGCTTGGTCGCCATGGGTGATAACGGTCGCGAGCGAACTGACGAGGACGAGGTCTGTGCGATCCATCTTCGCAATCGTCTGGAGGGCAGACCGAGTGACCCAGAGGCGGTTCGACGGCTGATCATGGCGGGTGGCGAAGTTGCCCGATTTCATGATCCGGGTCGGCCACTTCCACACTCCGAGGATGTCGCGATCGCGCTCGATATTGATCGGTATGATTTCGCCATTCGGGTCCGGATCGAGGATGGTCGGCCAGTCGGACGGACGGAAAGGCTCGATTGAATCAGAGACGGTCGTCGTCCTGATCCAACCGGCTTCTTCTGTCGCGGTGGTAATCGGACATGGTCCCCGAGGAGACGAGGAGAGTCAGAAACATCGAGATCGCCACGCAATATATCGCCAACGTAAGGTGTGGATCGCGGGAGAACGGGTCCTCCGGCTGCTGATCCTGCACGACGACCGGATCGAGGTCCTTCGGGTTCACGTTGAAGAGCAGATAGATGAGCGGCTTGAGGCCGGGATTGCTCCATTGATAGGTGAATCCGGCAGGCTCGAAAGAGACCGATCCCGGCCCGCGCGCCATGGTCCGCCCATCGCCGAATTCGGCTCCGACGCCCGACAGGATGTAATGGAGCGCCGCACCCGTGCGCCGATGGAGCGGGTCCGGCAATGCTTGCGGCGGCACCGGGACCCGCGTGAGGCTGAGAAGATTTCTCTCGTGCATCAGCCCCGGAACGGGTGTCGGCGAGCGATAGAGTTCGACAGACGTGCCGTCTGCCTTGTCGGTGACCTCCGACCCAGGGGTCGATGCGAGCAGGAATTGCAGGTAGGTCGGGGAGTGATTCGCGTCGAGCGACTTCAGGGTGAACTTCGAGCCTGCCTGGATGAAAATCCCGTCACCCGGCTGGAGCGTCGTCGCTCTCCCGTCGAGGGCAAGCTCCGTGGTCCCGGTGAACTGATAGTAAATCCCATCGCTGGCCGCCCATCGTTGAACCTCGTTGGTCCAGAAGGTACCGGCGACCACGCTGAAATACAGTTGATCGTTGTTGCGATCCGGGACGACCGCCTTCGCAATTAACTGATTAAGTTGAGAGGAGGAGTACGTTTCGACGGCCGAAGCGCTGGAAGGTGCGAGCGCGGCTGCAACGATTGCGAGGGCGATGATTCCCAGACGCATCTCGGCCTCCCCTCCCTCCCCGCCGCTCGGCGAGGCACCGGCATCATCGTGCCGGACTTCTATGCGATAACATTATTACAACAGCGTGGGCCAGGGTACAGAAGGGCTTGGTAGCGGGGCGTAGGAATGGCCGAGATCATCAAGCTGGCGAAATATCGCCGGGCGCTGAGCAAGGCGGCGGTCAAAGGAAAAGCGAAACCACCCAAGCCCCGGAAGCACGCGCGGGGTCGCAAATGGCATGCCTTAACGAACCAGACCGTGGCCATGCCGCTGGTGGCGGAGTTGATGCGAGATACCGTTCCGCCGACATCGCCGGGTCCGAACGCGATATTGGAGTCGGGAGTCCTGGCGTTTCGCCGGGAGGCAAGCGGTGAGCCGCTCGTCCTCCTGATCAGCAAGCGGCGATCGAAGAAGTGGGGTATCCCGAAAGGCCGGGCCGAGCCCCATCTCGGGCTTCACGAGAACGCAGCGAAGGAGGCGTTCGAGGAAGCCGGTGTTATCGGCTACATCGCGCCATCGGCGATCGGGATGTATCGCGCGGAGAAATCTGCCACGAACTCGCCAACCAAGCGAATTATCGAGGTGTGGGTCTATCTGCTTGAGGTCACCGAGACCCTCGCGGATTGGCCCGAGAAAGAGAAGCGGACGACCCGCTGGGTCTCCTGTGAGGTCGCTGCCCGGCAACTTCGAGAGCCGGTTCTCACCCACTTATGCCACCGGCTGGCGCAAAGCTGAGGCGCGCTCGCTCGCATCCACCATGAAGCGGAGTCCGGTCGATGTTGTCGGTTCTCGCCCGCGTAGCTGGAGCTATGGGGCTGCTCTGTACGGTATCGCTCTCGGTGCTGGCCGAGACACCAGCCTCGCAGAACGACATGCTCAACGCCGAACTTTGGATGCGGACAGCGGTCGAATATCGAGCGAATTGCCTAGCCGTCTATGCGCTGGCGAAGACGCGGCTCGACGAGGCCCTGGCCGATAAGAATTGGACGGCATTCGACCAAACCGACAGCTACCAGAATTTGCCGCCGGCCGTGATCCTCGATCTCGATGAGACCGCGCTCGACAACTCACCATACGAAGCTGGGCTGGTCGTCAATGGCAGCCATTTCAATCCGAAAACATGGGACGCATGGGTCAAGGTCGAACAGGCGAAGGCCGTTCCGGGCGCGGTCGAGTTCACCCAATACGCCGCATCGAAGGGCGTTAAAGTGTTCTACGTCAGCAACCGCAATGCGGATCAGAAGCAGGCTACCGAGCACAACCTTGAGGTGCTTGGCTTTCCGATGGGCGGCAACATCGACACTCTGCTACTGCAAAGGGACAGGCCCGAGTGGTCGAGCGGAGCCAAGGGATCGCGCTTCGCCTATATCGCGAAGGACTATCGCGTGCTCCTGATGTTCGGCGACCAGATCGGCGATTTCAGCGACAAATACAACACCAGCCTTACCGACCGGGATAAGCTCTTCGAGGCGCTCAAGGCCCATTTCGGCCAAGATTGGATCATGCTCGCAAATCCCGTCTATGGCTCCTTTGAGGGTGCCCCGTACGACCATGACGTCAAACTCTCGGACGACGAGAAGCGGGCCAAGAAGCTCGGCGTCCTTACGCCCTGGCCGGTTCAGCAATAGTCCGCCGTTCGCGGGAGGCAGCGCCGATTTCGGCTTGTAATTGCCGAGCGTTACTCGTAAGTGGCCGTATCCGAAGTTGCTGGCCCACACGCAGGGAGGAGCGGATGAACGCGACCCTCACCCTCGTCGATCTCGCCGGGACAATCGCGCTCCTCCTCTGGGGCGTTCATATGGTGCAAACCGGCATCCAACGCGCCTTCGGGCCTCACCTCCGGCGAGTGTTAGGGCGAGCGTTCGGCGACCGCGTCCGCGCGTTTCTCGCTGGGCTCGGGGTTACGGCGGTTCTCCAGAGCAGTACGGCAACCGGGTTGATGGCGGCGAGTTTCGCAGCCGGTGGGTTGGTCGATCTGGTGCCGGGCCTCGCCGTGATGCTCGGAGCCAATCTGGGAACCACGCTGATCGTCCAGGTGCTCTCCTTCGACATCAGCAAGGTTGCGCCGCTGTTCATCCTCCTCGGTGTTGTCCTGTTCCGGCGCGGCCGGCAATCGCGTCCCCGCGATCTCGGCCGGGTCGCGATTGGCCTTGGCCTGATGCTCATAGCGTTGCAGCAGCTATTGATGCTGGTGACGCCGTACGAGGATGTGCCGAGCCTGCGGATGCTCATGGGCGCTATAGCGACGCAGCCGATTATCGACTTGATTCTTGCCGCCGTGCTGACCTGGGCGGCGCATTCGAGCGTCGCCACCGTGCTGCTCGTTGTGTCGTTCGCGGCGAAGGGCGTTGTCCCACCCGAAGCAGCCTTCGCGCTCGTGCTGGGTGCTAATCTCGGTACAGCGCTGAACCCGTTGATCGAGGGGGCAGTCGGTGGCGATCCGGTCTCGAAGCGTCTCCCGGTTGGCAATTTGGTCAACCGATTGATCGGTGTCGGTATCGCGCTGGCGCTGCTCAATTGGATCGGGCCGCTGATGGTAACAATCGAGCCCGACCCAGCGAGGGCGGTTGCCGATTTTCACACACTGTTCAATCTGGCGACGGCGATCCTCTTCCTGCCGGTATTGGGTCCGTTTGCGCGGTTGCTCGTTAAGGCAATGCCGGCCAGTGCGACACCCACCGACCCTTCACAACCCCTCTATCTCGATCAAGCGGCACGCGAGATGCCTGCTATTGCTCTTGCCGGTGCGGCACGTGAGGCGTTGCGTATGGCGGACGTGCTGGAGGCGATGATGCGCGATGCACTCGACGCGCTTGATCGCGGCGACCGCGACCGCGTAAGCGCCGCCAAGGGACTCGACGACGTGCTTGATCGGCTCAATCGCGAGATCAAAGAGTATCTGACCAGCCTAGACCCAGACTCGCTGGATGAAGCGGACAAGCGTCGGCTATCTGAAATTCTGACGTTCGTCACGAACATCGAGCATGCCGGCGATATCGTCGAGAAGGGGATTGTTGCGGTCGCCTCGAAGCGGCTGAAACGGGGGCTTTCCTTCTCGGTCGAAGGCCAAGCGGAAATCCGTGCGATGCTGGAGCGGCTGGCGAGCAATGTCACTGCTGCCGCCGCCGTCTTTATGACCGACGACGCACGCGCTGCACGCGCCCTGCTCGGTGAGAAAGAGATATTTCGGAACCTGGAAACGCAAGCGACCGAGACCCACTTTGCGCGGGTTCGTGCGGGGCGAGTCGAAAGCCGCGAGACGAGTTCGCTCCATCTCGACGTGCTACGCGACATGAAGCGGATCAACTCGCACATCGCGGCTGCGGCGTATCCGGTGCTGGAACGCCAAGGCGAACTATTGTCCAGCAGGCTCCGGGTTGATCCCGATCGTGAGGAGTTCCCCGCGACATCCTCGGACGCGCAGGACAACTGAACGCATTTGCTTGGGGCTCGCATCTGGTGAAGCTCCCGCGTATTCCGGCCGCCGTCGTCTTCGACATGGACGGCCTGCTGTTCGAAACCGAAGCTCTCTGGCAAGAGGCTCTTCTGTCTGCTGCCGTCGAAGGTGGGCACGAAATTCCGGACGAGGTTTTCAATAAGTCAATCGGCGTGCGACGGTCGCAATGCAGGGGTTTATTCCTATCGCACTTCGGCGAGGATTTCCTCTTTGACGATTTCCACGCAAATTGGGTGCGCCATTTCTGGCTGATCGCTGAAAATAAACTTACCCTGAAGCCAGGAGCACCTGAACTGCTGGAAATCCTGGACCAGTTCAGGCTGCCGCGTGCAATCGCCACCTCGTCATCTCGAACGACCGTCGAGCGTCACCTGACCTCGCACAGCCTGATGGATCGTTTCGACCAGATCATCTGCCATGGCGACTAGGAAAATGGCAAACCTGCGCCCGATCCATTTCTGAAGGCTGCCGAACGGCTGGGGGTCGAGCCTCGGTTATGCTTGGCGTTGGAGGATTCTGATGTTGGCGTAAGATCGGCGTCGGCGGCTGGTATGATGACCGTGATGGTGCCTGACCTTCTCGAACCGACCGCCGAAATTCGAGCGCTATGCTCCTTTGTCGCCCGCGATCTTCATGAGATTCGGAGTTTGATCCTGGCTACCAACGAGCGCCAAGGCTCGCAATCTTGATCGCCACGCCCTCCGATATTACCGCGTTGATCGCCAGCCAACCCGCGATGGTTGAGATACTTCGGGCCGTGGAGGCGCTGCGTCTCCCGGACTGCTGGATCGGGGCCGGGTTTGTCCGAAACCCGATCTGGGATGCCCTACACGGCTTCCCGTGGTCGGCGTCGTACACGAATGCCGATGTGGTGTATTGCGATTCTGCCGATCTTGATCCCGAACTGGACCGCCAGATCGAGACCCGGCTGGCGGGCTTGTTTCCTGCCGTACCTTGGTCGGTCAAGAATCAGGCGCGGATGCACCTCCAGAACGGCGATCCGCCTTACTTGAACACAGCGGACGCTTTGCGTCATTGGCCCGAAACCTGTACGGCAATCGCGGCCCGCTCACTTGACGGGCGGATCGAGCTTCTCGCCCCATTCGGGATTGATGATTTGGTGTCATTGGTGGTTCGGCCAACCCCGACATTCGCCGACAAGATCGAGGTCTATCGAGCACGGATCGCCAGCAAGGCATGGCAGGTTCGGTGGCCAAAGCTACGGATTGGCCCGAAGTCGGGAGGCCAAACATGCTGACACCGGAGGGACGCGCGCTTGTCACCAAAATAAGCAACAAGCTTGATGACCTTCTTGCGAAACGGGATGAGGCCGTCATCAACGGGGATTTGGACGGCTTGTATGGGGTAGAGGCTGAGATCACTGATGCCTCAGCCCAGCGACAGAAGATCGTCCGGGCCCTGCGCGCGGATACGGACGAGTGAAAGCGATGCGGTAGGATCGTCTTTTAAAGATAATCCGGCACCTTTTCGATTACGGACCAAGACGGCCCGCGCTCGCGCCTATCGTTCGTGTACTGCATTAATGTGCCGCAAGTTCTGCATTTAAATATGTATTCCTCGTACCTTCGTAGGCTGCCCAAAAAAGCCTTGGATGCCAGTACGGACTGATTCGTGTGGGGGCGGGCTAGACGCCCCCTCTTCATCTGCACCTCGCATGCCTTGCACGGTGTGATCTCGTTCATCCGATTTTCCACCAAGACCGGCGGAAACAGTAGCTCAAATTTTATGCAGTTTTTAGGTCAATGATGGTAAATTAATCATATCCGGGCGACATCGGGCTCGGATCGGTCGTCAGCAACGTGAACGCCGCGCCACCCTCGTGGGTCGCCATAAGGCCCGCGAAGCAGAGCCTACGCAAAAAATCGGCGGCAACATCTACGAGAACGGAGATTTGCTGAAATAGGCACGGGCACTGAAGACCCTGGCTCGTGTATCGGAACTATTCGTTAGTTGGCTCCGTTAGGATGTTCAATTGCGTCAACAAATCACATGAGGTATTCCCGTGCTGTCGCCCTTCGAGACTGCCGTGGCCGTTGATATTACAGAGCAGCTTATCGACCTATACGCCAGACGCGCAGAGGCTTCGGAGCGGAAGGATTGGGAACGGGTGCGTCGATTGGACATCGAGATGGACCGAGCGTCCCTCTTGCGCGAAGCGATACGTGACCGGGCAGACCAATTCGAGCTTACGTGACTACTCTCCGGGTCTGACCATCCGGCGATGAGGGCGACGCGGTTGCCGTGCGATCCGTCCGGCATATTGCCGAGGCATGCACGCGATCGTTGATCGTGAGATGCTCGACGCGCCTCAAAAAACGCCCACAACGCGCGTCTCGCCGAATACGCTGCCCTGGCCGACCGGCGGCGTTTTCTCGCGCGCAGATCGCGACCGGTACCGTCATACTTTAATTCATTCGCCCACTCCGACCCTCCGGGACTTTGGTGACTAACCGCGATAGCTGAGGTTGAACCCATTCCGGCAGCCCCGACGTGGGTATCGAAGCAGGTTGCCGACTTCGGCTCGCTCGCCGGGATTTCAGTTTTCGCCGCTCAGTATGGAGATGCCGACCTGGGCTGCCTTTTTGCGAATTTCCTGAACTGAGCGGCACAACGCCTCAGCTATCTCGATATCCATACCGCCTTCGCGCAATGCACCCGATGATTCTGCCCAAAACCGGCTTGGATGACGTGACCACAAGGGCGAATCGCCTCGCGTATGTCCTAATAAAACACGATGTCGTCATCACGATAAACCGGCTTACTTGCCAGAGGCTTAGCCTAGCATGACAGAGCCGCTAAAAGCGGGTGCCGTATAAAGGGCGGGCGGGGCTGATGTCTCGACCCCACCCCTGTACTCGTTAGGACGAAGAAACGTCATGTCGAACCGTCCATATCCGATGATGCGTCTGGCGAAGTTGCAGTCAATCGACGGCCAGCAAACGCTTCTTGTGGAATTAGAACTGGCAAACGCGCCAAGCGTCTCCCCTCAAGAACGGATATCAATCCATACGCTCTTGCCGACACCGCTGCCAAATCCCCAACATGGATTGGAACTAGCAATCCTTCGACGTGCCCGAGACGCACTCGATGCGCAAATAGCAGCGGTTCTGCAATCACCCTGAGATCGCCGTCATGGCCCATCGGTTGCGACGAGGCAAGTTATGGCGTTTTTCGCGGTCGCCCTCGCGGCTTCGGCGGAGGTACTGATGGCGAGGGTTCCTGGACAATCGACGATGATCTGTTCCGGTACTCTGTGCCTGACCGCCTCAACCATGCGAGCGCTACTCGCGATCGGAGAGAGGAGCGAATGAAGGATTGGAGTTCAGATATTGGTAATCGGCTCGTCACCCAGGGTATCTTTAACTTCATGCTCGACGGATGATCGGGCCGAAGGGGCTTCATCATGCGGCTCGCGACAACAGGGACATTAGCAGTGGCTCTGGCCGCAATGCTGTCGGCGTGCATTTCGGTCGATCCCGAAGACGCTTCTGAGCGGGCCGTGGCGGGAGCAACGCTCGGCGCGGGCCTCGGAGCGGGCCTCGGCGCTACCTTTGCAATCAACCCACTGCTCGGGGCATGGGCTGGCGCGGACTCGGGCGCGGCGATTGGCGGCGCGGTTGGCCTGATGACCTCGCCACCAGCACCGACTTATAAGCCGATCGCCGTGCCGACCGAGGCGGTCATCCCGAACTTCTATGATGCATGGCCGCCGGCCTATCACACACCGCCGAACAATCCGGAGACACAGGACGCGACAACGCCGAGCGCCCTGACCAAATAAATTCTCCGTCCGATCCGGTGGAAGCTACCGGAGGATGCGCTCGATCTCATCGACGGCGACGCCATAAACTTCGGCCACTTGGCGAATGGTCATTCCATATCGTCGCCACGCGCGAATGCGCGCAAATTGGGACTTCGGGATTTTAGGCGTCACCTGCGGTTTCGGGCTGATCGGCCCCACGGCCTCTACTTGGGAAAGACTCGGTACCGTCCGGGAGATTGCCAGTACTCGCGGTCTGCGCACCTCCTCCCTACTCGACGCCGGCGTCTCGGCAAATGACTGCTCGGGAGTTGCCGGTTTTGGCGTAAAGAGCGCCTCGGCTGTTTGGCGTGCATTCTTGGAACGCAGCCGATCGTGATCTTGCGAGCGATCAAACAAGAGTCTCTCCAATAATTCTCGCTTCTCTGGGGGCGATTGAGTACAATTACTTCAAGCGAGCTAGACTTCAAAAGCTGCGTGATGCTGCGATCATGTCAAGGATAGCCCGCACAGGATGTCTCCCCATTGCCATTTACCGTGATCGTGTGGAGGCAATCGCCTTCACGAGAGCGAGGAATTGCTTGCGGACGTGCTCATCGGGGATCGCAGAGTAGAATCGAACCAGATCGATAGTCTCGGGCCGGCGCATCACGTCGCGAGCTTGCCGCTCCTCGGCAGTGAGTGCAGCCTCATCGGCAACCATACCGCCGAAGAAGTGTGCGATCGGGACACCGAGAACGTCGGCCACATACGATAGGCGCGAGGCACTGACCCGGTTCGCTCCCATCTCGTATTTTTGTACCTGTTGAAAGCTCAGACCGAGCCGGTTCGCCAGCGCCTCCTGATTCATCCCGAGCAGCAGACGCCGCTGACGGATACGCGCGCCCACTTCGATATCGACGGGGTGTGGAACGCCGGTGCCACGACCGTACGGAGAGGAGATATTGCGGGCTGGTTGTTGTCGGGGCATCGTATCTTGTACAGCTTAGGCTATACGCACGGCGACCGGTTCTGACTAATCGATGCGGGCTTGCCGTCCCGGTCCTGTTTTGCCGGCAAGACCAGGATAGTCTGGTGCGATCCCCTTATGCGGCGAGATTTTGCAGCGGATGTCCGTTGACCGGCCCTATGCCAATCCGCTGCTGAGGAAGGTCGTAGCCGCGACGGTGGCGGTCCAGATCGTGATCGTCATGGCCTCGCTCACGGTGCCGGTCCTCGCCAGCCTCATCGCGCCGGCAGCGGGAGTACCGCCCTATCTGGTCGGATACTATTCCGCGCTGATCTACGCCTGTGCGGCCGCGACCTCATTCGCGACCCCGCACCTGTTACGCCGATGGGGCGGGATAAGAATCCATCAGGGCATGCTCGTCCTGACGGCCTTGGCCTTGCTGGCGTTGCTTCCAGCAGTTCTGACCACCTTCGCTCTTAGCGCCGTCGTGCTCGGCCTGGCATATGGCCCGATGAATCCGGCGAGCACCGTGATGATCGCGCGATATACGCCGCCTCGGCTGCGGGCTCGCGTATTCTCTTTGAAGCAGACGGGCGTC
>Ga0302324_100030719_pt1 | contig 10148 bp, 6 predicted proteins | sample Palsa_T0_1_FD_201949 | JGI IMG/M metagenome (GOLD analysis project Ga0302324, IMG submission 201949) | Peat permafrost microbial communities from Stordalen Mire near Abisko, Sweden - Palsa_T0_1 | ecosystem: Environmental > Terrestrial > Soil > Palsa > Peat permafrost | place: Sweden: Abisko... | reverse complement strand
AGCGAGCGGCGATGCACGCTTGATTTGAGTGTAGAAGATATTTGGCGGGCTGATTAAAGCGGTTTCACAATGACATCCGGGGACCCTGGAGAAGAGCCCCCGCTTGCTGCCCGACAAGCTTCTAGTACGAGAGCTTGAGGGCGAACTGGATTTGCCGTGGAGAGTTGAGCTGACTGCTGATGAGGCCGAAAGACGCGTTCGAACTGCTGCAGCAGGTTGTGTTCGGCTGGCCAAACTGAACCCGATTAAAAAGATTGAAGAACTCGGCACGAAACTGCAAATTCAGTTTTTCGGTGAGCGCCGTCCCTTTGAACAGTGCGGCGTCCCAATTGGCTATGCCTTGCGAGCGCATGGAATCCACACGGGGTTCCTTGCCGAAGCCGTAATTGGACGGTTGAGTGAAGCAGCTGGTGTTGAACCACGCCGTGAGCTTGCTGGCCGCTCCTCCGGGCACCGCCTTCTGGCAGCCCGCAACTACGTTCGGCCGCGGTGTTCCCCCACCAAACGTCGAGCTCACGTAGGTAGGTTGTGCGGTAAAGATCAGCGGAAAGCCCATGGCATAAGTGGTGATCCCGTCCACGCCCCAGCCCGAAACCGCCTTGTCGAGAATTCCGCTCTCGTTGGCCAGATAGCGCTTCCCTCTCCCGACTGGCAAGTCCAACACATAACCGGCAACGAAGTGATGGGGAAGGTTGTAGCTGAGCTGCGAGTATTCCGCTTGCAGGTTGTACCAGTCCTGGACAAAACCGGGCGCGTGAGCTTCTGTCGAACCGTGTTGTGTTTCCGCGGTGCCCATGTTTCTTCCCCAGGTGTAGGACCCCAACACGGTCCCGCCCTGGGAGATCCGCTTTTCGACTTTTGCCTGCAGCGCGTTGTAGTTGGAACCGCCCGCCACATCCGCCGCATTCAATACGTTGAAGTATTGCGGAAATGGACGCAAGAGCTGGCCTGCAGGAATCGTGCGGCCAGCCAGATTGCCCGAGGTGATCAACCCGTAGAACGGGTTCGGTACCGCCGTCAGCAGCGCCGAGCCCATAGAAAGGTACTGATCCGGAATCTGGTCAAGGGCAGCAGCGTAGGATGTCGCCGCCAGTTGCTGATGGAGCCCGTGGTCGCCGACATAAGCTACTTCCACCACTGTCTGATGTCCGAGATCCTGTTGGATGTCCAAATTCCATTGCTCAACGTAGGTTGCCGGCTCATGGGGTTGGTTCACCAGAACGGATTGCCCTTCAATCACACTCTGATAGTTGCTGCTCCGGCCAACCGGCTGCAAGATGCCGCCGGGGAAGGGATTGCTGAAAGAATTCACCGGCACACCGTTGGTCGGGATGATGGTGATGGCCGTACTGATGGCGGAATTGTAAGGTTGGGAGCTCTGCTGGAGATTGGCGGTAGCGGGATAGAGGATGGCAAACCCAGTGCGCACCACCAGGCTGTTGGTGGCCCGATAAGCCAACCCGAGGCGGGGCGAAAACAGATCGTAGTGGGGCAGGATGTTCGTTCTATGAGGGTATGCCGGCGTATTTACGAGTTCCACATTGCCCATGAGAGGCAGCCCGGTGGCCGCCGCGAGCGGACTCGTCTCATTGGGCAAGAAGACCGTTTGGCGGTCGTGCCGCTCCGTCCAGTACCCGGGAAATTCCCATCGGATGCCGTAATCCAGCGCCAATCGGCTGCTGAACTGGAAGGTATCGCCGAAATAAGCGCCGGCATAATAGGTGACCGCTGCGGGAATGAGCGCCAGTTCTGTTTCCGTATTCTGCGGAAGACCCAGCAGATAGGAGGCAAACGCATTGTTCGTAAACGCATTGGTAAACGAGAACGCTTCGGTATTCGCCCCTACTGTCTGGCCATAGTTGTTGGGCGCGCGACGAACTTCTCCGCCGAACCTCATCGTATGCCGTCCCAGAACCTTGGTCTCGCCGGCGGAGATGGCGTAATTTTCTTCGGTGATGAAAATCTGTTGACCGCCGCCACCGTTGCCGGAGAAGCCCGATACCGAGACGTTGGGAATGACCGGGCTGCAACAGTGCGCAGACAGTTGGGAAATCGTTGCCGCAGGCCAGCCTGTGAACGAGATGTCGGCGGGAACATCCGTGTTCCCGCTAAATCCGCTGGAACGCAAATAAGAAAGACGAAGATCGAGAATGGTAGTCGGGCTCAGGGTATAGCTATCACCGAGCACGAAATGGTGAACCGCATTTCGGCTTCCGGAAGGATTGTCCAGGTATCCATAAGGCAACGCGCTGGGACTGATTGCTTTGTGGTAGGTGTAGCGGCCAAACACGCGATGCTTCTGGCTGGCATTCCAATCGATGCGCGCGATGTACTGGTCTAAGGTCGGGTGAGTCGCTACGTTCACAATGTAATTGTTGGTGGCGCCCTGCTGGTTCGGTGGCGCCCACCAGGCAAACATCGCCTGCGATGTGGGATTGATCCGGCTGGCAGGAATCTGGTTGCCCGGAAACGTTGTCCCGGGCGCGCTGGGCACAAAGACGCCACTCGCGTTAAATTGTCCCGGATCGATGAGCGGTGTTGAATTGGTTATATAGCCTGCTTCTTCCGCTGTCGTCGGCACAGTGTAGGTCGAGGTGGACCCGATCGCCGCACGAATTCCCTGGAAGCTGCCGAAGAAGAAAATCTTGTCTTTCTTGATGGGGCCGCCGAGAGTTATCCCGTACTGATTCTGGATAAACACCGGCCGCGCGAGGTGCGCCCGATCGGCGAAGAATGTGTTGGCATTCAGATCCGTATTGCGCAGGAAGTCGAACGCGCTGCCATGAAAGCTATTGGTCCCGCTTTTGGTCACCATGGTGACGATGCCGTCTGTGGTGCCGCCGAATTCCGGCCCGATATTGTTACCCTCGATGCGGAACTCCTGTATCGAATCTTGCGAAGGCACATAGCTGATGGCGTTGATATAGCCGTTGTTGACCGGGGCGCCATCGATAAACGTGGCCCCGGTGTTAGGAACTCCGCCGGAGATTGCGTATTCCGGAAAGCTGTTGCCCTGCATCCCCGCGACCGCGTTGGCCGCCTGGGTTGAACCCTGGGGCACAACGCCGGCAGACAGCTCGAGCAGATTGAAAACATTCCGGCCATTCAAGGGCAGCTCGGTTACAGCTCTCCCCGCGACCACCTGGCCGACGGTGGCCTGCTGCGTTTCGAGCAGCGGAGGCGCCGACGATACTTCCACCGTCTGACTGACATCTCCTACCTGGAGAGCGGCGTCGACGCGGGTGGAACCTTGCACTTGGACCACGACGTTAAGCCGGGCGAAGCGCTTGAACCCAGACAGCGCAACATCTACCTTGTAATTGCCAGGCACCAGGTCGATAAATTGGTACTCACCGCTGCCATTGGTGGCATCGGTCCGGACATCGCCGGTGTCGACATTGGTGAGAGTCACGGTTGCATTAGGAATCACAGCACCGGCATTGTCGGTGATGGTCCCCACAACGGAACCGGATGCCTGTTGCGCGCTGAGCGTGCCCTCCGACAGCCCCAGGAAACACATCAAGCAGGCTAAGCACCACATCGCTTTTTGCGACGGCTTTGGAGATGTAGCTAGAATCAACATTTTGGCCACCAAACTCTATGTATTCTGCTGTTGCAGGGTTAACGCCGCTTGCAGCATCGCGCGGGCGTAAGCCAGGTTGTAGAGGTATGAGACAAAGTCACCCCCCAGGCGATCGTCAATATCGTTTCTCCGCGGATGCTCGGGAAAGATCGCGAACTTATATTTCCTGCGGACAAGCTCCTGCATAACGGCAAACATATTGACTGTGCCGTTGTCAGGAAACACTTCAACGTACTTAGTGGAAGGTGTGTCTACGATGTCGTTGCGATAGTGGACGTGATTGATGCGATCGCGGTCCGCCAGGTAAGCCAGCACTTCCAACGGATCTTCGCCTAATTCGTTGGAAACGCCGCACTCGTAGGTCATGCCGTTGGATGGGCTGTCGACAATATTGACCAGCCGCTTCCAACCGCTGAAGCTGTTCATGATTTGTTGTGATCCTCGGCTGATCGGAGCAGGGGGATCATTGGGATGAAGCGCCATCCTGACGTTTGCTTTCTCGGCTACGGGAATGACCGCGTGCAGGAAGTAAGTGATATTGCTCCACAGCTCTTCGCTGGTATGTGCGCCTTCGTTGATCAGGGGAGGTAAATCCTTGGGAGCCGAGCCTAATTCATCGGCCGAACGCGTGGCGGGATAGGTCCAATGATCATCGGCGGCCTCATTCATCTTGCGGTTATAGTCATACCCCAGATATCCCGAACCGCCCCGGCCCGGCACGTTGTAATAGCCTTCGGTTAGACGATGAGCGTAGAAGTTGTATTCGACGATCGGAAGCCCGGCAGCGCCGGCGGCGCGCAGCGAGTCCTGCACTTTCTGAATCTCGTCGTCGCGGCCTTCACGGCGATAGATGATCTTGGTAAGCGGAGGCAGCATCATGTTGATGACGGTTAGACCCTCCGCCTTAAAGCGATCCATGATGGTGCGCAGCCCGCTCTCGGTCCACGGTAACGGTGGTCCGCCCATCAGGACGTAATCGTCACCAAACTGCTTGTGCATCCGCATTCTTGCCTGGGTGGCGTCACTGGGACAGTTCAGCGCCAGCTTCGGCGTATCCGGACCTTCGAGAACAGGCCATCGAACTTTCTTCACATCGGAACCGGATTTGGGTGGTTCAGCCTTCGCCCCGCCAAGAGAAAGGGTTGCGGCAAACAAACCACCCATTTTCAAGAAGTCTCTTCGTTTATCCATGGTCATGCGGTTCTCACGGCTTCACTACGGTTCCGTCGATCGTCCGATCGGTTGGGTAAGCGCCACCGTTCGCGATTGGACCCAAGGGATTCTTCGCCGCTAGTTCTTCGTTGATGTCAACGCCGAGGCCGGGCTTGCCGCTGCCGTAGAGATAGCCCTTGCGGATTTCTCCTATGCCGGGAAACATCTCGTGCACGATGGGAGGGAAGTGGTTCTCTTCCTGGACGCCGAAGGCGCTGCTCGAGATGTCGACGTGATAGCTCGCAATCTGGTTAATGGGATCGTTTTCGCCACCTTCCTGAAATGCCGTTCTCACGCCGAAGAGCTCGCACAGGGTAGTGAGTTTCTTGATTGGCGTAATGCCGCCGGTTGCGGCCACCCGGCAGCGAATGAAGTCGATCAGCCGATCCTTGACCAGCGGGATGACTTCAAACGGGTGAGAGAAGACCTCGCCCACGGCCTGCGGAGTGGTGCAGATTTCGCGAATATTGCGGTAGTAAGCAATCTGTTCCGGAGGAAGAATGTCCTCGACGTAGAACATCTGGTAAGGCTGGAGCCGTCGCGCCAGCTCAACCGCATTCATCCCGCTCAAGTGCGAATGGACGTCATGAATAAGCTTGGGGCCGAAGCCTGCCTTGTCGCGCAGGTACTCGAACAGAGGGGGAATGGTATCGACAAGCTGCTGTTCATCGAACGCCGTGCCCTGGTAGCCACCCTCGGGGCGATTGCCCTGTCCGGCCGGGGTAAATCCGCCCCCACCATAGCCGCCGAGCTGGATGCGTACATGCGTAAATCCGTTAGCCAGGGACTTCTGCAGGGCGTCGAGGCACTCTTCTTTTGTCTTGCCTCCCTGGTGGTCATACACGGGAACACCGTCCCGTGCCTTGCCGCCGAGCATTTCATAGACCGGCATGCCGGCCCGTTTGCCCTTGATGTCCCACAGAGCCATGTCCATGGCGGAGAGCACATTGTTGTTCACTGGACCGTTGCGCCAGTAGGTTCGCACCTGTGCTGACTGCCACAGGTCTTCGATCCGGTCCGGATCTTTCCCGATCAGCCATGGTTTCAAATGATCTTCCAGTGCGGCGACCACGGCCATGGTTTCGTAATTGTTGTTGGCCGATCCGATCCCGTATAGACCGGGCTCGCTGGTGATGATCTTGAGAAAGATCCAGCGGTAGTGGCTGCCTCCGTTGGTGGTGATGACCTTGCAATCCTTAATGGTCAGAGGCGGAAGCCCGTTGGTTCTGCGACTGGCTTCCTGCGCGCTCGCGACCGAGAGCAAGGGGAGCGAGGCTGCGGCTGACTTAAGAAGTTCTCTGCGATTCATTGTGTGTATCCCTCCGCAGTCCATTCTCGATCGGGGAGAATGCTAGACGTCAAATTGCCGTTCGCGCAACGTTAGAACGGAGTTCTAACGTCTCTCTATCTGCCTGAAAACCAAGCTGTTGCGTTAGGATGTGCGAGCCTAACGGTAGATACCTGTGGCCTATCCGCGTGGCGGGGGCTAAACTGTTGCTTCTCAACTTGCCGAAGTTCGGATGTATCTATGGCCTTGGCTCAAAGTCCCCCTCGTGCGGCGAAAATCGCGGAGACGGAAGAAGAAATCGCTCTCCTCCGGCGGCATCTTCAGGAAATCATCGAAGGCGCCGCGTTCAAGGGAAGTCACCGCAGCGCTCAATTTCTCAAGCACATCGTGGAGCAATCGATCGCCGGCAGTTTCGACTCCCTCAAGGAGCGGGCCATCGGTATCGAGTTGTTCGGGCGATCTCCCTCGTATGACACGGGGGAGGATGCCATTGTTCGGGTGACGGCCAGCGACGTGCGCAAGCGGCTGCTGCAGCACTACGGTAAGTATGGGACTACTTCCGACCTTCGCATAAGCCTTCCCTTGGGCTCTTATGTTCCGGAGGTCCACCGGGATTGTCACAGTCTGGGGAGCATCGGCGATTCGGTTCCCGCTCCCCCCGAACCGGTTGTACCGCTGGCCCTGCGGGCGCCACGAGCGAGCTACGGTCTACTGAAGTGGTTGGGCCTGGCGGTCGTACTCGCTGGATTGAACCTGGCAGTCTGGGGATTTTTTTGGAAGCACTCTTTGGCAACAGGAACTGAGCCGGTTTCGACTTTGCCCTGGTCGGCGCTTTTGCGACCTACGGTCTCAACAAAAGTTGTCACCAGCGATCCAAATATCGAAAAGATTGAACGGCTCAGCGGTCAGCCGATCTCGCTCTCGGACTACGCAAACCAGAAATATATTCCCGATCCCGGCGCTCTTTCGCCCCAGATAGTCAGTTTCTGTAAGGACTTTCTTCGCGGAGACCTGGCCCCTGGCGTCGATACAGGGGTAGTGGCCAGAATTGCGGCGTTGGCCCAAACCGGTGCCAGCAAGATTGACGTGCAAGGGGCGCGAGACATCCGTCTCTCGGAGGTCTATACCGACGACAATTTCATTTTCCTGGGAAGCCCGGTCTCGAATCGCTGGGCCGGCCTGTTCAACGACCAATTAGACTTCAGATTCGTTCGGGACAACGGACAAGAGATCATTCGCAATGTGCGTCCGCATGCCGGCGAGAACTCATCGTATGTTCCTACGGCCCGCGGATATGCCACCGGGCAAACCTTCGCCACCATCAGTTTCATTCGCAATCCGGGCAAGACTGGCCAGGTTTTGCTTTTGGCCGGGGCTAACGCAGAGGGAACAGCAGCAGCGGGTGAGCTGATAACAAACCGGAAGCAGTTAGCCGGCGCATTGAAGAATTGCGGGATTGACCCTTCAGGGCCGGCCACGTATTTCCAACTTTTGCTCGGCCTCAATACCATGGCGGGTTCGCCCAGCGATGTTAGGGTGATCGCGTGTCATGTCTTGCCCGGCAGTTCGGCCCTCTAGAGATCCATTGCGTATTGTGCGCCCGCGAGTGCGGCTTGGCGGGGACGGGGTTCGCTGGCCAGATCCATGACCAGGCGTTCCAGCACCAGCCGTTTATCCGCAGGCGAAGATCGCAGCTCCAGATCGGCATGGGCAATGAGGCGAAGCTTTTGCGTGAGCTCCCGTCGTGAGCTGTAGCGGCGGGCCTGGCGAATGAGGTCCTCGGCGGCGAAGGGAGGCATGCGAAACCCCTGCCATAGGGCCTGCCAGATGGCCCGCGAGTCGCGCACGTTTTTCTCCAGGATGACGACCATCTGGCGAAAGGTGCGGGCCAGCATATAGAGATGGCCGATGGCGGAGTCCTCACCGCCGTCGGAGGCATTCAGCAAGCCGTGCAGCAGGGCCAGCGCACGCGGTTTGTCACGCGCGGAGATGGCATCCGTGAGCTCGTACAGGGAGCGCTGCTTGGCCGCCAGGACCATGGTTTCCACGTCGCCCAGCGTGATTCGCCGGCGATCAAAACAGTACAGCAGGAGTTTCTCCAGCTCGCTGGCGATGAGCATCATGTCCGCACCGAGGGCATCGGCTAGCTCGCGCGCTCCGTCCGCATCGAACGTCATGCCGCGGCTTTCCGCAGTCGCCACGAGCCAGCGTGCGGCGTCGGCTTCATCCACCCGGGCCAGCTCCACTACGCCACAGTCGTCACCCAGGGTTTCGCGTATACGCTCAAAGCGGTCTTTATCCTGCAGGTCCATGCGCCTCAGATCGGCGGGGATACGCAGATGGTCGGCGACAAAGATCAGCACTGCCTGTGGATTGGGGGATCGAAAGTAGTCTTTGAGGGCCGCGAACTCCTCCTTCTTCGCCCCTCGGGCATAGAGAGTTTTCAGGTTTTTCACGAAAATGACCTGAAACGGCGCCATCAACGAGGGGGTCCGGGCGAGGTCGAGCACATGAAAAATGCTGGTTTCGGCGAGGTCGAGATCGCTTAGGGAAAACTCCCGTAGCGTCGGGTCGATCAGCGAGTCCACCACCGCGCGGCGGCACCGTTCGTACAGAAAGATCTCGTCGCCTGCGAGAACATAGCCGGGCCGCAGTGGGCCTTTCGCGGCTGCAGCAGACTTCACCTCGGCGACAAAACGATCGGAGGCGGCGAAGCTGCGGAGTTTGCTTACGTCATCCGTAGGCATCTAGAAGGACTCCAGAATATCGCTCACTAAGGCTTGGGCAAAGTCCCGTGAGAGCCGCTGCACGGCGGGCGTATCTTCTTCGATAAAGCTGGTTGGATCGGCAGTGGTCTCAAACTGTTCATGAAAAACGTAGTTGGTGTGCTGGTAGAGAATGCGGTTGTTGCGGTCAGTCACCACCACATTCGCGTTGATGGTAACCAGGAAGCTGGAGGTCACGCTAGTGGTCGCCCCGGCGTTGACGGTGGTGGTCTCCGTTCTATAGGTAAGCGGCTGCACTGACTCGGCGATGATGGTCCCGCTAACGGTAGCATCGGCGCCATCAGTATCAGCCGATACAACGAGGCGGGTGCGGTCGTTAAACTCGCGGACCACGGCTTGCGTCATGGAAACTTCAGTGTGATAGTACTGCGTCTTGTTTTTGAACATAGGGACGGCGAGGGTGTGCACCGTGGAGGGAAGATGAGCGGCCGACCCCAGGGTGTGATATCCGCAGCCGGTCAGCAAAGCGACGGCGGCCAGCAGAAAAAAATAACCACGCATGCTTACCTATTGTCGCAGCAATTTTGTTATCCAGGAGGGACCTGCAGTTCTAACGGAACCCCTCATGGATATGTTTTCCCCGAACCAACAGCAAAAAGCCCCATCTCCTTCGGAGATGGGGCTTTTCTACTAAACCTCAACCTAAGCCGGTGAGGGCTGGCTTTCGCCGCCGAAACCAGGAGCGCGTCCTGGCTCAGGCTTGATGACGTGCTGCACGTCCCCGCTGGGATTGCCAGGCGGTGGCCCCAGTGGCGGCAGCGGAGGTAGATCCTCACCCGCGATGATCATGCGGATATCGTTGGCGTCCAGGGTTTCACGGTCCAGCAGAGCCTGGGCCATGCGGTGCATGGTGTCCTTGTGATCACCCAGGATGGAATAGGCAGACTTGTAAGCCTCATCCACCAGGCTGCGGACCTCGGCGTCGATCTGACGAGCTGTCTCCTCCGAAAAATCGCGATGTTGCGCGATTTCGCGGCCGAGAAAAATCTGCTCTTCCTTCTTACCGAAGGTCAACGGACCCATCCGGCTCATGCCGTACTCGCAAACCATCTTGCGCGCCAAGTCAGTCGCCCGCTCGATGTCATTGCCCGCACCGGTCGTCTTACGGTTCATGAAGATCTCCTCAGCGCAGCGCCCGCCCATCAGGATGGCCAGCTGCGTTTCGAGATAATCTTTGGTAACCGTGTGCTTGTCTTCTTCCGGCAACTGCATGGTCACACCCAAAGCCATCCCGCGGGGGATGATGGTGACCTTGTGCAGCGGGTCGGCATGATCGCGC